>ENA-OQDT01000786-OQDT01000786.1-human-gut-metagenome-genome-assembly--contig:-NODE-786-length-20316-cov-2.435287_pt1 | contig 20316 bp, 18 predicted proteins | sample MGYA00242786_ERZ504617 | MGnify/ENA primary metagenome ERZ504617 (study PRJEB26092, sample SAMD00036337) | human gut metagenome | host: Homo sapiens | study: EMG produced TPA metagenomics assembly of...
GTCATGGCGAACAGCATACCAACCGCAATAATTGTCTTTTTTCATGTAAATCTATTTATATTATGTTATTAGATTAATTTTGAAGGGCAAAGATACGATTAAATTGACAATGGGCAATGGACAATTGACAATTTAAACTGTATCTTTGTCAGACATAATAACTATAATATAAAGAAAACATGAAGATCACAATTATCGGCGCCGGAAATATCGGCGGTGCCATAGCACGAGGATTAGCAAAAGGTCATATGTTTAAAGCATCGGATATCACTTGCACGGCACAATCAGATACGACTCTGGAGAAAATGAGGAATACGAACCCTGATTTCGTCCTCTCGCTGGACAATGTAGAAGCGGTCAAAGGCGCCGACATCATCGTCATTGCCGTAAAACCGTGGTGCGTAGAAGAAATTATCGACCAGATCAAAGGCATACTCGACTATGACAAACAGATAATCGTTTCCGTTGCCGCAGGTATCACATTCGATCTGCTGAACACCTATCTGACCAAAAACACGGGGTTCGACGATTGCCTGACAACCCCGACTATTTTCCGTATCATGCCGAATACGGCAATCGAAGTGCTTAGCAGTATGACTTTCGTAGCAGCCCGTAATGCTTCCAAAGAGCAAACGGACTTAATCATTAATATCTTCAACGAATTGGGTAACGCGATGTTGGTCGAAGAACGCCTGATGTCTGCCGGAACCGCTTTGGCTTCCAGCGGGATCGCATTCGCCTTGCGCTATATCCGCGCAGCCATCGAAGGCGGTGTCGAATTAGGTTTTTACCCGAAGCAGGCACAGGAAATCGTTGTCCATACGGTGAAAGGAGCTGTCGACCTCTTATTGGAAAACAAAAGCAATCCTGAAACGGAAATCGATAAGGTAACAACTCCGGGAGGTATCACCATCAAGGGATTGAACGAAATGGAACTCTCCGGCTTCACCTCTTCCGTCATTCGGGGATTGAAGGCAAGCAAATGATGATTTTTATTCTGCAAACGTGTTATTGATTACGAAAACAACTGTCATACCACCATGAATACAATAACTTTTTCACATGTAACATATAGCATATTTTCAGCAATATAGTTACATTTTTTTGTCGAGACCCGGGTGTCAGACATCTACAGACCCGGATCTCAAGACCGCTCAGATGGAGGTGTAAACGGCCCTGATACGGGCATTTTGAGGAAAAAATCTAACGTCTTTCTTACAAAAAAGTAACGTGTTCCGGCAAAAAAGGCTTATGCTCTCCTGAAAACATTTCGATTTTTAACACTTTTGGAGTGTATCTGTTTCGGGTAAAACGGCTAAAATGATGGTTAAACAGCTGATTTATGATAGTAGAATGATAGTTAAAAAGGAAACTATCATATCTATATATCATGATATTCAAGTTGTACACAAGAAACATGATGGTATGATAGTTGCTTTTTTTAAAATCCATTATAGTATTGACAAATTTGAACCACAAATGCCGATTTATCCGTTACTTTTCTCTTGAAAGAATAGTAACGGATAAAGTTCAAATCCGATCAGAAAGCACGGACCGCTTTCCGGCGATCCAATTCTGCTTTCAGCATACGAAGTTCACGGCTGGTTTGCCCGGCAACCGAAGTGTTTTCCTCGGCACGGCGGATCAGGTATGGCAAAACATCCCGCACTTTTGCATACGGTACATATTTGGTTACGTTATAACCTTCATGAGCCAGGTTGAAAGAAATATTGTCACTCATACCTAACAGTTGCGCGAAGAAGATACGGGGATCATCGCGCTTTAAGCCTTTTTCATCTATCAGCTTGGCCAATTTATAGTTGCTCTCTTCATTATGCGTCCCCATAAACATTTCGAAACAGTCGAGATGATCCATTGTGAAGCGGACAGCCTCGTCGAAGTTCTCGTCCGTTGCCTGCTTATCCTTACAGATCGGATCGGGATATCCCAAAGCAGCTGCCCTGGCACGCTCGGCTTCCATATAGGCGCCACGTACGAATTTCACACCGGCAATATATCCTTTCTCTTTCGCATCGTCCAAAATACGGCGTAAATACGGCATACGGTCATGGCGGTACATTTGCAAAGTAGCAAATACGATCGCACGTTTCTTATTATACCTGCGCATGGCCTCATCGGTCAAAGAGTCGATGGCATCCTGAAAACAATAGTCTTCAGCATCCACAATCAAGCGTACGTCATTGTCGTAGGCACGCTGGCAAAAAGCCATAAAGCGTTCCTTGAACTCCCGGTAAGCTTTTACTTCTTCGATGGTCAGTTCCTCTTGCTTTTCGGATACCTTAGCGAGAAGTTCGTCCGTTATGATGGTGGACGGTTTGAATACGGCATAGGCCAGATTATCATTTCCCTTTGCAAAATCAATCGAACGTATGGTTTCCTCAAAAGTAGCTTGTATTCCTTCGGGCGTTTGCTCTCCTTCGGCTGAAAAATCCAAGGTGGAGCGTACATTGAATTTCCGCAGATGGTCGATCGCCTTTGTACAGTCCTGCAAAGTTTCACCTCCGACAAATTGCTTGTACAAAGTCGGCTTGACCGCCCATCCTAACGGAAAATGAATATTCAAAGCAATATTACTTACTACACTGGCACACTTTACCAGCCACGGATATTTGATCGTATTGAACAGCAGATAAGCATTTTTCAGCTCAGACTGCGATTTGGCAGAGAAAGCAATTTCGGTATTATTAAAATCTAACATGGTATTTGATATTAGTTGACAGTTAACGCATTAAAATGAATAGGAATACCGTCTCACAAAATGTGCCAATCACCAATTCATAAGAGAAACTCTTTCATTGGCATATTGGCACATCCTGATTTATCGGCTCATTGATAAAATTAATTACTTTTCTCCAAGAAACGGATAACCATAGCTTGTCGGCGGAACCAAAGCCTCTTTGATACAACGGGCATTTGTCCAGCGAATCAAGTTCAACGGCCCTCCGGCCTTATCATTCGTACCCGAAGCACGCGAACCGCCAAACGGCTGTTGTGCAATGACGGCACCTGTCGGTTTGTCGTTGATATAGAAGTTACCCGCGGCATAACGCAATTTATTGAATGCCATATCGATCGCATAACGATCGCGTGCAAAAATAGAACCGGTCAAACCATACGGAGATGTACGGTCGCAGAGTTCGAGTGTTTCTTCATATTTATTATCATCATACACATAGATCGTGATAACCGGACCGAAGATCTCCTCCACCATGCTCTTGAACATCGGGTCCGTAGTCCGGATGACAGTCGGTTCAACAAAGTAACCTACGGACTTATCTCCATTTCCACCGAAAACGATTTCCGCATCAGGAGACTGTTTTGCATAATCGATATAGCTCATGATATTGTCGAACGAAGCTTCATCGATAACCGCATTGACAAAATTCGTGAAAATCCTGGACATCTCCCATTTTGATTTCTTTCAGCATATCGCCGACATAGTCCTTTACTTCTTTCCAGAGTGAAGCAGGGATATAGGCACGTGAACCAGCCGAACATTTCTGTCCTTGATACTCAAACGCACCGCGCACAATAGCTGTCGCCACCTCCAAAGCCGGAGCAGAAGGATGAACAAAGATGAAGTTCTTGCCGCCTGTTTCACCGACAATCTTCGGATAAGATTTATAATGTCCTAAATTCTCACCGATCTGACGCCAAAGGGTGTTAAAGGTTGAAGTGGAACCTGTGAAATGGAAACCGCCTAAATCACGGCTGGCCGTTATGACTTTGCCGATCACGCTTCCCTGCCCCGGAATAAAATTGACAACGCCGTCGGGCAAACCGGCTTCCCGGAACACTTTCATCAGGAAATAGTTAGAATGGATAGCTGTTGTCGACGGTTTCCAGACTGCCACATTTCCCATCATGGCAGGCGCCATGTTCAAGTTAGAGGCAATGGAAGTAAAGTTGAACGGCGTGAGCGAAAACACGAAACCTTCCAAAGCACGATATTCCATCCGGTTCAGGATACCTGTTTCCGAATAAGGCTGGTCGGCATATACCTGACTAGCATAAAAAGTACTGAAACGAAGGAAGTCGATCAATTCGCAAGGAGCGTCGATTTCTGCCTGGAACGGATTCTTGCTTTGTCCCAACATGACGGATGCGTTCAATATATAACGATATTTAGTGGAAAGCAATTCTGCTACACGCAGCATGACGGAAGCACGTTCTACCCAAGGAAGTTCAGACCATTCCTTATGCGCCTTCATTGCTGCATCGATAGCCATCTGCACTTCTTTCTCTCCGGCCTTATGATAAGTGGCCAATACATGGTGGTGATCATGCGGCATCACGACCTTACCGGTATTGCCTGTACGGATTTCTTTACCTCCGATAACCAATGGTATATCCCATTCTTCAGAAGAGAGCTGCGCAAGAGCCTTTTTCAAGGATGATTTTTCACTTGAACCAGGAGCGTATGCTTTTACCGGCTCGTTAATAGGCTTGGGGAAACTAAAAATTGCGTTGTCCATAGTATCTCTTATTTATTAAGTGTTCAAAGACTGATTATTTCAGCGCTGTAAACATAATCAATAAATTTCTAAAATAAGAGACAGGAGCGTTAAATTAAATTTAAATCAAAGGAGCCAAGATATTCTCGTCCAGCATCAACAATTCAAGCCGTAGAGCTGTTATCTTAACATATTAATCATCTTAAATGTAAAAAATATGGCTATAAAGAGTGTTTGGATAGAAGAAGATTGTATCGCTTGCGGCACATGCGAAGGCATTTGTCCCGAAGTATTTCAGGTTACAGACCGCTCACGTGTAAATGAAGGAGTAAACTTCAACGATTATGAAGAAGGTATAAAAGAAGCCGCCGAAAGCTGCCCGGTCAGCGTCATCAAATACGATTAAGAAGCTTTCTTATACAGCATCTAATAAATTATTATTCAACAACCTACAGTTTTCTACCGGAAGAAACGTTTGTTTCCTCGGCTGGAAACTGTAGTTCTCTCCGCAGGAAACTATAACTTCTTCAGCGGGAAGCAGCCAATACAAAAAAACATCTTCCGCACTTCCTTTCAAAATAACTAAATAACATTACTTTCCTCTTTCCTTAGACATTTTGCTTTTTATTCCTATCTTTGGAGCATCATAAATATAATAATCAACGGAGATGAACGAACAGATAAAACAAATTGCGGAGCGTTTGGCCGGACTTCGGGATGCATTGGAAATCACGCCTGAAGAAATGGCCAAGGTTTGTAACCTGACTCCCGAACAGTATATGAAGCTGGAAAGCGGTACTGTAGATATTTCAGTAAGTGTATTACATCAGATTTCACAGGCTTACGGGGTTGAGTTGACCACGCTTATGTTCGGTGATGAACCTAAAATGAGCAGCTACTTTATCACTCGCAAAGGAAAAGGTATTGCCGTGGAACGGACTAAAGCATACAAATACCAGTCGCTTGCCGCCGGGTTTGTCGGTCGGAAAGCAGATCCGTTCATGGTTACCGTCCATCCGGCTCCAGACGGGACACCGATTTATCTGGAACTCGCATCCCGGACAAGAGTATAATATGGTACTGAAAGGCCGCATGTTATTACAGATCAACAACAAAGAGCTGATACTGGAAGAAGGCGACAGTATCTATTTCAACTCCGAACTGCCGCATGGGATGAAGGCACTCGATGGAGAAAAGGTCAGTTTCCTGGCAATAATCCTATAAATTGACAATTTAATCATCATGTTAGAAAGATTCATAAACAAGACGGCCTTTGAGTCGCAGGAAGATTTTATAAAGAATTTCAAGATAAAAGTCCCGGAGAACTTCAACTTCGGATATGACGTAGTAGATGCATGGGCGGAAGAAGAACCCGATAAGATTGCGCTGTGCTGGACAAACGACCAAGGGGAACACATAGACTTCACCTTTGCCGACCTGAAAAAATATACCGACCAGACTGCCGCTTATTTCCAGTCGCTGGGAATCGGCCACGGTGATATGGTCATGTTGATATTGAAACGCCGTTATGAATTCTGGTTCTCGATTATCGCGTTGCATAAATTGGGAGCAGTGGTGATCCCGGCTACCCACCTACTGACAAAGAAAGATATCGTCTATCGTGCGAATGCCGCCGATATCAAGATGATCGTCTGCGCGGGCGAGGAAGTGATCACCCAACATATCATCGACTCGCTGCCCGATTCACCCTCTATAAAGAGTGTTGTTTCGGTAGGCCCCGAAATCCCCGAAGGCTTCGAGGACTTCCACAAAGGCCTCGAAAACGCGGCTCCGTTCGTACGTCCGGAACATCCGAACAGTAACGACGACATTTCACTGATGTATTTTACTTCCGGTACAACCGGCAACCCGAAGATGGTAGCACACGATTTCACCTACCCGCTGGGGCATATCGTGACCGGAAGTTTCTGGCACAACTTGCATAAAGACAGCCTCCACCTGACGATTGCCGACACCGGTTGGGGGAAAGCCGTATGGGGAAAATTGTATGGACAGTGGATTGCCGGAGCAACCGTATTCGTGTACGACCACGAGAAATTTACACCGGCCGATATGTTACAGATGATACAGGACTACCGCATCACATCTTTGTGCGCACCTCCTACCATTTTCCGTTTCCTGATACGCGAAGACCTGACAAAATACGACCTGTCGTCCCTCCAATATTGTACCATTGCCGGCGAAGCCTTAAACCCTGCCGTATTCGACACGTTCTACAAACTGACCGGCATCAAGCTGATGGAAGGTTTCGGACAGACGGAAACAACCTTGACCGTCGCCACTTTCCCGTGGATGGAACCGAAACCCGGATCGATGGGTGTCCCTAATCCGCAATACGATGTAGACTTGTTGCGCCCGGACGGAACCCGTGCCGAAGATGGAGAACAGGGACAGATCGTGATCCACACTACAAATGGCAAACCGATCGGTCTTTTCAAGGAATATTACCGGGATGCCGAACGCACACGCGAAGCATGGCACGACGGCCTGTATTACACGGGCGATGTCGCCTGGCGTGATGAAGACGGTTACCTCTGGTTCGTGGGCCGTGCCGACGATGTTATCAAAAGTTCCGGCTACCGTATCGGCCCGTTTGAAGTAGAAAGCGCCCTGATGACGCATCCGGCGGTTGTAGAATGTGCCATCACTGGTGTTCCAGACGAAATCCGCGGACAAGTGGTAAAAGCCACCATCGTTCTGGCAAAGGACTACAAGGATAAAGCCGGAGACGCTTTGGTCAAAGAATTACAAGACCATGTCAAAAAAGTGACAGCTCCGTACAAATACCCGCGCGTCGTCGAGTTCGTAGACGAACTGCCGAAGACGATCAGCGGCAAAATACGCCGAGTCGAAATCCGAGCAACCGACAATGAAAAGAAACACACAAAATAATGGTCAATTGCCAATCATCGATTGGCAATTCAACCGTATTGCGGTCAAGATAGGCAGCAACGTGCTCACCCGCAAGGATGGCACGTTGGATATTACCCGGATGTCCGCCTTGGTGGATCAGGTGGCCGAACTACATCGGAAAGGCGTGGAAGTCGTCCTTATTTCCTCCGGTGCGGTCGCTTCTGGACGCAGTGAGATAAAGGCCGGCAAAAAGCTGGATCCCGTCTCTGCCCGCCAGCTGTATTCCGCAGTCGGGCAAGCCAAACTGATCAACCGGTATTACGAACTGTTCCGCGAACATGGTATGACCTGCGGCCAGGTGCTCACCACGAAAGAGAACTTTGGCAGCCGCACGCATTACCTCAACCAGAAACATTGTATGGAGGTAATGCTCGAAAATAAAGTGATTCCCATCGTGAACGAAAACGACACGATATCGGTTACAGAATTGATGTTCACGGACAATGACGAGCTTTCCGGACTGATCGCCACCATGATGGGAATGGATGCTTTGATTATCCTTAGCAATATCGACGGAATATATAACGGCAACCCGTCCGATCCGTCCTCCACGGTTATCCGCGAGATCGACGGCAGCAAGGAAGACCTGTCGGAATATGTACAAACCAGCAAGTCGTCATTCGGTCGTGGCGGCATGCTTACCAAATGCAGCATTGCACAGAAGGTGGCCGACGAAGGCATCACGGTGATCATTGCCAACGGCAAGAAGGACAACATCCTGGTAGACCTGCTCGCCAAAGACAGCCGGACCGTTTGCACGCGTTTCATCCCGTCAAACAAACCTGTCAGCAGCGTAAAAAAAATTGGATCGCCCACTCCGAAGGCTTCGCCAAAGGCGAGATACACATCAACCGGGGGCCGAAGAGGCACTGTTAGGTCCGAAGGCGACCAGTATCCTGCTGGTCGGCGTCACCCGGATCATCGGCGACTTCGAGAAAGACGATATCGTCAAGGTTATCAACGAGGAAGGCGTCCAGTTAGGAGTCGGATGCGCAGATTACGACAGTACGGAAGCACGAGAACTGATCGGCAGCCGGGATAAAAAACCGTTGGTACATTACGATTATTTGTATCTGGATTAACAACAACGAGCATACGACCATGATTAACGAATTATTGCAACATACCCTCGCCGCTTCGCGCCAGCTTGTCACGCTGGACGATGCCACCATCAACCGCATCCTCATAGACACGGCTTCGGCTTTGCTGACACGCCAAGCCGAAGTCTTGGCTGCCAATGTCGAAGATTTGTCGCGTATGGACCCGGCAAATCCGAAATACGACCGCTTGAAACTGACGGAAGAACGTCTCGCAGGTATTGCAGGAGATATGAAAAACGTCGCCTCGCTACCGTCGCCTCTTGGGAAGCTGTTAAGCGAAACAACACGCCCGAACGGCATGGTGATCCGCAAAATGACCGTTCCCTTCGGCGTGATCGGTGTCATCTACGAAGCACGCCCGAATGTCACCTTCGACGTTTTCTCCCTTTGTTTCAAGAGCGGGAATGCCTGCGTGTTGAAAGGAGGTTCGGATGCCGACAGTTCCAACCGTGCCTTAGTGGCGATTATCCACGACGTACTGACAAGACAAGGCGTCGATCCGGCTGTCTGTACACTCCTGCCGCCCGACCGCGAGGCGACGACCGAGCTGTTGAACGCCGTCGGCCTGGTGGACCTTATCATTCCGCGGGGCAGCAGTTCACTGATCAATTACGTCCGCGACCATGCCCGCGTACCGGTCATTGAGACGGGAGCCGGTATCTGCCATACCTATTTTGACAAAGATGGAGACAAAGAAAAAGGGCGCGAGATCGTCAACAATGCCAAGACACGCCGCGTCAGCGTCTGCAACGCTTTGGATTGTCTGATCGTCCATCGCGACCGATTAGGTGACCTCCCTTATTTGTGTGGAAAACTGTCCGGCAGCAACGTCATTATCTATGCCGACGAACCCGCCTTTGCCGCTCTTTCAGGGCACTACCCTACCGCTTGGCTTCAGCCGGCTATGGCAGACAGCTTCGGCACCGAGTTCTTAGACTACAAAATGGCGATCCGTACAGTCTCCTCCTTGGATGAAGCCCTGCAACATATCGCCCGCTACAGCTCGAAACACAGCGAAAGCATCGTCAGTGAATCGACAGAAGCCATCCGCCGTTTCCAGCAAATGGTCGATGCCGCCTGCGTCTACGCCAATGTATCTACGGCTTTCACCGACGGGGCACAGTTCGGTTTCGGAGCGGAAATCGGTATCAGCACACAGAAGCTACATGCCCGCGGCCCGATGGCGTTGCCTGAACTGACGACCTACAAGTATATCATCGAAGGAGACGGACAAATACGAAAATAGTCCCTGCCTCGGTGTTAGTATTATCATATGACACTGACAATACAGATATAACGGTATTGCCATAAATCAGAAATCATTGTTTATCTTTGTAGGCAGAACAATTTTAAATGAGACATGATATGAGAAACTTCACTTGTGTACAGGATTTGGGCAACCTCAAGCAGGCACTCGCCGAGGCTTTCGAGATTAAGAAAGACCGTTACCAGTTTACCGGGCTGGGCAAGAACAAGACGTTATTGATGATATTCTTCAACTCCAGCCTCCGTACCCGCCTCTCCACCCAGAAGGCTGCCATGAATTTAGGTATGAACACGATGGTGCTCGACGTGAACCAGGGAGCCTGGAAACTGGAAACCGAACGCGGCGTGATCATGGATGGCGACAAGCCCGAACACCTCCTGGAGGCTATTCCGGTGATGGGTTGCTATTGCGACGTGATCGGCATACGTTCATTCGCCCGTTTCGAAAGCAAGGAAGATGATTACAACGAAAAGATATTGAACCAGTTCATCCAATACTCCGGCCGTCCGGTATTCAGCATGGAAGCGGCTACCCGCCATCCGTTGCAGAGTTTTGCCGACCTGATCACGATCGAGGAGTATAAGAAGACTGCCCGTCCGAAAGTCGTCATGACTTGGGCACCACATCCGAAAGCCCTGCCGCAAGCCGTGCCTAACAGTTTCGCCGAATGGATGAATGCGACGGACTACGAGTTTGTCATCACCCACCCGGAAGGCTACGAACTGGACCCGCGCTTCGTCGGCAACGCTCGCGTAGAATATGACCAGAAGAAAGCGTTCGAAGGCGCGGACTTCATCTACGCCAAGAACTGGGCAGCCTATGCCGATCCCAACTACGGCAAGGTTCTCAACACGGACCGCAGTTGGACCGTCGACACGGAAAAGATGGCGTTGACCAACAATGCCTACTTCATGCACTGCCTGCCTGTCCGTCGCAATATGATCGTGACAGACGACGTGATCGAAAGCCCCCAAAGCATCGTGATCCCCGAAGCCGCCAACCGCGAGATTTCAGCACAAACGGTGCTGAAGAAGATATTGACTTCACTCTTGCCGGGGGATTAATCCCCCCGGCTAAAGAATCCCCTGGCAAATATCACAGGTTATACGTCAGCGTCACCCACGTCACCTGTGCGTCACGGTTGCGGACCTGGGTCATTTGCAAGTCTTTCGTATCGACGATCGTTGTTTCTTCGAGGCCGTTGAAGATGTTGTTGATGCTCAGGTTGGCACGCAGCTTGCGGTGCATGAAATATTGGGAGATACCGGCATTGACACTGGAACGGTGCTTGATCTTTCCCTGCGGGGTCAACTGGTCGGAGATGTAAAAACCATCGAGCTGCAACTCCGTTGTCGGCGTGATGCTGATGTTGACAGAGCCTTTGATATCGCCGCAGACCATCGACTTCTTCCGGTCATAACCGATCGTGCGCCCGTCGATCTCATCCCGGTAGATATCGCCTGACAAACCGAGAGACAGCATACGGATCGGTTGCCAGGTTGCGGACAGTTCAAAACCGAATGTCTGGCTATGGCCGATATTCTCTTTTGTCCAGATCGTTCCGTTTTCCCCTTCATCCAGGACTTTGTCCATGATGCGGTTCTTCTTATTCCGGTAATACAGGCTCGGTGAGAACCGGAAAGCAGAAGTAGCATACGAATAAGACAACTCGACCGAATGGATCATCTCGTCTTTTAAATCAGGATTCCCCTTCCAGACATGCGTAGCGTCGCTACGGTCGGTGAACACATTCAGGTAGCTGCCGTAAGGCCGGATTACGCGTTGCACGTAGCTGAGAGCCAACTCCCCGGCCTTATCCGTCCGGTAGCCCAACTTCAAACGGGGGAAGAGATGGAAACGAGAAGTGCTCTTAACCATCGGTATCTTTTCAAGCACATCGTCGGTCTGATAACGCGTATCTATCTTTTGCCAGTTCAGTTCACCTTGTACGCCCGCTTCGGCACAGAAACCACCCCATTTCTTTTCCAAAGCAGCCAGCAACAAATTCGTACGGCGATTAAAGTTATATTCATTTTCTTTCTGCGGGTCGGACTGCCACTCTCCGGCAGCCAGTTTGTTCCCGTAAGCGTGATAGCTCTCATCCTTGAAACGCCCGATGTATCCTACCCGCAAATGCCAGTCATCGGCAAAGAGTTTGCCGTAGAGGACAGACAGGTAATAATTATTCTTGTCCTGATTGACATAGTAATTATCCTCGGCAATGATCTTGCCTGTTTCCGGCTTCTCGTTCTTGTATTCGTTATCTTCGTCATACCCGAAATTATTGTAATTGAACACGACGTCCAGACGATCCTTCGGATTGTCGAAGGTATGGTTCCAACGCGCCTCTGCGGCATAGGCTTCCTGCCGTTGGTCGTTATAACGGTGGCGGAACATCACCGGTTGCAGATTCCCGTCCACCAGCTTATTGTTATGGATCTTCCCGTAGCGGCTGTAATCCATCAGGTTATACAGACCGTAAACCGTGATCAGGTCGTTTGCCGTCAGGTCATATCCGACACTCAGATCGGCGAGATGCACATCGGGGCGGGCGGACGCATTATTGTTCATGACGGTTGTCCCCCCTTTGTTCGTCGTCGACTTGCTGAACGTACGCTTACGGAACTCCCGGCGATAATTATATTTTCCGACAATATGAAACTTGCCCGAATGCAAATTCAGGATCGCACCGGCATTATAACGTTCCTGGAATCCGGCTCCCAACGTCAGGACCAGAGGCGAATCAGCGGCCGTATAAACAGCAGACGACAGGTTCAGAATCCCTGCATCTCCATCCGGCACAAGCCCGATGGAAGGAGTCGACGTCATCGACACCCGGTCGAAGAACAGTGCCGGAAGCTGGATCAGCATATCCCCGCTATACTCTTCCAGCAAGCCGTAGGGCACTCCGTTTATCAGCAAGCCGGGATTATTGGAACCACGGAACGTGATTCCTCCCTCGATATCGGTCACAACGGAAGGCAGCAGGCGGAATACGTCGGCTGTCGTCCCCGTCAGGCCACTCAGGTTGCTGTCCACCTGCAGGCGTTTCACTTCCCCACCGGTCAAGCCTCCAAAGCGTTTTCCCTGGATTTCAACACTCTGCAACGAGACAGTTTTATCTACAGGAACCTGTGCGAAAACAGACAGGCTCAGGCAAGCAATAGCCGGAAGGAGTAATAGTGTTCGTTTCATATATATATAAATTACATAAGTTTAAAAACAAAAAAAGTCTGTATGTTACATGCATACAGACTGTCCTCGTCACTAATTGCCAGAATGATTATTCAGCAGGAGCAGCTTCAGTTTCAGCAGCCGGAGCTTCAACAGCAGTTGAATCACCTTCAGCAACCGCAGTTTCTTCTGTTGTAGCTTGTTCAGCAGGAGCGACAACTTCTTCTACTGTAGCTTCTGTTTCAGTTTCTGCAACTTCAGTGTTTTCTGCTGATTTGTTGCCACAAGATGCGAATGATACAGCTGCGATAACAGCAGCAAATGCAACTAACTTTTTCATTTTGTTTTTTAATTTAAACGGTCTATAATATCTTCTTGTCTTAAAACGATGCAAATGTATGTATTAATCAAATATGTTGTACAACATATTGCGCTTTTTTTCAAAATATTTTATACACAAGCCTCAACAATTTGATTTACAGACCATATAAACTAATCAATAGTTGCTATACAAGTAACGCTTAATACTTTTCTTAGGCGTCTTTTCGAATTCTGTCGGATACAATTGCAGGGCGGAAACAGCTTCGTTAAGGTGCTAAAAGTTTGTTTAAGTTCGATCCGGTTCTGCTCCATGATGATCGGAAGATCTTCATGCGAAATTCCCGTGCTGTCCACCGTATCGTAATCCGGATAAACAAGCCCTACCAGCTTACCGTTCTTCTCTATTATGATGCTTTCCATTACGAACGGCAAGTTGTTCAGCTTCGATTCGATCTCTTCCGGATAAATGTTCTGTCCGCTCGCCCCCAAGATCATCGTCTTGCTACGACCACGGATATAAATACGGTTATCGGCGTCGATCGTCCCCCAAGTCACCCGTACGCAACCAGCCGTCCTCCGTAAAAACCTTGGAAGTCGCTTCCTCGTTCTTATAATAACCTTTCATCACATTTTCGCCGCTCACCTGAATTTCTCCTACCTTATTATAAGGATCTTCCGAGTCGATACGCACCTTCATGATGCCCTTCAATATCTGGCCGCATGAACCGGGGACATACTCGTCATTATGGTCATAGCTGATCAGCGGTCCACATTCCGTCATACCATAACCGATCGTGAACGGGAATTTGATCTTATAAAGAAAATTCGTCACCTCCTCATTCATGGCCGCTCCTCCCACGATCACTTCACGAAAACGTCCGCCGAAGGCATCAACCAGTTTCTTCCGTATCTGTGCATAGATACGGGAATCCAGCAATGGAATATTCAACGCCACCTTCATAGTCGTCTTGCTAAGCTGCGGCAGGATCATTTTCTTGTAAATCTTCTCCAGGATCAACGGGACCGTCAGGATCAGGTTCGGTTTCACCTCCTCGAAGGCTTTCAACAGGATTTTGGGAGAAGGAACCTTCCCCAACAGGTAGACATGCGCCCCGACAGCCATCGGAACCAGGAAATTGAACGCACAACTATAAGCATGTGCCAACGGCAGAAAACAGAGTTCGCGTTCCCCCCTGTACAATACGCCAAGCTCGATGCCGTACATCACATTCCCCGCCAGGTTGTTTCCGGTAAGCATAACCCCTTTACTGAAACCGGTCGTGCCGGAAGTATAGTTCAACAGGACCACTTTGTCATTGTCCAGTTCCGCATATTCGATATCATCCTTGCCGAAACCGTCCGGATACTTTTCCGCCATCTTCTCATCCATGCCTTTCAAAAGCTTCTGAATGCTTTCACCATCGCGCTGATGCAGGCAACGGAAATCGGACAGCGAAAAGACACCACGCACGTCCTCGATCATTTCCTCTTCCAGTGTATCCCAGATACGGTCACTGACAAAAAGGAAAACCGACTCGGAGTGATTGATAATATGATGCACATCGTTCGGACTGAAGTCCTGCAAGATAGGTACTATAATCGCTCCGTAGGTCACAGCGGCCATATAAACAATACACCAGCGGGCACTGTCTTTTCCGATCAGAGCAATCTTATCTCCCCGCCGTATCTGACATTCTTCAAATAGGATATGGATACGGGCAATCTCTTTGGCCACATCGGCGAAAGAAAAGGTCGTCCCTTTGCTGTAATCCGTCAAGGCGGGCAGTTCCCAGTTCTTCTTGAAACTTTTCTCGTATATCTTGATAAAATTCTCTTGTATCATACTGCACACTGTATTATAATTTGCGCAAAAATACAGACTATCCGACAAATACACAACAGATAGCCAGAGTTTAACCAACAGTACAACAATACCCAAAGGTTTGACAAACTAAATTTTTACCTATCTTTGGCAACCGAATAAACGGATGAGACATGAAGAACTGGAAAGTACTTATAACAATATGTGTGTTAGGATGCACTCGTATATGTGCACAAGAGACAGGGGCGAACGACACCGTCTCCCGCCATCCGCTCACACACGGGGTCGGTATCGACTTCCGTCCCGTCTACCTCATCCCCACCAATGAGTTCTTTGCCGGCGAGAACGCTGCATGGCAACCCTTGCGTAAGTCCGTGTCGGCACACCTGAAATACTCTTTCCGGTTTCATCCCGATTCGCGCTACGGGAAATTATACCCGCACACGTACCAGGGAATCGGTGTCTCATACCACTCTTTCTTTGACAAGGCCGAGATCGGGACTCCGGTTGCAGTATATGCATTCCAGGGAGCACGCATAGCCCGGCTCTCCTCCCGCCTGTCACTGGATTACGAATGGAACTTCGGGGCCTCTTTCGGATGGAAAAAGTACCATCCGGGAACCAACGCCTATAATTATGTTGTGGGGTCAAAGATCAATGCCTATATCAATTTGGGATTCTTGCTGAACTGGCAACTGGCGGCAGGATGGCAACTGACGGCAGGCATCGACCTGAGCCACTTCTCCAACGGAAACACCCAGTACCCCAACGCAGGCGTCAATACCGTCGGAGGCAGGATAGGCCTGGTGCACACCTTCGGAGCAAATGCCGGGACGGTGATGTCAGGCAGGCGGACCACACAACGCATCAAACCTCACATCAGCTACGACATCGTCTTATACGGCGCCTCGAAACGAAAAGGGGTTATCAAGCCCGATGAAGCCTACCTCGCCCCCGGCTCGTTCGGCGTATTAGGATTCAATTTCAATCCTATGTATAACTTCCACCAATATTTCCGTGCCGGAGCATCGCTCGACGTACAATACGACGAAAGTGCCAACATCAAGGAATACGAAGCCGACTACAACGACCAGGCCGAGCACAGGTTTTTACCGTCCGCCATTCAAGGAACAATTGGCAGTCGGGCTATCCGTACGGGGCGAACTGGTCATGCCGATCTTCACGATCAATGTAGGCATAGGCTACAATGTTTACCACAAATGCACCGATACGCAAGGGATGTACCAAATCCTGGCACTGAAAACATCTGTCACACGCAACCTGTTCCTGCACGTGGGATACCAGTTGAGCAAATTCAAAGACCCCAACAACCTGATGTTAGGGATAGGTTACCGGTTCCACAATAAACGATAAGAATATACTATCTCCAAACATTTTCCGTAAATTTGCGCGATAATTAAAAGACAATGATTGATAAGACTGTTTTTGAGAACAAGATAGCCGCATACTATACCTTAGGATGCAAGCTGAATTTCGCCGAAACTTCGACCATAGGGAAAGTCCTTGCCGAACAGGGCGTACGCAAAGCACGTCCGGGTGAAAAGGCCGATATTTGCGTTGTCAACACCTGCTCCGTGACAGAACTTGCCGACAAGAAATGCCGTCAGGCGATCCGCCGGATCGGCAAACAGCACCCAGGGGCGTTCATCGTCGTGACCGGTTGCTACGCCCAGTTAAAGCCGGAAGAGGTTTCCCATATCGAAGGAGTCGACCTTGTCTTGGGAGCCGAGCAGAAGCTGGATTTGTTAATGTATCTGGACGATCTGAAAAAGAGAGAAGAGGGAGGCGCCATAATCGCTTCCCGGACGAAAGATATCCGTACCTTCTCCCCTTCCTGCTCGGCAGACGACCGTACGCGCCATTTCCTGAAAGTGCAGGACGGATGCGATTATTTCTGTTCCTACTGTACGATCCCCTTTGCCCGCGGACGCAGTCGCAACGGGACGATCGCCAGCATGGTGAAGCAGGCCGAAGAGGTCGCCTCAAACGGGGGAAAAGAGATCGTGCTGACAGGCGTCAACATCGGCGACTTCGGGAAGAGCACCGGGGAAACGTTTATCGACCTGATCCGCGCCCTCGACAAGGTGGAAGGGATCGTACGCTACCGTATCTCCTCCATCGAACCGAACCTGATCACGGACGAGGCGATCGATTTCGTGGCATGCAGCAGACGTTTCGCTCCTCATTTTCATATTCCGTTACAGAGCGGAAGCGACGAGGTGCTGAAACTGATGCGCCGCCGTTACGACACGACCCTGTTCCGGCATAAGATCGAAAAGATCAAAGAGGTCATGCCGCACGCCTTTATCGGCGTCGATGTGATCGTCGGTACGCGGGGTGAAACGGATACCTGTTTCGAGGAGGCCCGCACCTTTATCGAAAGCTTGGACATCAGCCAGCTGCACGTGTTCAGCTATTCGGAACGGCCGGGTACGCAGGCACTCAAGATCGACCACGTCGTCGACCCGAAAACCAAGCATGCCCGCAGCCAGCAATTGCTGGACATATCCGACCGTAAGCTCCATGCTTTCTACGAAGCGCATATCGGCCAGAAGGCGAATGTCTTGTTTGAACAAACACGCAAAGGAGGCATGATGCACGGCTTCACGGAGAATTATATCAAGGTGGAGATCCCGTACGACCACTCGTTGGTCAACGAAACCCGGCAGGTCATACTGGAAGGTTGGAACGAGGACAAAACGGCGTTAGTAGTAAAGATTATAGAATAAATGATTTATCCGTTACTTTTGGCTTGATCCAAAAGTAACCAAAAGATCAAGGCTTAACCGACAGTTCTTCTGCAACCCCGTGTCAAGCACGGGGGACAAGCCTGTTCCCACATCAAATGTGGGATCGCAAAGGAGCAGGTAGCATCGGCAATCCCCGAAGAGCCGTCAGGCTCTATTTCCGGCCTAAGCCGGTGAGCGTTAAGCGCAGAAACCGTAGTGAGCACCCGGAGCGTCTGCTGTCTGAGCGAAGCGAGTTTCAGACGCGACAGCGAACGAAAGGAACGGAGTAGCGAAGCAGTTTTAGCCTTGAACTTTTGGTTACTTTTCTTTCAAGAGAAAAGCTACAGATAAATCAGCATTTACACAAATAAAAACTAATAAAACCATCATGTGGAATAAAATACAATATGCGCTTATCTACAGTTGGGTAAAGGTTCATGCCTTATTGCCGATGTGGGCGCTTTATATATTATCGGATATCCTCTATGTTCTGATCTATAAGGTCGTCAGATACAGGGTGAAAGTCGTCAGGCAAAATATGAAAGCCTCTTTTCCCGATAAATCGGACACCGAACTGCGCCGGCTGGAACGCGAGTTCTACCATCACTTCGCCGACTACGTGGTCGAGACGATCAAGCTCGCTCACATCTCCCTCGAAGAGTTACAACGCCGAGCTTTCCTGAAAAATCCCGAACTGGTAGACACGTTGATGGAGAAAGGGCACACCTGTTTTATCCTCCTGATGGGACATTACGGCAACTGGGAATGGTTTTCCGGCTCGACTTCCCGTTTCAAGGATTCCCGCATCTACCAGATATACCGACCCCTCAACAACCAGGCATTCGATCGCCTGTTTTTTAACCTGCGTACGAAATTCGGTTCCTTCGGGATCAAAAAACAGGACATCCGTGCGCGATGTCATCACCCTGAAGAAAGACAAAACCCGCTGTGTCGTGATCTTTATCGCCGACCAGACACCGAGCCGGAACAACCTGCACTACTGGACGAACTTCCTGAACCAAGATTCCTCCATCCTGACCGGCCCCGAACGCCTTGCCCGCAAACTGGATTTGCCGGTCATATTCCTCGACACGAAGCAGGTGAAACGCGGCTACTATACCATAGATATGAAACCTGGTGACCGAGACTCCCAAAAGAGACTCCTGAGAACTGGATTACCGAACAATATGCCCGCTTGATGGAAAAAATGTATCTTGCGCAATCCGTCGGGGTGGCTTTGGACGCATAAGAGATGGAAACATAAGAGAGTTGAAAGTGGAGAGTTGAAAGTTGAAAGTTAAATTACAAAAAAGCACACACAATATGAAAACAAACGAAAACTTTCAACTTTCAACTTTCAACTTTCAACCGGACAAACGTCTTGCCGTCGTCATCCTAAACTGGAACGGCCGCGCGCTGATGGAAGAATTCCTGCCCTCCGTTGTCGCTTGCACACCCGGCGAATGGGCAGATGTAATCGTTGCCGACAACGGCTCTACGGACGATTCCATCGAGATGCTGAAAACAAAGTTTCCGACGGTCGGCATCATCCGGCTGGACAAGAATTACGGCTTTGCCGAAGGATATAACCAGGCATTGAAGCATATCGGACACGAATACACAGTCTTGCTCAACAGCGATGTCGAAGTCACTCCGGGATGGCTGGATGCACCTATCGCCGCGCTGGACGCCGACAAAACGATTGCCGGCGTCCAGCCCAAGATACGCGCCCAACGGAATAAAGAATATTTCGAGTATGCCGGAGCGGCAGGGGGATATATGGACCGGTACGGCTATCCGTATTGCCGCGGACGCGTCCTGCATGTCGTCGAGAAAGATGCCGGACAATATGACACGCCTGCCGACCTGCTTTGGGCCACGGGAGCCTGCCTGTTCGTCCGTACGGCCACTTACAAAGAGGTGGGCGGCCTCGATGCCGGGTTCTTTGCCCACCAGGAAGAAATCGATCTGTGCTGGCGGCTACGTTCGCGCGGCTACCGGCTGGTCTGTACGCCATCGTCGGTCGTGTACCACGTGGGAGGCGCCACGCTGAATGTCGAGAGTCCGCGCAAGACGTTCCTCAACTTCCGAAACAACCTGCTGATGCTATATAAGAACTTGCCGGAAAAGGATTTGAAGCACGTGATGCATGCACGTTTCTGGCTGGACTATATCGCCGCTGCCAAGTTTTCTGCTGACCGGCCATTACCCGAACGCCAGTGCCGTGTATGAGGCCCGGAAGGCGTTCCACGAGCTAAAACCGTCTTACGAACCGGTCCGCCGTGAGAATCTCGCCAAAACAAAACTTTCCGGCATTCCAGAGCTGCGAAAAGGAAGCCTGATCTTTTCACGTATCAGTCCCAACAACAAGTGTTCGGGACCAATATAGCTATTTCGCAGCCTGTTGGCTTCTTCCTTGCTATACATGATGATATCGGACACTCTTTGTGTAAATTGATTGTTCATAAATTTA
>ENA-OQDT01000790-OQDT01000790.1-human-gut-metagenome-genome-assembly--contig:-NODE-790-length-20295-cov-3.647015_pt1 | contig 20295 bp, 18 predicted proteins | sample MGYA00242786_ERZ504617 | MGnify/ENA primary metagenome ERZ504617 (study PRJEB26092, sample SAMD00036337) | human gut metagenome | host: Homo sapiens | study: EMG produced TPA metagenomics assembly of...
TCCGCAATATCCTCCAGCATTTCTGTTTTATGGGCATCGATAAATTTATCTATTTTTTCTCTGTACACGTTTCTGCCTCCTATTTCATCATTCCGGCCAGCACTTCATTGACCACTTTTCCGTCTGCCTTTCCCTTTACCAGGGGCATTAAGACCTTCATGATCCGTCCCTTATCTTTGGCCGTCGGCGCTTCGATCTCCAGCTCCTTTAAAACTCCGTTTATGATCTCTGTGATCTGATCCACAGTCAGGTCTGCCGGAGCAAACTCCTGGTATACCTCCATCCGCTTTCTGGCCTCTTCGATGATGTCGATCCGGTCTGCGGGGGCCGTATCCATGGTCTCCTTGGTCTGCTTTAATTCCTTTTTCGATCACTGCATTGGCCTCGTCCTCGGTCAGGGAGAACGCTTGTCGATCTCCGCATTCTTTAAAGCAGATAAAAGCATGGACAGAGAATCCTTCCTGTCCTTATCCTTGGCCTTCATGGCCTCTACCATAGCTGCACGTACAAGCTCGATCTTGCTCATAGGATCCTTCCTTTCCTTATTATATCATGATCGTTCAGACAGCCCTGCAATTAGTTCCGTCCGAACTCCGCCAGCCTTAAGCCCGGGTTTCTCTCTTCCACCATCCCGACACTCCAGCTGTTGATGAACAGGAGCAGCGGATTGCCCTTCAGATCACAGATCCGCTTCATATCGGAGGTACCCTGGATCCTGGCCACATCCACCTCGCCCGGATTCTCGACCCACCGGATATACTCAAAGGGAAGCTATCCCGATCGATCTTATAGCGCTCGCACAACCGCGCCGGATACTGCGCGCCCAGCACAGCCAGCAGCCTGACTGCCATCGTTTCCACATCCATCACCTCATCTTTGACCGAGCCGATAAAGGCCAGGCGGTTGCCCACCTCCGGATCGTCAAACTTCGGCCAGAGCACGCCGGGCGTATCGAGCAGCTCGATTCCTCCGCCGATGGCAAACCATTGGTTCTGCCTGGTCACACCCGGCCGATCGGCCACCTTAGCGCGGCTACGGCCCGCCATGCGGTTGATAAAAGAGGATTTGCCCGTATTGGGGATGCCGACAACCATCATGCGCAGCGCGCGGCCCGCCATCCCTTTTTCCAGATTGGATTGGATTTTATCCCGCAGCAATTCGCGCACCGTATCTCCATAATCGTTCAGCCCGCGCCCGGAACGGCAATCCACCGCTAAGGCAGGGCTACCCTGCCTGCCGAACCACGCCTTCCAGCGGCGCGTGGCCGCCTCGTCCGCCATATCGCACTTATTGAGCAGCACAATATGCGGCTTGCTGGCGATCAGTTCATTTAGCTCCGGGTTGCGGCTGCTCAGGGGAACCCGCGCATCCAGCAGCTCCGTCACCGCATCCACAAGGGGGAGGCTTTCTTTGATCTGCCTCCGGGTTTTTGCCATATGGCCGGGAAACCACTGCACCGTCTGTTTCTGAAAATCACTCATTGATTCCTTACCTTCCAGATCCCGTCAATAGACCGACCAGTGCCCCAGAGGCGTAATACGACCCTCTACCTTGCCCAGCACATAGCGCACATCAATAAACCCAATCATGGGCGAGCGGCTGTCTGTTGACATGTTACGGTTATCCCCCATCACAAAGATGTGCCCTTCCGGAACGGTAACGGGAAATTCTACGCCCTCCTTCGTCAGTGTCGGCGCATTGACATAGGGCTCGTCGAGCGCTTTGTCGTCGACATAGACGATCCCTTTTTCAAAATCAATATCTACCTTCTGCCCCTCCGTGGCAATCACGCGTTTCACAATTGGCTCGTGAAAAGCGTTGGGCTGTGTGACGATCACGATATCCTGATACTGTGGCTCATACTGCCGGCTCGATACCAGCAGACGGTCATTCTCCTGCAAGGTGGGCACCATGGAGGTTCCCTCCACGCCTACCAAACGGAATAAAAAAGTAAAAATCAAAAAAATCACCAGCAAGGCAGACACCAGGATATCCGCAAATTCATACACAGCGGATACCAGCTTTTTGCGAGCGGGCGACATCTGCTTTCTCTTCGGCGCCTGCGGCGCCACCGGCTGCCCTTCTTGGGGGACTTTTTCTTCTGTATCCATCTGTATAACCTCCGCTCTGAAATAGGATCCTGTTTCTCATCCGATATGTTTTACCCGATTTGCCACTGGCCCGCCGGGAGCAGCCGGAACACCGCTTTGCCAGAAAGATAGCGCGTATCGATAAACCCGATCGTAGAGGAACGGCTGTCAAGCGAATCGTTGCGGTTATCCCCCATCACGAAAACATAACCTTCCGGCACTTGGACTGGATAGGTAAGATCCCCTGCCTTCTCCACCGGCTCGCTGATATAGGGCTCGTCCAAATTTTCGCCGTTTACCGCAACCGTATGCGCCTGCGGATCAATCTCAACCGTATCCCCCGCCACGGCGATAATGCGTTTAATCAGCGGCTCGTTGAGCGCATTCGGCTGCGAAATCACAACGATATCGCCGCGCTGCGCATGAAAGCCGAGTGTGGTGACCGCCACCCAATTGCGATCCAGCAGCGTTGGCTCCATTGAGGCGCCGCTTACCCAAAATGGGCGGCACACAAAAGCGAACAGCACCATCACAAGCAGCACCGCCAGAGAAAGGGAATCCAGCATCTCATAGATCACATTCCACTTTGTGCGGCGTGCCGGGATTTCATCAAATTGAATGGTATATTCTTCATATCTGCGCATGTAAATCATCCTAACAAAAAAGGGACATAGGTGTCACCCTTGTCCCTTGTGTACTTCTGCCCTCAGCGAAGCTGTTCCTTAACTTTTGCAGCCTTACCGACCCTGTCGCGCAGATAGTACAGCTTGCTCCTGCGCACCTTACCGGAGCGAACCAGTTCCACTTTTGCAACATTGGGAGAATGCACTGGGAAAACACGCTCCACGCCAACGCCATAGGAAACGCGGCGAACGGTAAAAGTTTCAGATACGCCGCTGCCCTTCTTCGCAATGATCGTGCCTTCAAACACCTGGATTCTCTCGCGCTCGCCTTCACGGATCTTTACATGAACTTTCACCGTATCACCCACGCGAATCACCGGTGCGTCCTGCTTCATCTGGCCTTCGGTAATGATCTTCAAAGCGTCCATTTCTAAAATTTCCTCCTTTAATTTACAGGCGTTCATACCGCCTACGGCGGAAGCGGACCGTCCGTTTCAATGTCTGGCCTCTCAGCCGGCATGAACCCCGTCGCAATGGCACGACGGAAAACAAATGCTTAAATAGTTTAGCATAAAAGCACAAGGGATGCAAGAGAAAAACCAAAAATCAAATGGATTATTTTGTGGAGCATTCGCCATTTGAAAATCGGACCAAAGAAAAGCGCTATTGCGCCTGTTTGCTGATGCTACCAACAACAGATGAAGCGCATGCTCTGCATTGGTTTGAAGGCCGATCCGCTTTGGCAAAAAAGCAATTCTTCTCTAAAAATTGAGTATGAAAGTTTAATATACGATTTTTCGTAATAAAATATTGCAAAATGTATTGCATTTTTAAAACTTCATGGTATAATTAGTTATAGATGGTTCCAATGCTTACTCAAAAATAGTTTCGTAATAAATGAATAAGATGTGCGCCAGGTATTTACTATTCAATATGATCGTGTTATGATATAGGAAATGTCTTGCTTTCGCGAAAAACGACAGCTTCCAGATTGGCGCTACGGAATGGAGAGGCAAAACCGATTCAACTGTAGTAAAATTATAATTAAGAAATGAGGTGGCTTGCTCGATGGGGAGCGCCAAAGACAATTTTAAAAAGGTGCCGTGGAAATGCTGCTGTTGACAATGCTGTGTGAAGAGGATATGTACGGTTATCAGATGGCTCAGCTCGTCAAAAAGCGCAGTAAAGGGGAAATTACGATCCCGGAAGGCTCTATGTATCCCACCCTGTATCGCCTCATGAGCAAGGGCTATATCACCGACCATCAGTCCACCTCTGGGCGCCGCCAGCTGCGCGTTTATTATCACATTGAGCCGGCGGGGCGCGAGCATCTGGAACAAATCCGAAAAGACTATTTTGATGTCAACCGCGGCATCCAGATGGTGATGGATAAGAGCGCAGAGGTCATCCGGGGCCTTCTGGAAGATCAGTAAGCCAGAAAGTTAACTAAATATACAACCGTGCTGCCACATAGAAAAGGGCCTGTGGCAGCACGGTTTTTTTGCCTAATTTGCCTAAATTCCTTCTCAAGGGCACATGCTGTCGCCAAAAAAATGCGCGTGCTTCACAGATAATCTGCGGAGCACGCGCACTGTGTTTTTAGAAGCTCTCCGGCACTTATTCAGCCGGCGCGTAGAGATCCTTGAGCTTGAGCAGATGCTGATACTTCTCCTTGGAATACTCCTCGGATTTCTCGAACAGGCACTCTGCGCGATCCGGGAAGGCGCGAAGCAGGGAGTTGTAACGCACTTCGTTCATAATGAAGTCGCGGTAGCTCTGGCTCGGCTCCTTGCTGTCAAGGGAGAAGGGGTTCTTGCCGTCCGCAGCCAGGCGCGGGTCGAAGCGGAAGTTGTGCCAGTAGCCGGAGGCCACAGCGGCCTTCTCTTCCGTCATGCTAATGCCCATACCGCCCTTGATACCATGGTTGATGCACGGCGCATAGGCGATGATGATGGACGGGCCATCGTAGCTCTCCGCCTCGTGGAAGGCCTTCAGGCACTGGTTGTAGTCTGCGCCCATGGCGACCTGCGCCACATAGACATATCCGTAACTCATGGCGATTGCAGCGAGGTCCTTCTTCTTAACAACCTTACCGGTTGCGGCAAATTGCGCGACAGCGCCAGTAGGCGTTGCCTTAGACGCCTGGCCGCCCGTGTTGGAATAAACCTCTGTATCAAAGACGAGGATATTCACATTCTGGTTCTGTGCAAGCACGTGATCCAGGCCGCCGAAGCCGATGTCGTATGCCCAGCCGTCGCCGCCGAAGATCCAGATGGACTTCTTATTGAGATAATCCTGATCCTTCAGGATCGCCTCGGCAGCAGCCTTGCAGCAATCCTTATCAAACGCTGTGTCCTCAAGGAGCTTAATGAGCGCTTCAGATGCAGCCATATTGGCGCCGCTGTCGTTCTTTGTGTCAATCCAAGCCTTCGCAGCTTCCGCCACGCCAGCCTTATCGCATTCAGCAAGAACGTTCACGTTCTCCTCCAGGCGCGCACGGATCTGTGCGTTGGCAAGGAACATGCCGTAGCCGAATTCCGCGTTGTCTTCAAACAGGGAGTTCGACCAAGCCGGGCCCTGACCCTTCTTATTCACCGTGTAGGGCGTGCTCGGTGCGGAACCGCCCCAGATGGAAGAGCAGCCCGTTGCATTGGCGATATACATACGATCGCCGAACAACTGGGTAACAAGCTTTGCATACGGCGTTTCGCCGCAGCCGGCGCATGCGCCGGAGTACTCAAGCAACGGAGTCTTAAACTGGCTGCCCTTGACGGTGGTCTCCTTGAATTTTGCGGCAACCTCCGGCTTTTCGGGCAGAGCATGCGCATAGTTGAATTTCTCCTGCTCATGAGCCTGTGTCTCAAGCGGCTTCATCACAAGCGCCTTCTCGCCCTTCATACCGGGGCAGACGTTTGCGCAGGAGCCGCAGCCCGTGCAGTCAAGCGCGGAGATAGCAACTGAGAACTGCATGCCGGGCACGCCGGTCATCGGCTTCATCTTCATGCCCTCAGGGGCGTTCTTGGCCTCTTCCTCTGTCAGTGCGAACGGGCGAATGACCGCATGCGGGCAAACATAGGAGCAGAAGTTACACTGGATACAATTTTCCGGAATCCAGCAGGGCGTATCAACTGCGATGCCGCGCTTTTCAAACGCAGCGGAGCCCTGCGGGAAGGTACCGTCCGCCGTATCCTTGAAGGCGGATACGGGCAATTGATCGCCAAGCTGGGCGCTCGCGGGCTCAAGAATCTCCTTGACGAACTTTTTAAGCTCGGGGCGGTCGGTGTTGACCTCTGTCTCCACAACCGTATCCTCAGCATTTGCCCAGGTGGCCGGGATCTCAACCTTTACCGTGCCCGCAACGCCGCGCTCAATCGCAGCGTGGTTCATAGCAACAATCTTCTCGCCCTTCTTACCGTAGGAGCGGGTGGCAGCGTCCTTCATGAGCTGAACAGCCTTCTCTTCCGGGATGATGCCGGAGAGTTTGAAGAAGGCAGCCTGCAAGATCGTATTGACACGCCCGCCGAGGCCAAGCTCTTTTGCAATGTGGGTAGCGTCGATGGTATAGAACTGGATATCGTTCTGCGCAATATAGCGCTTCATGGAGCCGGGCAGATGCTCATCGAGCTGCGCGGCATCCCAGGAGCAGTTGAGCAGGAAGATGCCGCCCTTCTTAAGATCCTCAACCATCTTATATTTTGTCACATAGGATGGGTTGTGGCAGGCCACGAAATCCGCCTGATTGATCAGATAGGTGGATTTGATCGGCTTCTCACCAAAGCGCAGGTGGGAGGTCGTTACGCCGCCGGATTTTTTGGAGTCATAGGCAAAATAGCCCTGTGCATACATATCGGTATTATCGCCGATGATCTTAATGGAGTTCTTGTTTGCGCCGACAGTACCGTCTGCGCCAAGACCCCAGAATTTGCAGGAGTGCGTGCCCTTCGGCGTGGTATCCGGATTCTCGCTCACCGGCAGGGAGAGATGCGTCACATCATCCTCAATTGCGATGGTAAAACGCTTTTTCGGCTCCGCCGCCTCCATATTACGGAAAACGGAAATGATATGGCCCGGGTTTGTATCCTTGGAGCCGAGGCCATAACGGCCGCCATAAACCGGGATATTTGCAAACGGCGTGTCGTGCAGGGCCGCCACAACATCAAGATAAAGCGGCTCGCCCAGGGAGCCGGGCTCCTTGGTGCGGTCAAGCACGGAAATCTTCTTGACGGAAGCTGGCAGAACCTCAACCAAATGCTTCACAGAGAAAGGCCTGTAGAGATGCACCTTCACAAGGCCGACCTTCTCGCCGTGTGCGTTGAGGTAATCCACTGTCTCCTCAATGGTATCGCAGACGGAGCCCATTGCAACCACAACATTCTCCGCATCCGGCGCGCCATAATAGTTGAAGGGCTTATAATCTGTGCCAAGGCGGCTGTTGACCTCGTCCATGTAGTGAACGGTCGCCTCAACGGCGTCGTCATAGTAGGGGTTGCAGGCCTCGCGTGCCTGGAAGAAGATATCCGGGTTTTGAGCGGAACCGCGCAGTACCGGATGCTCCGGGTTCAGGGAGCGGCGGCGGAATGCGTCTACTGCATCCCAGTCAAGCATTTCACCCAGAGACTCATAATCCCAAATTTTGATCTTCTGGATCTCATGAGAGGTGCGGAAACCATCGAAGAAATGCAGGAAGGGCACGCGGCTCTTAATGGTGGCCAAATGAGCCACAGCGCCGAGATCCATCACCTCTTGCGGGCTGTTAGAGCAGAGCATCGCATAGCCGGTCTGGCGGCAGGCATAAATATCGGAATGATCACCAAAAATGTTCAACGCATGTGTGGAAACGCAGCGGGCGGAAACATTGATGACGCCCGGCAGCAGCTCGCCAGCGATCTTATACATATTCGGGATCATCAGAAGAAGTCCCTGGGATGCGGTGTAGGTCGTGGTGAGCGCGCCGGCTGCAAGGGAGCCGTGCACAGCGCCTGCCGCGCCGCCCTCAGACTGCATTTCAGCGAGCTTTACCTTCTGACCGAACAGGTTTTTCTGGCCGGCTGCGGCCATCTTATCGGTCTCCTCCGCCATCACGGAAGACGGCGTGATCGGGTAAATAGCGGCAACTTCGGTGAACGCATAGGATACGTATGCCGCGGCGCTATTACCGTCCATGGTCTTGGTTTTTCTTGCCATACTCAATATTTCCTCCTTTTGATTCAGGCGGGAAAGGCTGCTCCGCCCGCATTCGCATTGGTGTGCCTCTGCGGACAGACTGCTCTCCATGCCTTTGGGGACAATAGATAAAGATAGAAACTGCCACTCATTATACTAACACGTTTGTCCGTTTGTGTAAACCAAAAAAGCGGGGTAAAAGTATGCAAAAATCGGGCTGCGGAAATTTAACAATTTGTGAATTTTTTAGAAACCGCCCGAAAATAGCCGTTTTTGCCGCATTCAGCCCTCTTTTGAACCACTTGCAAAAGGGCTTGCGCAGCGCCCTTCCGCACACCGTTTGGCGATTTTCTCAGCCCTTTCCTTTCGGTTTGACACGCCCTGATAAAACGGGTATAATAATGCAAATCTACTTTGCAACTTTGCAACGCACGGCACCCGCGCGTGACAGGGAAATTCACAACCATAGCGCAGCCACCCTTCCACTGTGAGTCTGCCTGCCCGGCACACGTCCCGTTGTAACATTCCTGCAAAGCAATTCAGAAAGGAGCCAATCCCCTATGGATGACCCGGACCCTGCCGGAAACATTTATTTTTGCAGCTATTATTGCTTGCTTGTGCTGATTTTGGTAAATGCCTTTTTTGCCATGTCCGAGATCGCAGTGATCTCGCTCAACGACAACAAAATTCAGAAAATGGCAGAGGAAGGCCACAAGAAGGCCAAACAAATTCTGCGCTTGACGGAAAACTCCAGCAACTTTCTCTCCACCATTCAGATCGGCGTTACATTGGCCGGCTTCTTGACCTCCGCCTCTGCTTCGCAGACCTTTGCGGATAAGCTTGCCACGGCAATTGCGCAGCCGAAGGTTGTCGCAGTGATCCCCTACAGCGTTATCAGCGGCTTTGCGATGGTGGTCATCACGCTGATTATGTCTTATTTCTCCCTAGTGCTCGGCGAGCTTGTGCCGAAAAAGATCGCCATGCAGAAGCCGGAAAAGGTCTCCTTCCTCGCGGTCGGCCCCTTGCTGTTTGTGGCAAAAATAACAAAGCCGGTGGTTAAATTCCTCTCCTTCTCCACCAACTTGGTCGTGCGGCTGTTCGGCTTCGATCCGAATGCGGATGAAGAGGACGTCACCGCGGAGGAAATCCGCATGATGGTGGATGTGGGTGAAGAAAAGGGTGTCATTGAAAATACCCAAAAGGAAATGATTAACAACATTTTCGAGTTTGACGATATGGACGTTGGCGACATTATGACGCACCGCACGGAAATGTTTGCGGTGGAAGTCGACGACCCGCTCGAGGACGTTGTGAAAATTTCGATGGAAGAAGGCTACTCCCGTATCCCCGTATACGACGATGATCCGGACAATATCATTGGCATCGCCTATGTCAAAGATCTGCTCAAGTATGTGGGCCGCAGCCTTCCCAAGGATAGAACCCTGCGCGATATCATGCGCAAGGCGTATTACGTTCCGGAAACCAAGCACTGCGACGAGCTCTTCAAGGAGATGAGTGAGAGCCATGTGCAAATGGCAATCGTGGTGGATGAATATGGCGGCACGGCGGGCCTTGTCACGCTGGAAGACGTTTTAGAAAGCATTGTCGGCAATATTCAGGATGAGTATGACAATGAAGATGAGGAGATCTCCAAAATCAACGACACCACCTTCACGATCGACGGCATAACGGATCTTGACGAGGTGGATGAACTCATCGGCGCCGATCTGCCGGAGGGCGATTACGACACGCTCGGCGGCTTCATCACAAGCCAGCTTGGCTTCCTCCCCGGAGACGGGGAAATGAATGTGGTGGAGTATGAAAATATCCGCTTTACCGTGTTGAGCGTGGAAGAGCGCCGTATTGGGAAAGTCCGTGTGGAAATCCTGCCCCAAGGGGAGGCGCCTGTGGAAGAGCCGGATGCAGGCGAAAAAAACGCCGCCGCTTGTTGCACGAGCGGGATGCGGAAGGAACAAGCGAAGAGAATGCTGGGCCGAAGGATTAAGCTGCTCTCTTTCTTGCATCATAAAACAAAAAAGGCACGCTGCATTGTTGTTTGCAGCGTGCCTTTTTATCCTTTTTATCCCTGTTTTTCCGTCAGGCGGCCGCTTTCTTTTCGGCATGCAGCGGCGGTTCTTCTTCAGGCATTTCATTGAGCTTTTCCAGCTCTTTGCGCCGATTGCGCTCATAATAGGCCGCATCCTCTTTCCAGAAAGCGTAGTCCGGATCCTGCCTGCGATCCGGCAAGTCGTAATGCTCCTTGAGATATGCGCCGAGGTAGTCTGTAGCAATTTCTGCACCGAACAGGTTCAAATGATCTCCCCCATCCTTGGAATGCTTCGTCCAATCGAACACCATGCGGCCCTGCTGCGCCTCCACGTTCAAATCTAGAAACGGCAAGCCGTTCTGCCGGGCAAATTCCGAAACAGCCTGATGCTTTTCATAGCTCCAGGAGCTTGCGGAAGGCATTTCCAGCAGCATGAGCTGAATCCCGCGCTCTTTGCACAGCTCCATCACTCTATGCAGGCAGCGCAGCGCCTCCTTGCTCAGCGGCTCGTCTCTGCCACCCGGCTCCATATAATCGAAGCCGCCCTGATAGGGAACAGTCATTGTATGGATCAAGTAGCCCTTGCCGACATAGTGGTAAAATTTACGGCGGATATCTGTAAAATCATCCCGGGTGAGTTCCTTCCAGCGGGAATGGTATTTCACGCCGGCAAAAAGGTAGCCAACGCCCGTGCCCACTGCATTATTCATAAAAGTATCGGAATAGCCGTATACCTGCCGCGGGAAGGCTTTCACCTTATCCACAAACATCTTCCAATGGTTTTTGTGCATGTTGGGGTTGCGGTACATCGCATCCACTTCCAGCACCAGGACGCGGGGAGATTGGCGGGCGAGCGCCTCCTTGACGCGCAGCCATGCAGTCAAAGGATTCTGGCGCGGCTGGCCGCTGGCAAAGCTTGTAATGCCATATTGACGATACATTGCAACCGGCGATATTCCATTATTGAGATCGCTGTTGCCGACCATAACGACATCCAGCGTATGATCGGGCTCCCCCAGATAGCCGAACACTACCGTATTCAGGGTGGAATCCTCCGCCTTATCGTTGCGGGGAACCAGCACCATGGAAGCCCCCTGAAGCAACAGGAGAAAAACAATAGAGAAGGCGATGCATTTTACAGCCCTGCGCCCTATTTTAACAGCCAATTCTTTTGGCACCTTCTGCATACTTTCCATCATACCTTTCTAAGGTCAGCTTCTGTTTCCCACTCAAAGACAAACCAGCCGGGCGCTTTATCTGCCTGCCGCCTGACTTCCTGAGGAATGCGCCTTCCCTCTCTGCTTTGAGGGAGGCTTTTTCGAGGCCGTCTTTTGCGCCGCCTGTGCAATTTTCTCCGCTCGGAGCTCCTGATACCGCGCGATATCGTCTTTCCAAAAAGCATAGCTCGAATCCAGGCGACGGTCCGGCAGGTCATAGTGCTCTTTCAGATACGCCCCGAGGTAAGCGGTCGCCTTTTGCGCGCCGCTGAGATTCAGGTGGCTGCCCGCATCTTTGGTATCCGTTGTCCAATCGAATAAAAAGCGGCCTTCTTTTGCCTCAATATTCATATCCAGGAAGGGAATCCCGTTTGCCTCAGCAAACGCCGCCACCGCTTGGTGTTTTTCATAGCTCCATGCTTTGGCAGAGGGCATGTCAAGCAGCATCAGCCCGATTCCGCGCTTGCGGCACGTATCATTCACCTTGTTGAGCGCGTTTTTCGCCTGACTGCTCAGCGGTGTATCCGGGCTGTGCCCGGGCTCCATATAATCAAATCCGCCTTTGTAGGGTTGGGCTTTGACATTCAGGATATAGCCCTTCCCTGCATAATGATATGCCCTGTGAAACGGATCAATAAAATCCTGCCAGGTGATCTTCTTCCAATTTGAGTGGTATTTTATAGCCGGAAGCACAGACCCCAGTTTTGTGCCCAACGCATTGCTAAGCTTACTGTCTGAATATTTGAGCAGCGAATTCTGAAAGGCACGGGTAGATTCGCAAAGCGCCTTCCAGTTGAGCGACTTCCAAGTAAATGTGTTCTCTTCCTGAAAAAGGCAATCCGTTTCGAATATTAAAACCTTCGGGTTTCGTTGATAACGCAGAATATCACGGCTTTGCCGCCATGCACCCAACGCGGATTCATAAGGACGCCCTCCAGCATAGCCTGCAATACCAAAATTCTGATAAAGATCAATGGGAATCACCGAATTATAAAGATCGCTGTTGCCCACCATTACAATGTCCAGAGAATCTTTTGGCTCGCCACGATAGCCAAAATGGATCGCTTCGCTGGAGCCATCCTCCCGTTTATTCACCTTTGGAGTCAAAATAACGGAAGCGGTATTCAGCAAAAAGATAAAAACAAGAAGAAAAGCGGCAGCCTTTATTGCCCTTTTCAGCCAGAGCAAAAGCTGTTTTTGAAAAGAATTCATTTCCACCCTCCTTTAAAACTGACCGTAAAGGAAGGTTCCAACGTGATACCCATCTCCATAAATTCCAAAGATAATCACGCTGAATAAAGCCGCAAAATAAATCACCCAGCGTATGGGCAGCGGCAGCTTTGCAATCAGCGCACGCACGCTAATATCCCGCTCCTGCAACACGCTCACCACAAGCATCAGCAGCACGGCAATGCTAAGCACCAGCCAATCAGCCGCCTCAAACTTCGGCAAAACCAAGCCTCCGCCCAAAAACGGCCCCTGGAACATGGAAACAAAAATCCTGCCCGCATACCGTAACCCCGGCGCGCGGAAAATCAACATGCCGATGTAGACAAATCCGCAGGTGCGAAGCACCTGAAAGGCACGCCACGGTTTCCCCTCCCGGTCGATATGAAGCGCATGGAGCGCTTTTACGGACAGTGGCTCAAAGAGCGTGCCAATCGTCATAATGATGTAATAATACAGGCCATAGGCGATAAACTTCCAACCCGCCCCATGCCAGAGGCCGTTGCCAAACCAAACAAAAAACAGCGCGCAGATGGCGGGAAGCTGGCGGCCGGCATGGCCCTTGAATACTTTCTTCGCCTTTTTTCCAAGCGCTAAAATCGGCTTGGAAAGCGAAACCGGATAGAACACATAATCACGCAGCCATGCGCCAAGCGTGATATGCCAGCGGCGCCAGAATTCCTGCACGGAGGTTGAGAAAAACGGGCGGCGGAAGTTCAGCGCCATCTGGATGCCAAATAATCGAGCCACTCCGCGCACAATATCCATCACGCCAGAAAAATCTGCATAAATTTGAATGGTATACAGCAGCACGGCGAGCATAACGGGAAGGCCCGTATACGCCGCACTGTCATGAAACACGGCATCGACAAAAATACCCGCCCGGTCGGCTACCACCATCTTTTTGAACAGGCCCCACAGAATCATCTGCATCCCCTGCATCAGATTGGCAGTGCTCAAGCGATGCGGCTCATAAAGCTGCCGCGCCAGCTGCCCATAGCGCCCGATCGGCCCCTCGACGATCTGCGGAAAAAAGGAAACGAACAGCGCAAGCCTGCCAAAATGACGGTCCGGTTCTATCTTGCCGCGGTAGACATCCACCACATAGCTGACAGATTGCAGCGTGTAATACGAAATGCCCAGCGGCATAATCAGCTTCAGGTGAGGCACCAGGGAGCCATCGGCAAACAGGCCGAAGATCGAGTTGACCGTTTCTCCAAAGAAATTAAAATATTTAAAAAACAGCAACAGCCCGAAATTAAAGAGCACCGCAAAGAATACAACCAGCTTTTTCTTGCTTGCCGTTTTTTGCCGCAGTGCCTTTTTTTCTTCCTTTGGCACTGTCTTTTTGGCCAAATTGAATTGCGTGTTGATCCGCCCGAGCGCCAAGCCCGATAGATACACCGAAACCGTTGTTGCCAGCAGGCTGAACACGAGCAGCTTGCTCGACAAAAAATAGAAAGGTAGCTTGCCGCCAGCAAAACGCCCCAACGTGCGCGCCGGGGCATGATAAAATACAGCAGCATGGTAACGAGCATGAAAATAATAAAGGTAAACGCAGTATAACTCATGTTTGGCTGTTCCCCCAATATTTGTTTCTAAAACCCCTCCAGCCATTCTCGTCATTACAACAGTTCTCTCCGCTTGCCCACACAAGCGGAGAGAACAGAACCGCAGATCATTCCAAAAACAAGCGCTTAACGCGTTCAGCCAGAAAAAAGCTTGTTTTATTCCTCCTGCAAGCGTTCAATCAGCGCCATCATTGCTTCCACAGAGTTAAAATTCTCCGGGCGCAGGTCTACAACGGAGATTTCCACATCAAACGCATCGTCGATTTCCGATACTAAGGATACCACATCCAGGGAATCGAGAATGCCATCGTCAAACAGGCGCGTCTGCCCTTCAAACTTCACACCTGGCTTCAGCTCCTGCAAAATTTCTAATAATTCTTCCATACGTATATGATCCTTTCTTGCGCCGTGCCACACAATGATGCGGTTTTGGCACAGTCAAAATGATGAGCGGTGGTTCTGCCACAAAGCGTAAAACGCGATTGAAAAGCGGAATCTCCCAAACTCTCAAGCCCAATTCTTTTTATCAAACTGTTTTGGATAGATTGTTATGATCCTTCCAGCTCCCGATAATGCTCGCCCAGCCATTTGCGGTCAAGCTTTCCGTTTGCGTTATATGGCATCTTCCGGACCCGAATAATTTTGTTCGGCATCATGTAAGATGGCAGCTTCTCCTTTGCAAAGGGAAGGATATCTGCCTGAGCAGCAGCCCCTTCATAGAGTAAGATCAGCTTATCCCGCTTGGCGTCATACAGGCAAACGCACACCTCCAGCCCTTCGCAGGCGGATACCGCCGCCTCAATCTCGCCCAGCTCGATGCGGTAGCCCATATGTTTGATCTGAAAATCCTTGCGGCCCATATACACCAGCTCACCGCGCTCATTGTAATACACGAGATCCCCCGTTTTGTAAATCAACTCGGGATAGGAACAGTTAAGCGGGTTTTGAACAAAGCTCTCCGCCGTTTTATCCGGCACACCGTAATACCCCATGGCCAAAAACGAACCGCGCACACACAATTCGCCCAGTTCACCAGGGGCCGGCTCACAGCCGTTTTCATCCAGCACCAATAATCCGCAATTATCACATGCGCGGCCAATCGGCAGCAATTCATCCTCCCGAAATGGGCGGTCAACGATATAATAAGCGCAGATGTCAGTCACCTCCGTCGGACCATAGAGGTTGGCAAACAACGCCTGCGGATAATGCGAGCGCCAAATATTAAGCCATTTCACCGGCATCACTTCGCCGGCGAATAGAATCGTCGATAGCGCAGATGGCTTTACGTAATCCAAGGCCTTCATTCGCGCGATCAAGCCGAGTGCGGACGGCACCCAATAAATAGTGTTTACCTTTTGCGCCTCCATGTATTCAAGCAGCTGGACCGGAAATGAAAAATAGGATTTCGGCGGCATGCAAAGCGTTGCACCACTCCCGAGCGTCGCAAAAATATCAAGCACCGACATGCTGAAATAAAAAGGCGTCTGGCTTGCAAAAACCGTATCCTGCGTAATGTGAAAGGTCTGCGTTACCCAGTGCGCATAATCAATCACGCTGCGATGGCACACCACCGTGCCCTTCGGAATGCCTGTGGAGCCGGAGGTAAAGAGCGCATACAGCGGGTCGGTATCGATCATTCTGCTCCGGATTCGTGCAAGCGCTTCCCGATTGCAAGGCGTTTGCGCAATCTCCTCGAACAGCACCAGCCTCGCGTTGCCCAGGAACTCCGCCGCCGCCTGCGCATGCGCGGCATCCGTCAACACGGCAGCCGGGGCAAGCGTGCTGAAAATATTCTGGATGCGGGCAGCGGGCATATGGGTATCAATCACCGTATAGAAGCTGCCGCTGTACGCAACACCCAGCATCGCTGCAAGGCAGGCAATCCCTTTATCCATATAAACTGCAACCGGACGGCCATATGCTTCAAGCGCCAGCAGCCCCGTCCCGGCCGATTGGCAAAGGCCTAAAAAGGATGCGTAAGAAATCGTCTCTTTTTCTTCTACAAACGCTGTTTTTTTCCGGGAACCTCTGTGCGGAATGCTCCAACAATTCAAGAACATTCTTCGTCAAACCTGTTCCCCCTTCCTTGTTCTTTTCATGAATTGAAAACAGAGGCGTCAAACCTCTGTTGAAAAGTATATCGGCTGCCACTGGTTTCGTCAATACGTCCCATCCGAAAGTAACGAAATTGTAAGAAACCTGTTACCGATTGAAATATTTCTGCAATCTATCGATGATCCTATTGCCCAAAAAAGGGAAGAAGGAGGCGCGCGATCTTATCCGAATCGTGCACATAGCTGCCATGGCTCTCCCCGGGCAGAATTTTTAACTCTGCATGTGGAATATGCGCCGCGATAAAACGCGTATCCTCCTCACGGATCACATCCCGCTCCCCCGCCGTTACAAGCGTGGGCACGGTGATGCGCGAAAAGCTCCGCCCGCGTGAGTGCAGGGCCGTGCAGCATCATGCCGGTCTGCTGCCTCTGGGTGACCGCATAAATGAGCCGGTAGGCAAACCGGTTGGGCGCTTTCAATCCCGCAGGGCTGGAATTCGCCCCACTGACCGCAAGCTTCGAGAGCAGCCCCGGCCAGCCGGAGGCAACAAGCAGGCCGACAATCCCGCCATCGCTGAAGCCATAAAGCATGGGCTTCTCCAGGCCTAACACCCGGATCAACTCCGCCGTGTCGCTGGCAAGCTGCTCATAGGAGAGCGGTCCGGCCTTCCCGCTGTGCCCATGGCCCCTGCTATCCGGCGCATAAACGGTGTAGGAGGCCGAGAGCCTTTTTATCAAACCGTCAAAGGTGTGGTGGCTACCGCCGTTGCCATGCAGCAGGATCACTGGCCGGCCACCCCCTTGCTGCTCATAGCAGATTGAAACGCCATTGATTTCAACATTGTGCTCCATCCTATCGCCTCCATCAAAACTGGATCGTTCCCAGCGGCGGAGCCGCCTGAGAATCCGCCCTGGTTTCACTGTATCCCTCCACGGGGCATTTGTCAATCAATCCGCCCTTTTTTACAGCTGGCGCAACCGGCCAGCCGCTATTTTTTGGCCGAACTGCGCTGCACAAGCCGGTGCAAATGACTATAATAAGGAAAAGGGATACAAAATATGATACCCATGCTCCATCTCCATCTGGTTTGCAAGCTTTGCACACTGCCCGGCGCTGTTACGCAGATAAAACGCAAGGCGGTATTCCCGCTTTCTTTGGCAGGGAACCCATGCGGCCGCCGTATACCGCGGCGCTTCCCCCGCCCCACCGGGCTGTGCGGCGCGCCACTGATCCGGTTCCCCTGCCGGGCACTCACAGAGCACGCGGCCGGAGCTATCCAACATTGCGAAACCGGCATGCAGGTGAAAGCCGGCCGCAAAGCCATAATTAGAAACGGTCAGAGCAGCATGCATCTGTGCACCCGGCTTCCAATCGCCCTCCAGCCGCAGCGTTTTTGCCTGAAGCCGGTAGCCCAGATGATCACGCACATATGCAAATACGCTGCGGGATACCCGCTCGCCCGATTCGTTGCAAAACCAGGCAAGGTCGCAGAGAATCCCCCTTTCAGCCAAAAGCTCCGGCGTGATCTCCTGCCGCTTCCAGCGGCCCATCGTCGTTTTGGTTTCGTCCTCTGGGTAATCTTGATAGCCGTGCACTGCGCTCAAAGAAGTGAAGTGAAGCTCCGCCAGCCGCTCCACCGCGCGCAGGCCGTCGCAGTAAACGCCATTTGCATGGTTCCAACTGCTCCAATAAAGCTCGCCATCCTGTGGGCTCTCCGGCGATTTCGCCAAAGCCGTGCGATACATGCGCGTGCCCGGGTCAAAGCCGCCGTTTTCATATTGCTTCGCCTTGATATTACCGAAAAAAGAGTCGTCGTGCAGCCCAGTCCTGCAATAGGCAGGGTGCCGCTTACCGAGCAGCTTGAGCAGCCCGGGCAGGCGCACTTGGAGATACATACCCTCTGGTGCCGCTTGCGCCAGCGCGCGCAGGATTTTTTTGCGGCTGACGCGCTTTTTTTCGCTGTGCCATTCTCCCCATGCGCCGATCATCCCCGCCTGCAAAACGTGGATGTACGCTTTGTTCCGCTCCAAAAAGGGGCACAGCTGTTCGATATGGCGCAGCATATCCGCCTGGGTCGCGTCATTCACTCCAGGGTCGGTTGAATAGGCAAAGCGCAGCAGCGCCTTGAGCCCATGCGCGCGCAGGGTATCAAAATAGATCTGCATCGCCTGAAAGCCCGCTTCGTCAATCTCTCCGCCCCGGTAGCCGGTTAGGTAAAAATAAACCTGTGCGAGCGTGATCTGCTCCGGCGCGCAGCGGGCAATGCCTTTTTCAATCACCCTCTCGATATGCGCCGCCGGGTTTGCCATGCGGCTGACGGTGAATACATCGCAGGCGATCTCCTCCCCCATATACAATTCAAGGCGCAACCCACGGTCCGGGTTGCGGGCAAGCAGGCCATTGCCCTCTGCGGCCAACGGCTGTAATTGCAGCTCCATCATGATGACCATACCTTTCCTGCGCGGCTTTGCCGCAGTAAAAATGATAACAATATTTATGCCTGAAAAACATAAAGTGAAATTTGAAAGCACGATCTTCCAAACGAAAACGTTCCTGGAAAGATAAATCTGCATTATTGTAGGTGGTAAATGCATTCCTGTCAAGTTCAGTCACCTTTTTCTGTTGACGTGGATTGCGGAAAAAGTTACAATACCATTATAATTGTTTCGGACTACTAGATTTTGGAGGAAAGAGAATGGAGAAAACGAAGAGTGAGCGGAATGCATATATTCTGCGAAAATACCTTGGCTACGGCGTAGGCGCGATCGGCATGGATTTGAGCTATGGATTATTCAATTCATTCCTCAATAATTATTTGACAAATGTTTTGCTTATCGCACCGTTTTACGTTGGCGTAGTCGCCTTCTGCGCCCGGATCTGGGATGGTATTAACGATCCGATGATGGGCACGATCGTTGACAATACGCACACGCGCGCGGGCAAATTCCGCCCCTGGATTTTAACAGGCTCGCTTCTGAATGCTGTGGTGCTGTTCTTCCTGTTTACAAACCCCGGCTTTTCTGTATCGGGCAGCGCGGTTAATATCGGCCTTTACGTTTATGTAGCTGTGATGTATGTCCTCTGGGGCATGTCCTATACGATTGTAGATATCCCCTATTGGTCGATGGTGCCCGTATTGACAAGCGACCCGCAGGAGCGCAATCTTGCGGCAACCTTCCCGCGCTTTTTCTCCGGCTTTGGCCAGATCATTATCGTTGTGTTGACCGTGCCAATGCTCAATCTCTTTGGTAAGGGCAACGATGCAATCGGCTTTAGCTATTGGTCGGCCATCTGCGGCGTTTTGCTGGTATTAGGCTGCCTAGTGACCTTTTTCACCACGAAGGAAACCGTCCATCCAAAGCCGGAGCATCAGGAAAAATTCACCTTGAAGCGCGCGTTTCTGACCATCAAAAATAACGATCAGCTCCTCATCTTTATTCTCACCGCGATCTGCTTTAACACCGGCTGGTATTTAACCAATGGCTTAGGCATCTACTATTTTGAATCCGTGTTAGAAAACAGAGATTTATATTCCGTGTTCGGCGCAATTGGCGGCGTTGGCCAGGCGTTGGGCCTGATTCTTTTGCCTGTGCTCTCCAAAAAGTTCACGCGCAACCGTGTCATCAAGGGGGCCATGCTCCTCTCGATCATCGGCTATCTCGGCATGGGGCTATTCGGCCCGGTGCTCAACCAGTTTATCCTGTTTGCCATCTTCGGCATTGTGGGCTGCATGGGGATCGGCTGTATGTTTGTGGCGGAAACGATCATGCTGGCGGATATTGTGGATTCATGGAGAATTCAAGCTCGGCTACCGGACGGACTCCATCGTTTTCTCCATGAAAAGCCTGCTGTTGAAAGTGGCCTATTCGATTCAGAGCCTGATTATCGGCGCGGGCCTACAGCTTTCGCATTATGACGGCGAGCTTGTCAAGCAGGGTATTTCACAGCCCGCTTCCGCACAGAATGCAATTTGCGTGATGATGTTCCTCATTCCGCCTATTTTCGTTCTTCTTTCGTTGTTTATTTTTTCAAAGAAATATAAACTCAAAATGATATACAAACTTATAAGGAAATTGTTGCATTTACGGAGGGAAAAAAATTTGGATGAATTTCATAAAGGCAGTTGAAGTGGGAAAACGTCCTTATCAAAATATATTAAAGGTTATTATCAGTGCGGGTGTTACTGCGATGATTTGCTTCTTGATTGGAGTACTGATACACTTATTTTTGAATTAATTGAATTTAAGGATACTTGATCTGCCGAATTATAAAATAGAGCATTTTTCTCGCAGATTTTAACCG
>ENA-OQDT01000791-OQDT01000791.1-human-gut-metagenome-genome-assembly--contig:-NODE-791-length-20287-cov-3.823462_pt1 | contig 20287 bp, 20 predicted proteins | sample MGYA00242786_ERZ504617 | MGnify/ENA primary metagenome ERZ504617 (study PRJEB26092, sample SAMD00036337) | human gut metagenome | host: Homo sapiens | study: EMG produced TPA metagenomics assembly of...
TTGATTGAAAGAGCAGGGATAACCACGGCTGTGATTACATTAAGTCCCATAACTTCGATACTGCCGAAAAGGATTGCCATAAAGCCAAGGAAGAAGGCTGTGTTCATAACAGGGCAGAGTATAGTAGTACGGGAATTTCCAGGATTAGTTTTTCTGTTATTGTCTTTGGAATAAGTCCGCCTTCTTTGTTGTTAATCTCATATTCCGTATAGAGTTTATATCCCTGCGTCAGCAAATGTGAGATCCAGTGAAATGCCGATGTTTCTGACATCTGCTGCATATTATGATGCAAAATCGGCTTTGACACTCTGTAATTGCTCATGTCTAATAAGTCTGCAAGACGGATTAATATTTTATCGAACTTTATGCTCAGAAGCTGTTGTGAGGCAACGGATTTTCTTCCATAAATATCTCGCTCATCTGCACCATGCGCTTCTGAGACTTCTGCAACGACTTCACGAATCAGGACATCGAGATATGATATATCTGACTTTTTCGTATTTCTGCTGCACTGTCTTTTTCATGTCTGCCACGGCAATTTCTTCAAAATATCCGCGATTTTTTTGTAACTGTCCAGCATATATTTTTTGATGCACAAAATATCCGGTCCGTTTTCCGGTAAATTTTCCTGTCTGTATTCGTCCTGCAGGTCTTTTGCCAGTTCATCCGCTTTGTCTGTATCTATGAGAAAAAGATCTGACGAAGGTATCTTTACCATTGATATGTCATGCAGATAACAGGCGAGAAATAAAATGTAGTAGTCTATCGCGGAAATCTTGAAAAAATCAATTGTATGGATCAGTTTGACTATGTTTTGGATCAAAGTGATCGCATGTTCCTGGTTATGTAACGTATAAAAATATAGATGTTTCGAACCATTCTGCCAGACATCATAAACGTATTTGTGTGTAAGTATCAGATTGTCAATTTTTACCGGATCTTTTACAAAGGAATAAAAGATTTCCATGACCCGCATGATTGAGTAATCTACAACACCTTTATTGAGAGGATCTTTCAGCACAATTTCTCTTTTTCGAAACTCTTCTGTCTGGAACCAGGGATTTCTCAAGAAGGCCAGAATTCTGAGTTCTCCATAGGTTAATGCTTTCTTACTGTTTTTCGCAAGGACCGGATGATCTGAAATTTCAACGTTAAACAGGTACGAATAAATTGTATTCATTACCATTCTGAGTATTTTCTGCGTATTTGCACGGACCAGTTTCATCTTGTCATAAAGACCTTTTTCTTCTGAAAACAGTATTTTCACTATTTCTTCATCTTGTTGTTTCTGGAATCTGGCGCAGTAATACTCTGCAACTTCATAATGTTTATTTGCATACTTTTTCAGTTTGATCTGTGCTAATCTCTTGAGGCTTTTGTACGAATCGTCATAAAGAATATGCAGTTCTTCTTCAGTCATGTCTGCATTGTCTCCCAGTAATTCTCTATATGTACATTGCAGATATGAAAATTTTTCTCCGCCTTCTTTGATGCACAGTTTATCAATCTCCTGTACATATCTTTGCAGTTTGCTGATTTCCTCTTCTTCTGCAAAAGTCTGATACATGCCTACTGCTGCATCCCATATATCATTGCTGTAAGATTTCATAAACCGTTCTAATATGTCTTTCTTTTCCTTTGCTGATTGCACCCTGCCATCTATGAACCTTTCTAATGTTTTGTCCTGAACTCCGGCATAAATAATCTCTTCCAATTCCTCTTTATAGATCTGCTCATCCGAATCATCTTTCCGGACGGTGCATTGCAGATAAACGTTGCTTTCTGTATTTAAAAAATCTATAGTATTCTTATAAGCCTGTCTTTGAATTTTTTTTGTATCGCGCACCTCTGGTTCTGGCATGGTTCTGCTTCTCTTTTTTCTGACTCTGACCTTCCAGTTTTATCCAATTGTGCTTTTACCTGTCGGCACAATATCTCAAATTTTTTCTCAAGGTTTCTGTTCTCTTCATCTGAGTACATCCTGAAGAAATCACTTCCAGCCTGGGACATCTGCCGACTTATGCATTTCAGATAAACTTCACTTTCATCAAGACGATCCAGACGAACATAGCTACTTTTGCCGCTCAGATGCAGCCCAACACCATAAAGGTTGCTTTCGTAAAATTCCTGTGTATTCTGAGGATAAATTTCTGTATTTTCCTTCTGATACTTTTTCAGAAACTCCTGTTCTTTTTTTGTAATCTGCTCATTAATGTTTTCCAGTTGTTTCTGAAATTGATCTTCCTGTATATCATTTGTAAAAATGACGGAATCATCTACATAAAAATAGCTCACATCCCGTAAATGTATCTCGGAAAATTTCGGAAACTATTATCATGTATATATTTCCAAGGAAATATGACTGTGGCAGGCCCTGGGGAATGCCTCTTACAAATTTGCGTGATTTTACAGCAGTCTCAGGGGGCTCTGCGTCTTTTGTTTTTTCGGTGTTTACTGTATTTTGCTGTTCATCGTCTTTGCTTTTCGGTGTTTTATGCTTCGATACCTTTAAATACTGTTCCTGTAGTTGTTCAGTGAATATTGTTGTATCGGATTTTCCAAAATCAAGTTCACAAAACAATAACTTCCGCAGCACTGTCTTCATAAGGCTCATATCCTGTTCTGACAGATGTGCCGGTAAATATCCGATGATATAGTGGTATATGATAACCGGATTAATTGTTGGGAAAAAAATTTTCGAGGTCTAAATGTGACTTCGTATTTGTATTCCAGAGATGTGTGATATTTTTTCAGTGCATCGTTGCTGTTCTGGTTATATTTCTGGTATTGTTGTTTCCATGGTTTAAACAGGCTCTCTGGCTTTACGGAAACTCTGTTTCCATAGAAATCTGAAGGAATCAGGCGGCTTAGATTTGACAGGGTCAGCTTTGAATTCTCCTTCTCCGGTATTTCATAAACAAACAGATGAAGCATTGATACAATTGCAATCTGGGTAATTAAATCTGTAGTGTGGAGTGGCCTGAATTCCAGTTTTTCCATCGACTAATTTTTTCGGTTTGAAGTATACTTTTGCCTGGATAAATTCGTCTGGATCATCCAATAACTGTTTGATTCGTTTTTTTACATCTTCTGTCACTTTGCTGACAAGTCGTTCATCAAATTTGTCCTGTAACTGATGATATAGATGTCGGTCTTCCGGTTTCAGTAAATTGTATTCAAAGATGTACGAATTTAAGGAATAGATTGCTAAATATATGTTGATATCGGATAATAAATGTTCTCTGTATTTCGATTCCTGCCCTGTCTTTGACTTCATTTTCCGCTCTCCTTTGTATTATTCGGTATATGATCATTCAAAAAATGTTTTAAAGTCTGACATCACTTTATCCGATTCTTCTTTATTCGATTCTACCCTATCCATTTCATATTGCTCATGGTAAATATATCTCTGCATATCGCAAAGAATGCTGCCTTCAATTGTTAATGTTTTTTTCTGAAACAAAGTCAGGACCGCCCAATATAGATTTCTTAACTTTTCCGTTTTCATCTGTTTCAAACAGCCAGTATCTGTCAATTTTTAATGTAAGATTGTGATATGATTCTGCTGCCTCAAACAGTGCTTTCGCAATTTCATATTTAATTGAAAATGCTTTTATGAATATACGAAATTCTTCTATGAATCCCGGCAAATATGTTGCGTTATAAGCATAATCCCGGCTCGCATGACATAAATATGAAGAAAAACATTTTAGTCCGTCTTCAAAAATATCCATAGAATTTTTGTCTGTTTTTAGTTCATTATAGAATTCATTATACGATTCCCATGTTGATTCATCCATATTATTACTCATTTGTATTTTCTCCGTACCATAAGTCTGAATAGACTAATTTCAGATAGTTGTGAAGATCTTCTTTCCATTTTATATAATTCTGATACTCATCTTCCCAGTTTCCTTCATTCATTGACTGGAGGCACGCAGCCGCTTCCTCTTTATCACGCATCAATAGTTCATAGAGTTCGTCTTTAGAAGCTGTTATTTCATTTCTATAATCAGGGAAGTTTCCCGTCGAAGCAGATATTTCCCCACGGGTGGTTTTTTATGCATATCTCTGATTTTCTTTTCTTTCAGGTTAAGAGGTTTTTCCTCTATCTCTAATGGGAGAAATGGCGGTAGCAGCACTTCCTGCTCAATATAATTGGAATACTCATTGCCTGATAAGAACTGCTGAAAATCAACCGATGGACTTTCTTTTGGAATCTCCACTTCTAAAAGGATTACATTATTTTTTTCGGCAAACTCAGTATCATAGGCTCCTTTTGTGCAGGCAACAAAAGATCCTGTAAAAACCCTTCTGGTATGCATTTAATGAAGCCTGCCGGTCTACTCTTTTTACCTTAACTACTGATATATTTTTTTCTTTTTGCAGGCACATCATCGAAAACACTCCTGTATAAATAGCAAAGTGTCTCGTCCAGCCTCTCGATAAATACAGGTTTTAATTTTTTCTTTTCTTTGAATATCCGCTCTTTTTCGTTTTCGTATCCATCAAAAAAGCAATGCATTTAACGTGCGATATGCTTCACTGTCTCCCCACAAAGTATCTCTTGAAGATTCTCCAAAAAACTACTTTTCCATCTTAGTTCTTTCTCGAATATCTCCACCATAGAATCTCAGCATGTCTACAGGTGCTCTGTGCTCCATATAATTTTCCTCCTGATATTTGTTTCTGTTTGTAAAAAATAATGATTTTGGGTACCTTTATTGTATCATATGTTGGACAGTTTCTATCGTTCTGTATATCGAACTATTCATTCGTTTTTTCGATATGTTTGTGGTCATAATAGAAAAGGTATGGGAAACTTTTCACAACATTGAAGTTTCCATACCTGTTTGAACATTTTATTCCAACAGTTTTCCTTCCTGATAGGAGCATTCCAGATAATCAGGGTTCTGGTAATATACGTCTGAATCGAAGTTCGATATCTCATCACTGATGAAGGAGGAAAAAATTTTTTATTAACTCTGCCAGCTCATCTCCTGGTTTGGCGCAATCTTCTATCATAATACTGTAAAGTTTGCCTATGTCCAGAAAACTTGGTACTGAATATTGGCAATTTGAGATGGTATCAAATTCTCCTAGAGTTATTTTGTAATACTGAATCACTTCATCGCTGACCTGCTCGAAGCTGAGGCAGTGATTTACTTCTGCATCGTATAAGAGCTTCTCTATTCCGGACTTGCCAATTGCATTTACGATGTCACCTCGATGGTTTTTCGTTTCTCGTGCAATATACTCGATTAATGCACATACATAGAAATAATCATTTCGTTCTTTTTCTGTCATATATTACCTCGCTCTTTACAAAATGCAGACAATTAAGTGCTGAAAGGGTGTGATATCCTATATCTTAGTTCCAATGGCCTTTTCTATTCTTCCTGTACATAATTTCAGAACATCCTCTATCCTTATATCTGTTGGCTCGTCTAACCCAGATCCGAAAAAATCTTCTGAATACCATTCATAATCTTTCTCTATATTGTATTTATCTTCCAGCAGTTTAGTTATCTCGGATTCTGTCAGTATCTCATTTTCGACCAGTCGTAACATCAGTCCATAGGAAATCTCTTCTGAAAAAATAGATGAAACAAGCAGGTCGCACCAGGCTCTGGTTATGTTTATTTCGTTTTTATCCATTTTGTATTGGTTAGACTTTATTTTTGCCTGTTGTAATAAAAGTAATTTTCTGATCTGATTTTCTGGTTTCTTGTCATTGTTTTCATTAAGTTTATTCTCTTCCATCAAAGATTTTATCAGTAAAATTCTTTGTTCTTCCTGCTGCTGCGCTTTCTGCATATGTGTGTATGCTTCATTTGTGCAAAGTACACACCAATCCAGTATTTCTGTAAAATCGATATTTAGCTTAAATTCCATCTGTTCAAAGAGTTCTTCCAGAGCTTCCGGTAGTTTTCTTTCTGATGGAAGTTCCATATGACATCGTTTAAAAAAGTCCGATAGTTGATCCCCGATATGATTTTTGCCCTCCATGTAATCGGATGTAAGTTCCTGGAGTACACAGATCATAGCATTGTACTGTTTGCAAACCTGATCATCCCGCATCCTCAATGCAAAGCTACATCTATAGCTGTCAAGGATATGTATAAATTCTGTTGTTAAAAGTTTTCTTCCTCTTATGCAAATCCATTGCCTGTCCATAAAATCTCTCCTTTAGCTGTGTAATATTATTTGCTGCATTAGGAACATATTGTTCTTAACTATTATAAAAGAATACTCTTCCTAAAGCAAGTATTTTCCTGCTTTAGAAAGAGTATCCTTTGCTTATATTACAATTTTTCTTCATTTAGTTCAAAAGAAAGTCTCAAAATCCTGCACAGAGTAAACTTCTACTTTATCGTAAAAAGCCCTCTTTCCGAATCGGCTTTCGCAGTATAAGTGTTTTACTGATTGTTCCATTCTCTCGTAGAAGTTATCTTCATTATGTATGTTTGCCAGATCGTCCATGATCTGACCCATGGCGTCTATGGGATTTTCTTTTACTTTGTCGGTGACAATGATATAGAAGATCTGTAAATCAGGGTGTGTCGTGTTTTTATATGCTTCTGGCAGCAGATGATATTCCAGTGTCCATCTGCTTTCTGCTGTTTTTTAGAAAAGATTTGATTTTAATTCTGATGTTCCCATTCTACTCCTCCAGATTCATGTATTTTTTCCTTATTGCGCTCATTTTTGCAAAGGATGCGGCAAAGTCAGCGTAAACATCATCTAGGCTGTCTGTTCTTTCGATGTATTTTACTCTATGATCTTCTTCCTGCTCTGTCTGGTAAAAGTGACATTTATTACGAATGTCATATTTTCGCATTAAAGCATCAACTGCCAGCAGGAAATTTGGGCTGTGTGTTGTAAGAAGAACTGTGATATTGCACTCTTTTACCAAAAGTACGATAACTTCTGCCAGGCGGTTGATCCATTCTGGATGAAGATGTGATTCTGGCTCGTCCAGGATCAGGAGTGTTTTATCTGAGAGGTCGTTTTCTGTGAGGATTTTCTTGATGATTGAAAAAAATCTTAAAGCCTGTTGCCAGATTTCCGACTTTTATTTTCATTTCTGGTGTATAATAGGTGCCTCCGGAAACCATACCCGGTACAATCTCATTGATTTGTTTCATTACATTTTCCAGTTGTTTTTCCTGGTATAAAGTTTCACTGATTTTTTTATCCTCTTCGGGCTTTCTCATTAAGCGCCGCATATCTTCTCGATGATTAACAATCCTTGATTGTACATAACTGTCGGTTCTCTTTCTTGTGGCTATAAATTGATATACACGAGGATCTTCGATAACATAAGGATCATCGATAAAATACACGCTGTCAAAATATCCATCCTGAAATTCTGATTTTTCTATATCTATATTGTCGTCAGAAATATAAAGTTCAAATAAATTTTCCTCCTGATCTTTGAGTTTTATGATTGAATACTGTTTATTGTCAGATTGGCCGATTGACTGTACTTGGTTCATAAATTCTACCTGTAAAGTTCTTTCGGCTATTTTACATGCAAAATCTTTTCTCTTTTGATCGTGAAATGAGTTTACAAAATCGCGCGCTTTCTGACATTCTGCTAATGCTTTTGGTTTGATTTTTTCCCATTCAGCACAAAATGCTGCCTCATCTTCTTCGTAAAATTCTGAAGAAGCTTTTTTCATATCTCCAATTAGGTAATCCAGTAAAGTATCCTCTCTGATCGCTTCACAAAACTGATGAAGTACCATAATGTAATAATCAGGTTTTTCTCTTACAGGCATATGGTTCAAATTCAAAATAGAAATTATAAAACTATTTCTTTCTTCCCCACAATCACGCATTACATATTCATATTCATTTAACAGGCTCCGATACAGATTTAATATTCTCAAAATTCTATCAACAATTGCTACTGCCTGATCCATATCCTGCTTTTCTTCCAAATTTTCTACCGCATTGACAATAGAATACAACGCTCTTCCGACTATTGTCTTACCAGAATTATTGCTTCCTGCGATCACAGTCAAACCATCAATTTTAATATCCGCTTCTTTTATTATTCCAATTCCTCTGACTGAAAATTCCATTGATTTATTCCCTTCCTGAATTATCCTATTACCATAAAAAGGTTTCCGATACCATTCTCTATAATAAGTTTTATCTATAGAGACATGATACCATGAAACCTTTTGTCCGTAAAGCAACACAATTTTTACATTTCGCTTAGATAATAATACACACCATCCCGCCCTTGCTGTCGTTAACGATCTTTTGCATGGTGTCCTGGAGTTTGGTTTGGCTTTCTTCGCCGATGGCGGAGATTTTGGTGCGGATGCCGTCCTGGACGAGCTGTTCGATGGATTTGCCGAAGATGTTGGTTTCCCAGATGCTTTCGCCGCGCTGGCTACTCTCGCCGATGTACTGGATGAGGTCGTTGGCCTGCTGCTCGGTGCCTACGATCGGGGCGATCTCGGTTTCGATGTTTGCCTTGATCATGTGGATGGACGGGCTCTTGGAGCGGATCTTTACGCCGAATTTGTTACCCTGGCGGATGACGGTCGGGTCTTCGATCTGGATCTCGGAGAGTTCCGGGACGACGACGCCGTAGCCGGTCGAGCGGACGGCTTCGAGGGCCGCCTGGACTTTGACGTACTGCTCTTTCATGGCTGCCAGTTCTTTCATGGTGTGGATCAGGTCGTATTCGCTTTCCATAGTGATGCCGCTCATTTCGCTTAAGATCTTGTAATAAAATTCATCTTTGACCTGGATACGGATGCGGACGATCCCGGTGGAAAGATCGACCTGATCGAGAAGCGTCTCCTGAATATAGGGTCCTGTGAGCTGAACGGAGTCCTTGGTGATGTCGCGGATGTGCGTCAGATTCTGCATGTATTCGCGGATCTGTGTGAGGATCTGGGCTTTCAGTTCGTGCTGTGGTGAAAGCATTTCGACCCATTTCGGAATGTAGAACTGGATCTCACTGACCGGGAATTCGTAGAGGACATTTTCCAGGATCTTTATGATGTCTTCTTTGCGGAGCTGTTCACAGTTGGCGGAGATCGTGGTCACGCCGTATTTGTCCCGCAGCTCCCGACAGAGTTTCTGGGTTTCTTCTTTATATGGTGTCTGGGAGTTGACAAGGATCAGAAATGGTTTGCCCTGTTTTTTTAATTCTTTGACCGTGAGTTCTTCGGCTTCGATGAAATTTTCTCTCGGAAGCTCACCGAAACTGCCGTCGGTGGTGACTACGAGGCCGATCGTTGCGTGTTCCTGGATAACTTTGCGGGTGCCAACCTGGGCGGCTTCGTGGAAGGGGATGGCTTTTTCGAACCATGGAGTTTTGACCATCCGCTCTCTTCCGTCTTCGATGTGGCCGGAGGCGTCTTTGACAAGAAAACCGACACAGTCGATCAATTTGATCTGAACTTTCTGGTCTTCGCCGAGTGTCACGGGAATCGCTTCTTTTGGGATAAATTTAGGCTCTACGGTAGTAATGAGTTTCCCTGAACCGCTCAAGGGAAGCTGGTCGCGGACTTCGGCCTGCTGCCCCGGTTCCATGGCGGGAAGTGCCACAAGTTCCATAAATCTTCGGATGAACGTTGATTTTCCTGTCCGTACAGGTCCGACAACGCCTATGTATATATCACCACCGGTCCGCGCCTGAATATCCCGGTAAATCTGAAAATTTTCCATAAAAAATCCCCCTGCATATATTGTAACAGTCCCATGTATCGTTACAATATATGCAGGAGGAAACTATTTTATTTACGGTTTTTGAGGTATTCTGCTCTGCCTTCTTCGTAGAGGTTGTTGCCTTCACTGTCGATGATCACGACGAGGGGCATTTCTTCTACATAAAGTCTGCGGAGTGCTTCGGACTGGAGATCTTCGTAGGCAACCAGTTCTGCACTCTTGATGCATTTGGCGAGAAGGGCTCCGGCTCCGCCGATCGCTCCGAAGTAAACGCCGCTGTATTTCTTCATGGCTTCTACGACTTCCGGAAGGCGGGCGCCCTTGCCGATCATTCCACGTGCGCCTACGGACATCATGGTCGGTGCGTAGGCATCCATTCTTCCGCTGGTGGTCGGACCTGCGGAACCGATGACCTGACCTGGCTTTGCAGGGGTCGGGCCTACATAGTAGATAGTTGTATCTTTCGGGTCAAAAGGAAGTTCCTCGCCGCGTGCAAGTGCTTCGCACATTCTCTTGTGTCCGGCGTCGCGAGAGGTGTAGATGGTTCCGGTCAGGTAGACGGTGTCGCCTGCGTGAAGAGTTCTTGCCAGTTCTTCTGTTAATGGCAGTGTGATGTGACGTTCCATATTAAAGCACCTCCGTTTTGTGGCGTGTTACGTGGCAGCTGATGTTGATCGCACATGGCATGCCGGCGATATGGGTTGGCATGGTCTCGATGTTCAGGCCGATGGCTGTGGTCCTTCCGCCGAATCCCTGCGGTCCGATTCCGAGCTGGTTGATCTTTTCCAGCATTTCTTTCTCCAGGTCAGCATAATATGGATCCGGATTCTGGGTGTCTACCGGACGCATGAGGGCTTTCTTTGCAAGAAGGGCTGCCTTGTCAAAAGTTCCTCCGATTCCGACACCGACTACCATCGGTGGGCACGGGTTCGGGCCTGCTGTCTCTACAGTCTCCAGAATGAAGTCTTTGATTCCTTCGATGCCTGCGGATGGCTTGAACATGCGAATCGCGCTCATGTTTTCACTTCCGAAGCCTTTTGGTCCGACGGTGATGCGGATGTGCTCGCCCGGAACGATCTCGGTGTAGAGCATTGCCGGTGTGTTGTCACCTGTGTTTCCTCTGCGGACAGGGTCTTTGACAACGGATTTGCGGAGGTAGCCATTTGTGTAGCCTCTGCGGACACCTTCATTGACTGCTTCTGTCAGATCTCCATCTGCGATATGTACGTCCTGGCCGATTTCCAGAAAAACACATGCCATACCGGTGTCCTGACAAATCGGAACCTGTTCATTCTCTGCGATCTGATAGTTCTCGATGATGTTGTCGAGGACACCGCAGGCAATCTGTCCGTCCTCACAGGAACGACAGGCCTGGATTGCTTCCTTGATATCAGACGGCAGAACCTGATTTGCCTCGATGCAGAGACGCTCGATGGTGTCTGTGATAGCTGATGCTTTGATTTCACGCATTTGCATTTACTCCTATCTTTCGTTTTTGTGCCGACAGCAACATGGGGGCTGTATCATCCTGCGAAATGTGAGTGACGCAGGATGTCAGATTCTCTGCTGTCTCTGGCACTTTTGATTTTATTTTAGACTATCTCGTGTAAATCTGCAAGTATCTGTAAAAAAACAAGCAGTTCTTAACAACAAAACAACCAGACTCCTGTCAAAGCATCTCTCTTTGTGGAGTCTGGTTATCTTTTATGTCAGATTTCCTATGGCAAAAAATCTAAGCATGGATTTTATTTATCTTTTTCTTCTAACTTCCCCCTCGGAAGTTATACGCGCGGAATTAATAGAATTCGTTATGGAGCAGTTCGTGCTCTTTACCCTTGAGAAGTCCCTGGTAAAGTTCGAGTACCATCGGGTTCTCGTCAGATTTCTTGATGATCGTGGTGTTGTCTGCATTGTACAGACCTCTTGCTCTGGCTGCCTTGGTCCTGTCACCGGATCTGGTCGGCTGACCGCCACCCATGATACAGCCACGACGGCATGCCATTACTTCGATCAGATGGTATTCTGCTTCGCCGTTCTTTACACGGTCCATAACGATCCTTGCATTGGCAAGTCCGCTGGCTACGCAGACTTTGATCTCCATGTCTTTGTATGGTACAGAGAATTCCTTGATTCCCTCTTCTCCACGGACACCACACTCAGAGATCTCACGCATTGCTTCCTTGGTATGATCTGGGGTCAGGCGACGGAGAACCGCCTCTGTAACACCACCGGTAACGCCAAAGATAACACCGCCGCCGGAACCGAATCCAAATGGCATATCACATGCTTCCGGATCCAGGGATGCGAAATCAAGACCGAAGTTATCGATCATGCGGAGAAGTTCCATTGTTGTGATAACGATATCTGTATCCTGCTCGCCCTCGGTAAAGCTGTTTGGACGGATCGCTTCTGCTTTCTTGGCTGTACATGGCATGATGGAAACCATAACGGTTTTCTTGCCTGCTGCGTGTTCCGGATCACGGAAGTATTCCTTAATGACTGCGGACATCATTCCCTGAGGGGATCTACAGGTGGAAAGGTTCGGAATATATTCTTTGTATTGTTCTGTGATGAATTTGACCCATGCAGGACAGCAGGAGGTCAGAAGAGGAAGTTTCTCTCCTTTCTCAATTCTGTCCAGGAATTCTGCGCTTTCTTCCATGATGGTAAGGTCGGCACTGAAACTGGTATCATAAACTTCATCAAATCCCATGCGGTGAAGGGCATTTACAATCTTGCCCATAACGCTGCGGCCTTTGGCCAGTCCGTAGTGATCGCCGACTGCGACACGTACTGCCGGTGCAATCTGCGCTACGACACGGGTGTCCGGATCTGCCAATGCATCCCAGACTTCATCCATATGTGTACGGATGGAAATCGCTCCTGTCGGACAGAATACACGGCACTGTCCGCAGTTTACGCACTGAGTCTCTGCAATCTTCTTGTTGAATGCAGGCATAACCATGGCTTCTGTTCCACGGAATGCAAATCCAAGTGCACCGATTCCCTGAAGTTCCTCGCAGGCACGTACACAGTCGCCGCAGAGGATACATTTGTTCGGGTCACGCACGATGGATGGAGAACTGAGATCCAGCGGATGAATCTCTCGCGTATTTTTGAAACGGATATCGCGAACGCCGAGACGATGTGCCAGTTCCTGAAGAACGCACTCACCGCTCTTAATACAGGTTGTACAATCTCTGCAGTGTGCTGCAAGAAGCAGTTCTACGATCAATTTACGATATTTCTTGATCTTGCCGGAGTTGGTATAGATCACCATGCCGTCTCTCGGCACTTCTGAACAGGATGCAAATGTTCTTCCTCTGTCATCTTCTACGGTACATAAACGACAGGCACCAAAGGTGGAAACCTCTGAATGATAGCACAGTGTCGGAATATTGATTCCCGCATTACGGATAACAGTCAGGACGTTTTTTTCATCGGTAAATTCTACTTTTCTACCGTCTATTGTCATTGTACCCATACTTTATCCCTCCCTATGCTTCAATATAGATGGCATCAAATGAACAGTTGTCTTTACATGCACCGCACTTGATACACAGATCATTGTTAATGGTATGAGGCTGTTTCTTGGCTCCGGTGATCGCTCCTGCCGGGCAGTTTCTTGCACACTTGCCGCAGCCGATACAAAATTCCGGATTGATGATAAATTTACGCAGTGCTGAGCAGACTTTTGCACGGCACTTCTTATCCCTGATATGCTCTTCATACTCTTCATGGAAGGTTTTGAGTGTACTGATGACCGGAAGCGGTGCACTCTTGCCAAGTCCGCACAGAGCCATGGCACGAACCATCTCTGCCAGTTCGGAAAGTTCTGCAAGATCGCTCTCCTCACCCTTGCCTGCTACGATCTTCTCGAGGATCTCAAGCATACGCTTGGTTCCCTCACGGCACGGAACGCATTTACCGCAGGATTCTCTCTGAGTAAAGCTCATGAAGAAACGGGCAACTTCTACCATACAGGTATTTTCATCCATAACTACCAGACCACCGGAACCGATGATCGCATCGTATTTCTTGACAGAATCGAAGTCAAGCGGAATATCCAGATGCTTCTCTACCAGACATCCTCCGGACGGTCCACCGATCTGAACACCCTTAAATCCGGCATCTCCTTTGAGTCCGCCGCCGATATCATAGATGATCGTACGGAGAGTCGTTCCCATTGGTACCTCGATCAGACCTGTGTTATTTACGTTACCGGTAAGAGCAAACGCCTTGGTTCCCGGGCTTCCCGGTGTACCGATGCTCTTGTACCATTCTGCGCCGTTTGTGACGATCATTGGTACGTTGGCGTATGTCTCAACGTTATTCAGTACGGTCGGTTTATTGAAAAGACCATGTTCTACAGTACGCGGCGGTTTTACACGCGGCATACCTCTGTTTCCTTCGATAGATGCGGTAAGGGCAGAACCTTCACCACATACGAACGCACCGGCGCCACGGTTGATATGGAAATGGATACAGAAATCTGTACCAAGAACGTTATCACCGATCAGACCAAGTTCTTCTGCCTGTGCGATCGCGATACGCAGACGCTCTACTGCCAACGGATACTCAGCACGTACATAGATGTATGCGTTCTGTGCACCTGTCAGATAGGAAGCGATCAACATACCTTCCAGCATCTTATGCGGGTCACCTTCCATGATGCTTCGATCCATGAACGCACCCGGGTCACCCTCATCACCATTACATACTACATAACGGTCTGTCTCTTTCTGACGTGCCACCTGTTTCCATTTCTTACCTGCCGGGAAACCGCCGCCGCCTCTTCCGCGAAGGTTGGCTTCTTCTATCATGTCAAGACCTTCTTCTTTGGTCATTTCGAAGAGGACTTTTTCAAGACCGGCATATCCGCCTACTGCGATGTATTCTTCGATATTCTCTGCGTCGATATGTCCACAGTTCTTAAGTACCAGACGCATCTGTCCGGCATAGAACGGGATGGATTCTTCGCTCTGGTATATCTGTCCGTCCTTATGGTAAAGCAGCCGCTCGATAGGCTGCCCCTGACAGACAGTTTTCTCATAGATTTCTTCGCAGTCTTCTGGTTTAACCTTAATGTAGAGGATTCCGAGAGGTTCGATTCTCATCAGAGGTCCCATTTCGCAGAAGCCATGGCATCCGCTCTTCTTGATCTCCGGATGTGGAACTTCACCTTCGAATTCTACAGAAACATTCTCGTTGATCTCTGCGAGATTGTGCATTTTTTCATAAATTTCTTTGGAGCCGCTGGCAATACATCCAGTTCCTGCGCAGATAAGAACACGTATTTTCTGTCTGTGCAGTTCCGCTTCTGCCTTTTGGCGTAATGCCTGAAGTTCTTCTCTGTTATGTAAAAACATCATTCGGCACCTCCTTTTTTAAGGTTCTGGATCACTTCTATCGCCAGATCCGGGGTCATCTTAGGATGCACTTCGTCATTAACCGTCATAACCGGTGCAAGACCGCATGCACCAAGACAGGATACTGTTTCTATCGTAAACATCATATCGTCTGTGGTGTGCTTCTTCGCATTCAGACCGAGCTCTTTCATAAGGGCTTCTTTGACCGGAACGGATTTCCTTACATGACAGGCAGTTCCGTCACAAACCTTGATCACATATTTGCCTTTCGGCTCAAAGGAAAAGTTCTCATAAAAAGTAGCGACGCTGTATGCCTTCGCCTCGGTCACTCCAATCTTGGATGCAACATAGGTCAGAAGCTCTCCCGGCAGGTAGCGGTACTCCGCCTGGATATCCTGCATGATCGGAATCAGTGATGCTGCTTTCGGTCCGTAATGCTCGATGATCTCATCTGTCTTCGTGTAATAAGACTGATCTAACATTCAATTCCCTCCTTGTTAAAAATTTGCTTTTGTCTGCGCCTATTATTTTGTATAATTTACACAGTCTTGTTGTATTTTATTATACATTAAGCAGTCAAATTATACAAGTGAAATATAGGGAAATTGAATTAATTTATTCAAGTTTTTTATGTTTTTCGTATTATTGTGTGTTTTTTAACAGATTTTATAATTTTTTATCAATCTATTTTGCTATAGTAAAGTGTTTCTCATTTTGTTTCTCTTGTGTGCTTCGAAAAGTACAGGAATTTTGCATTTTCAGATTGATTTTGGGAATTCTTTCCTATATTATAGGGAGCGGTAGATGAAAATTTTTCTTATTTAAGGAGATGAAATAGATATGCGAAATTATGATACCCCAGTCAGAGAGATCCGACACCAGGTTTATACTGAAGTGGCAAAGGCCGGATTTGAATCTTCTGACGAAAGCCTGATCCATGATATTGAATCCATCCCGTACAATATCGTCAGTGAAACTGCCCAGTACCGTGAGAGTATTTACAGAGAACGGGCCGTTGCAAGCGAAAGAGTCCGTCTCGCCATGGGTCTTTCTCTTCGCCCGGAAAGCAAGGCGGTCCATCTGACCGACGGTCTTGCTGCCAGCAATATCAATGAGAAATATTATGAGCCGCCTCTTATGCAGGTGATCCCGTCTGCATGTGCAGCCTGTCCTCCGAACAAATACATTGTCAGCAACATGTGCCGCGGATGTGTTGCCCATCCATGTATGCAGGTCTGTCCGAAGGGCGCGATCTCTATGAAGGACGGAAAGTCTTTTATCGATCAGGAAAAATGTATTAAATGCGGAAAATGTAAAGCAGCCTGTCCTTATGATGCAATCTCCCACAACGTGCGCCCGTGCGAGCAGGCATGTGGTGTCAAGGCGATCGGAAGTGATGAGCAGGGGCGTGCGAACATCCTGGATGACAAGTGTGTTTCCTGTGGTATGTGTATGGTAAGCTGTCCGTTCGGTGCGATCTCTGATAAATCTCAGATCTTCCAGCTTGCGCATGCGCTTCGTAACGGCGATAAGATCGTTGCGATCGTTGCACCGGCTTATATCGGCCAGTTTGGTGATGATGTGACCCCTGGCAAATTCAAGACAGCTCTGCAGGTTCTTGGTTTTTCTGATGTTCATGAGGTTGCGTTTGGTGCGGATGTCGGTGCGATCTCTGAGGCACATCATTATGCACATGAGGTTGCAACAGGAAATCTTCCGTTCCTTCTGACTTCCTGCTGTCCGTCCTGGTCCATGATGGCAAAGAAATTCTTCCCGACCATGATCGACAATATCTCACAGGAGCTGACTCCTATGGTTGCCACTGCACGTAAGGTAAAGCAGGATGATCCGGATGCGAAGGTTGTCTTCATTGGACCTTGTGCTTCCAAGAAACTGGAAGCGATGCGCCGTACTGTGCGAAGTGATGTGGATTTTGTTTTGACTTTTGAGGAACTGGATGCGATGTTTGATGCGCGTGAGATCGAGCCGGCTTCCTTTGAAGACGAAGGTTCCCTGCATGATGCTACTGCCGCCGGACGTGGATATGCGGTCGCAGGTGGTGTTGCAGGTGCGATCGAGGCCTGTCTGAAGGAATATTATCCGGAAGTTCCGGTGCATATTGAGCATGCAGAGAGCCTGGCAGAGTGTAAGAAGATGCTGGCTTTGGCGAAAGCCGGGAAACTTAAGGGCTGTATGATCGAGGGTATGGCTTGTCCTGGTGGATGTATGGGCGGTGCTGGTACGAATGTGCCGATTGCGAAGTCTTCTAAGGCGCTTAAGAAGTTTGTGGCAGGTTCTTCTAAGAAACTGCCGGCGAAAGAATTGAAGGAAATTAAGCTTTCTTGAGATTTTTTTGGAAAAAGCAAGTGTAAAAAACTTTTTTTTGCCTGGGGAATGTATTCCCCGGGCTCTTTTTTCGCTTTTGGGAAGCAAGGTAAACTGCAAAGGGACGTCGCCCGTCCCTCTGCACACCCTGGGCTGGGTGTTTGACGGGAATTTTGTTTTTTGGTCGAGGATTGTGAAAAATTTTCCTGGTGGTCCAGGCCGGGAGATTTTCGTTTGAATAGGTTGGGGATTTGGAGGGACTCCCTGAGTCAAGGTGGATTTTTGGGGGAGATTTCCCCCACGCGATATCCAGGCTCCATACCACGCTACCAAAATGCTTCCCCACACCAAAACCAATGCCGATGTTTTTCCCAAAAGCCCAGGGGTGTGCAGAGGGGACGGGCCACGTCCACTTTGCGGTTTTGGTTTTTGCCCAAAAAGAAAAGAGGATATAAGGAGATGTCAAACATCTCACTTACTCCTCCTTGAGATCGCTCAGTAGCTTGAGCAATTTCTCCCCGTAGTTTGCTCCGGCGGCCCAGCCGCCTCCATTGGGATTTTCCTGCTGTCCAAGCCATTCGACGTATGGGGCACTGCCTCTTTGGACCATGTTGAAGCGGGTGTCTACGCAGTCCTGGTTGAGAGATTCGTCGCAGGCGTAGGCTTTTAAATGCTGTACCTGTGCGCGGATTCCGGTTCTTACGTCGGGGTAGGATACGCCCTGGACGCCGCCGCCTGTGGTTCCGAGTCCTGCGAAGTTGTACTGGGAGATTCCGGAATCTCCTCCGTACTGGAGCCAGCCGGTCTCGAGCATTGCCTGTTCGAAGACTACTTCTCCCCGGACACCTTCAGCATTTGCTTCTTCCAGAATGATCGTGCAGAAATCATCGATCGTCTCTGCACCACCTTCTTTCAGAGATGCGGACGGATATTCGGATCCATGTGCATTGTACTGGGAAGTCATCTGTGCCAGGGAAACGGTTGTCGTCCCCATAATCGTGTAATAACCATAAGTATTGTCGGTGGAATCATCCACGAAATTCGGATCTGAGGTAAAATCCGGCGCGTTAAGGCTGGCCGGCTTGTGGATCTGGCCTTCGCCGGAAAGATCGGATACTTCATCTTCTGCATTTGTATCTGAACTTCCAAATACGCTCGTCTCTCCATTATCCCCAGACGCCAGACAAGGTGCCCCTGTTATAAGGGCACCTGCCAGTATCATCTGTGAACAAAAGAGCATTGCTTTTTTGTTTCGAATCATCCATTTACCTTTCTCATTGCAGCTTCTACTACATGTCCTACAAGAACGGATGTAGTAACGCTTCCAACTCCACCAGGAACCGGTGTGATTGCATCAACGATCGGCTCAACTGCTGCATAGTCAACATCGCCGCAAAGTTTGCCTTCTGCATTTACGTTGATTCCTACATCGATGATCGTCTGTCCTTCTCTGACATATTCAGCACCTACAACACCTGCGCGTCCTGCAGCTACGATCACGATATCAGCTTCTTTTGCTACAGATGGCATATCTACTGTTTTTGTATGGCAGATAGTTACTGTTGCGTTTTTCTTAACCAGCATCATTGCTGCCGGTTTACCAACTACAAGGCTTCTTCCGATAACAACGGCTTTTTACCTGTGCAGTCGATTCCGTAATGATCCAGGATTTCCATGCATGCCTGCGGTGTACATGGCGGGAAACCGATTTTCTTTCCTGTATAAACGCCAGACATGGAAAGGTCTGTCATACAGTCAACGTCTTTTCTGCTGCAAGTGCATTTTCGATCACTGCCTGATCCAGATGTTTCGGCAGCGGACGGAACAGAAGAACGCCATGAATATGGTCATCTTTATTTACTTTGTCAATTGTTGCAAGAAGTTCTTCCTGTGATACATCTCCTGGAAGAAGGATTTTTTCACATGCTACCCCAAGTGTTTCGCAACGTTTTGTTGCACCTTTTTCGTAAGAAATATCACTTGGATTTTCACCTACACGAATGATGCACAGAGTCGGGTTAACACCTTTTCCCTGTAACTCAGCTACATTGGCTTTGATTCTTTCATTCAGTGCTGCTGTTACTTCTTTACCTAATAACTGCTTTGCCATTTTAACTATTTCCTCCGCTCATTATTTGTTGCTTCACAAATGTGAATTACTCTGCAATACACGCTTAGCGCAATCCGTATTTCTATTTAAGGCGTCCGAGAACGCTTTCGAATGTTTCATCTGCAATCTTTGTGTATTTTTCAAGCATTGCATCTGCTTTTTTGTTGAGTTCTTCAGCATATTCTCTGTTTGCCATAGATTTCGTATTGATGTATACGTTCAGGCTGGCACCCTGTAATGCTGCTTTACAGAAAGCTGCACCAACACCGGCATCGCTGATCGCCAGTTTGGATCCTTTGGCAGCAAACTCTACGATCAGATCAATTGCTTCACAGCATTTTTCCATGATTTCCATCGGAACAGAGCATGCATCTTTCAGAACGATTTCCATAACACGTGCTTTTTCTGCTTTTTCTTCCTCTGTTTCTCTTGGCATGCCATATGCTTTGGAAAGTGGTTCAAAAACTTCTGCATCTCTTTCAATCAGACTCAGAAAATCTTTCTGAAGCTGGTCGCATTTTGCTTTCAGCTCCCACATTTCATCTTCTACATCTGCATATTTCTTTTTGCCTACCGTAAGGCTGCCTACCATGTTGCCAAGTGCAGTTCCGACTGCACCAACCAGTGCAGAAGCTCCGCCGCCACCCGGTACCGGGGCTTTTGAAGCAAGCACTTCAACAAACTCTGTACATGTACTTGTTGAAAATCCCATTTTTTCTCCTCCTAGAAAAAACATTTTTAAGATGGATATCTTAATATTCTTTTCTTCTTTTCTTATAATAATATT
>ENA-OQDT01000793-OQDT01000793.1-human-gut-metagenome-genome-assembly--contig:-NODE-793-length-20256-cov-3.925481_pt1 | contig 20256 bp, 18 predicted proteins | sample MGYA00242786_ERZ504617 | MGnify/ENA primary metagenome ERZ504617 (study PRJEB26092, sample SAMD00036337) | human gut metagenome | host: Homo sapiens | study: EMG produced TPA metagenomics assembly of...
GGCTTTGACAGGAATGCAATTATCTGCCATTTCGCATAGTGATGACAGAGTCCTGTAGATAGGTGCGGGCACTGCCGTTTACCAGCCCTGCAAGCTGTGTATGGATACGATCGTTGGTGATCTTCATGTTTCTGCGGATCTGGCGGAGAGCAGGGCTTGCATCATCGCTGATTTCCTCCTCGGAGAGAATGCATCTGCGGATTTCTGTGGACAAAGGTGTGAGTGGAGAAAGTCCATCAAACATGCTGTCCAGAGAGTCACCAGGAAGATCGTTACGTTCTTTACGAGAGTAAGTTTTGACTCTGGAAGTGTTTTCAAGAAGTCCGCAGACTGCCAGAATTTCCTGAATACTAAGAGCACTGCCGATTTCCAGACGTTTCAGAGAACCACGGATATCTTTGACATTTCCAAAAGAAATGGATCCTTTTTTGGAATAGTCTTGTCAAAGCATCTTTTGTCTGTACCTTGCATCAGGCGAATCGTTTCCAGATCTGTAGATGGTTCCAGGTTTTTTACAGAGCTGTTTTTCCCATATAAGAAGACGCTTTTTCGGTAAGTTTCTCTATGATTTTGGGATATTCCAGTGCATTTAATGCTTTTTGATTCATAATAACTCCTCGTTGCTTAAATTGGTTTAATTCACCAGTTTCTATTCTACATGATTTTGACAGGAATGAAAAGAAAAATGTGAAATTTTGTTCATAAAAACTTCATAAAATTTTGCTAAAATATAACCCGAATTATCAGGTTGGAATTTATAGGAGAATTCTTATGGTAAAACGAAATGACAAAGAGCCATCTTCGGAGAATTACCCTTTCATAAAGGAAACAATAAAAGAGCGTCCAGCGGACAGGAAAATGTTGCTGCATAAGTTCCTGACAGCAGCAGTATGTGGAGTGATTTTTGGTGGCTGTGCGGCAGGTACTGCAGCACTGATTTTGCCAGAAGTAGCACCGTCTTTGAGAAAACATTCGGAACAGTATACCGATGTTACATTGGTGCCATCTGTTACAGCTGCTTCATGTGTGGATGAAGCAGAGGATGAAAACACTTCAACAGCACTGGCAAATACTAAACCTTCAACGGAGATAGATGCAGAGGATGAAAAGTCGGGTACATGGGCTGAACAGGTGAGAAAAGTATCTGAGACACCGCGCAGAGCACTTGTGCGAATAGCAGCACTCGGTACAGATTCAGATCTACTGGATGATTCGTTCTTGAAATACGGAGAAGAAGAAGGTTTTGTTTTCCTAAAAAATACGGAAGCTTTTTACATCATGACATATTCCGACAGAATGAATGATGCAGGAAATTTTCAGGTGACATTTTCAAATGGAGATATGGCAGATGCACAGCTGTGTAAGAAAGATGTCCGGACAGGCTTTTATGTGTTCCGCGTTCCATTCACAGAGTTAAACGATTCTACAAAAGATGAGATTTCTGAGGCTGTACTTGCCACGGAAGATAACATGGAGCAAATGGATGATGTTATTGCAATCGGTAGTCCAACTGGGGATTATGACTCACTGGTCAGTGGTATGGTTACTTCTGTAACGGGCAGCATGAAAATTGCGGATGAAGAATATGGAATGCTTACAACAAATATGGTAGGAAGTGAGGACGGAGGAGGAATTCTTCTGAATATGTCCGGTGAAGTTGTAGGAATCATCTGCAGTCAGGAAAATGAAAACAGCAGCGTGATTCGAGCTGTTGAAGCAGCACAGTTGCGTCCACTTCTGGAAGGTATGGCAAATGGTGAGGATATCTGCTATATTGGAATTCAGGGTACAACGATTTCAAAATATCAGTCTGAAAATCTGGACATTCCACGAGGCGTATATGTAGATGCGGTGGAAGAAGATTCACCGGCTATGACGGCAGGAGTACAGAATGCAGATATTGTTCATGCATTGAACGGAAAAGAAATCAGTTCCATGAATAGGTATTCGGCGATTCTTCAGAGTCTGGTCAAAGGATCAAGAGTCAAGCTTGAAGTATATCGTAAGAATCCCTATGGTACATATGTAAATGTAGAATTAAATGTATTGATCAAAGAAAAATAGAAAGAAAAGAGAAACAGTATATGCGTTTTATTAACGAATTACATGAGGGAGACCGTCTTAACGGAATCTACCTTTGCAAACAGAAACAGTCGGCAATGACAAAGAACGGAAAGCCATATGAGAATCTGATTTTACAGGACAAAACAGGGGTGTTGGATGGCAAAATCTGGGATCCGAATTCATTGGGAATCGATGATTTTGATGCATTGGATTATATTGATGTAGTCGGAGATGTGACAACTTTTGCAGGAGCTATGCAGTTGAACATTAAGAGAGTTCGAAAAGCACAGGAAGGTGAGTACGATCCGGCAGACTATCTTCCGGTCAGTGAAAACAGTACAGATGACATGTATGGACAGTTGCTTGCAATGATCAAAAGCGTTAAGAACGAATATCTGTCAGCACTTTTGAACAAGCTTTTTGTAGAAGATAAAGAATTTTTGAAATCATTTCAGGAGCATTCTGCAGCAAAGACAGTACATCATGGTTTTATCGGCGGTTTGATGGAGCATACCTTGAGTGTTACCAAGCTTTGTGATTACATGGCAGCTGCTTATCCCCTTCTGAAAAGAGATCTGCTTATTACAGCATCTCTGCTTCATGATGTCGGAAAGACAAAAGAACTCTCTTCTTTTCCACTGAATGATTATACTGATGAAGGACAGCTTCTTGGACATATTATCATTGGTGCTCAGATGATCCATGACCTGGCTAAAGAAATTCCAGATTTTCCGGTAACTCTTGAAAATCAGCTGGTTCATTGTATCCTGGCTCATCACGGTGAACTGGAATATGGTTCTCCAAAGAAGCCGGCACTTGCAGAGGCAGTAGCTCTGAACCTTGCAGATAATACAGATGCACGTATGGAAACACTTACGGAAATCTTTGCGGCGGACAAAGGTAAGAAAGAGTGGCTTGGATACAACAGACTTTTTGAATCTAATCTGAGAAGAACAGGAGACGTTTAATCCTTATGGAATTTCGTAAAAATGATATTGTTACGTTAGAAATAGTGGATTGCGGAACAGATGGTGAAGGCATTGGCAAAGCTGATGGCTTCACTGTTTTTGTAAAGGACGCAGTCATTGGAGATACTGTTACAGCCAAAATTATGAAGGCTAAGAAAAACTATGGTTATGGACGCCTGATGGAGATTCTCAATGCTTCACCATATCGCGTGGAGCCGGTGTGCCCGTCTGCCCGTCAATGTGGCGGATGCCAGCTTCAGGCAGTCTCATACGAAGAACAGAAAGTGTTTAAAGAGAAAAAATTAAGAGGTCATCTGGAACGTATTGGTGGGTTCACAAATCTTCCGATGGAACCATTGATTGGAATGGATGAACCTTATCATTATCGTAATAAGGCTCAGTTTCCGGTAGGCAGAAATAAAGAAGGAAAAATTGTCGCTGGTTTTTATGCTGGACGTACACACGCTATTATTGAAAACCGTGACTGTGCGCTTGGAATCCCAGAGAATAAAGATGTACTTGACCGTGTGATAGCGCACATGGAAAAATATAATATCGCGCCATATGACGAGGTAACCGGTAAGGGGCTGGTGCGGCACATTTTTGTTCGTCATGGATATTTTACAGGTGAATTAATGGTATGTCTGATCATTAATGGACAGGATCTCCCACACCAGAAGGAATTGATCGAGAAGCTTTGCGAAATTCCGGGTATGACCAGCATCTCTTTGAATATTAATAAAAAACGAAGCAATGTGATCCTTGGTGACAAGGTCAAGACTATTTGGGGAAAAGAATATATCACAGATAAAATTGGCGATATTTCCTATGAGATTTCACCGCTTTCATTTTTCCAGGTAAATCCGAAACAGACATGGAAATTGTATTCCAAAGCATTGGAATATGCAGATCTTCACGGAGAAGAGACAGTCTGGGATCTGTATTGTGGAATTGGGACGATTTCTCTGTTCCTTGCGCAGAAGGCAAAGTTTGTCCGTGGTGTGGAGATTGTTCCGGCAGCAATTGAAGACGCAAAGAGAAACGCACAGATTAATCATATCGAGAATGTGGAATTTTTTGTTGGAAAAGCAGAGGAAGTTCTGCCGAGAGAATATGAGAAAAATGGTGTTTATGCGGATGTGATCGTTGTTGATCCACCACGTAAAGGCTGTGATGAGATGTTGCTTAAAACAATTCTTAAGATGCAGCCAAAACGAGTGGTTTATGTAAGTTGCGACAGTGCGACACTTGCACGGGATTTGAGATTCTTGTGTGATAATGGATATGAGTTAAAGAAAGTGTGTGGAGTTGACCAATTCCCTCAGACGGTGCATGTGGAGACGGTAGTACTGCTTTCCCACAAAAAGCCAGACGGACATATCAACGTAAAAGTTGAGTTTGGCGAGGGTGAGGGAAAAGTTCCGCTTGATAATATCGCTAAAAGAGCCGAAGAGTACAAGCCCAAGGAACGAGTGACCTACAAAATGATAAAGGAGTACATAGAAGCTAAATACGGCTTCAAAGTACATACCGCATATATCGCAGAGGTAAAGAGAGATTTAGGCTTGCCGATGTACGATGCTCCTAATGCGGTAGAAGAATTGAAACAGCCGAGGAAGCATCCGACAGCGGAGAAAGTGGAAGCGATAAAGGATGCGTTGAAGCATTTTGAAGTGATTTAATGAGGATAGGCGTATCATTAGAAATAGTGGTACGCTTATTTTTGTACCTTTTTGCAGATTTGTCCTTTCCCCTGCTTTCCAATATAATGAAGCTAAAGAAGTGGAGGTGTGCTTATGAGAGAGAAATTTAATCATCTGTATTTGGATAGCCACGAAAGAAAACTTTTGATACATAGCCTTGTAGAGTTAAAAAATCAACTTATTCAGCAAGGCAGATATACGGATTGTGTTGACGAGCTTATTTTTAAGGTCATAAATGCACCGACCAAGAGAATGAAAATTGAATATGTCTAAGGCAAATTACAAAGCCGCTTATTCTTATTGATTTTAAGAGTAGGCGGCTTTTTTGCGTTCTCTGGTACTGTTTACATAGCCACCTTGACAAAGTGGCTAAATCTATGCGAAAGGAGGACGCATCTATGTCAAATTGCAAAGTGATTGCTCTGACTAACCAGAAAGGCGGTGTCGGAAAAACAACCACAGCGGTCAATCTGGGTGTAAGTCTGGTGCAGCAGGGTAAAAAAGTCCTGCTGATTGATGCCGATGCACAGGCAAATCTCACGATGGCTCTGGGTTATAACAGACCAGACGATATTCCCATAACGCTCTCTACTGTGATGCAGAACATCATAGACGATAAAACGCTTGATGTTTCACAGGGTATTATCCACCACAGCGAGGGCGTTGACCTGCTTCCGTCAAACATTGAGCTGTCGGGCTTTGAGGTAAGGCTAATCAATGCAATGAGCCGTGAGCGTGTGCTGAAAACCTATGTCAATGAGGTTAAAAAGAATTACGACTATGTGCTTATTGACTGTATGCCGAGCTTAGGTATGATAACCATCAATGCTCTGGCGGCGGCTGACAGCGTGATTATCCCGACACAGCCCCACTATCTCTCGGCTAAAGGTCTGGAGCTTTTGCTTCGCTCCGTATCAATGGTCAAGCGGCAAATCAACCCAAAGCTGCGGATAGACGGTATCTTAATGACTATGGTAATGCCCCGTACCAATATTACTAAGGAAATTACGGCAACGGTCAAAAGTGCATACGGTCAGAAAATCAAGGTATTTGATACCGAGATACCTCATTCTATCCGTGCGGTGGAAGCTACCGCAGAAGGCAAAAGTATTTTTGCTTACGACAAAAGCGGCAAGGTTGCCGCAGCCTATGAGCAGTTCGGAAAGGAGGTGGCAGAGATTGGCGAGAAGCAGAGAAACCAAAATCGAGCTGACCGCATACGATGACCTTTTTCAGACGGACGAAAGCCGTGAGGAAGCAAAGCTAAGCAAGATACGGGATATTCCCATATCGGAGATTGACGAGTTTCCAGACCACCCGTTTAAGGTTTTGATGGACGAAGATATGGAACAACTTGTTGAGAGTATCAAGCGAAACGGTGTAATGACCCCTGCGACAGTTCGCTTAAAAGAGGACGGACGGTATGAGCTTATCAGTGGTCACAGGCGAAAAAGGCTTGTGAACTTGCAGGACTTGAAACGCTGAAATGCGAGGTCAAAGAGCTTACCCGTGATGAAGCCATTATTGTTATGGTGGAAAGTAATCTCCAACGCTCTGTTATTTTGCCGAGTGAGAAAGCGTTTGCGTATAAAATGCGGTTGGAAGCTATGAAACGACAGGCAGGCAGACCCCCAAAAGAAAATGCGTCGCCATTGGCGACTAATTTATCAAAAGGGCGTTCTGATGAGGAATTAGGAGAACTTGTTGGAGAAAGCAAAGACCAGATACGCCGCTATATCCGTCTAACGGAGCTTGTTCCCGAAATCCTGCAAATGGTAGATGAAAGGCAGATTGCTTTTCGTCCTGCGGTTGAGGTTTCTTATCTGACCGAGGAACAGCAATACACCCTGCTTGAAGCAATGGAGTACAACGATGCTACCCCGTCATTGGCACAGGCTATCAAAATGAAGAAGTATAACCAAGATGGCAAGCTCACTTCCGAGGTTATCCAGTCCATTATGGAGGAAGAAAAGCCCAATCAGAAGGAAAAACCTGCTTTCCGTGACGAGAGGATAACCAAGCTCATTCCAAAGACTGTTCCCAGAGGGCAGGAAACGGATTTTGTTGTCAAGGCGTTGGAGTTTTATAACCGACACTTGCAGCGGAACAAGGCTCACGAGAGATAGCCACACACCGAGGGCGAGGTCTGCCCATTTGAGTGGATAGCCATTATTTTGGATTCCCCCTCTCCACACCTCACCCCCTAACTACTGCCAGTAACTATCCGAGAAAAGAAATACTTTAAGCTGTCCATAACGGGCAGCTTTTTTCGGTCAGTAAGGCAAAATATTCAATCCAAATTACAGGAGGTAACTATGAAAATCCCTAAATTGTTCAAAAAGGCTGCGGCTTTTGTAATGGCTGCGGTCACGGCATTATCCATAATGCCTGCGACGGCGTTTGCTGCGGGTGACATCGGGACGATTTCCTTTTCCCACACCTATGACAGCAACGGTAATGCGATGAGGTACAATTCCAGTGCGAATATCGGCGGCTATACCGCAGGCGGAACGGGAAATTACAAGTACCGTATGTTTGTGGACGGTGAGAATGCGTTTTGTATTCAGCCGGGAGTACCGCTGAAAACAGGAAACACCTTGAAAAAGGCTTCCTCCGATACTTGGAACGCCCTTTCAGCCAACCAGAAAAAGGCGGTTGGGCTTGCCCTGCTCTATGGGTATCAGGGCAACCGAAATAATCTGTCGGGAAGTGATGATGAAAAAATGGCTTGCCACGCAGACCCTCGTATGGGAGTTTGTCACAGGCTGCCGTGAAGCCACAGGCTCATATAACCAGACAAGCACTACTGTTTACAGCCTGCACTTCGGTTCAAATTATGCCAACAGCGGAGCAAGGGCAGTGTATGACCAGATTGTTGCGATGCTGCGTGAGCATAACACCATTCCGAGCTTTATGTCGGGCGGTAAGAATGACATCACAAAGGAGCTTGCCTACAAGGACGGAAAGTACAGCATCACATTGACGGACAGCAACGGCGTCCTTTCCGATTACAGCTTTTCAAGCTCTGACAGCAATGTGAGTGTATCGAAGTCTGGAAATAAGCTGACAATCAGCTCCACCGCAGCTATCAGCGGTTCTGTCCGCATTACGGCAAAGAGGAACAATGTGCCGACTGTCAGCAGCAGTGCAAAGCTCATTGCCTATGGCGACCCGAACTTGCAGGATTTGGTAACAGGTGTGGAGAATGCTGATACCGTGTCTGCATATATCAATATCGAAACGCCGACAGGCACGATTGCCCTCAAAAAGACTTCTGAGGACGGAGTTGTGGAGGGCATCTCTTTTACAATCAAAGGTGATAACTTCAATAAAACAGTTAAGACAGGAAAGGACGGCTCTGTCTCCGTGGAGGGATTATTCCCTGGCACTTATACGGTCACAGAACAGTCTATTGACCGTTATGAGCCTCAGAAAACCCAGACCGTCACACTTATCGGAGGAAAAACCTCTACTGTGACCTTCAGCAATACTTTGAAGCGTGGCAGTCTGGAAATCGTCAAGACTTCCGAGGACAATCTGGTGGAGGGAATGAAATTCCACCTTTATGGCACATCTTTAAGCGGCTTGCCTGTTGACGAGTATGCCGTGACTGATAAAAACGGACTGGCTAAGTTTGAAAATGTCCTTATCAGTGGCGATACCCCGTATGTGGTTGAGGAAGTGGATACCGCAGTCCGCTATGTCGTTCCTGCTTCCCAGACAGCTCCGATTGAATGGAACAAGGTCACAAAACGCAGCTTCGACAATGTGTTGAAGAAATTCCAAGTGACTGTGACAAAGACCGATGCAGAAACAGGTTCTCCGCAGGGCGACGCTTCCCTTGCAGGTGCGGTTTACGGCATCTATAAGGGTGAGGAACTGATTGACACCTACACGACTGATGAAAACGGTCAGTTTACGACCAAGTATTATATCTGTGACAATGATTGGACTGTCCGTGAAATCAGCCCGTCCGAGGGGTATCTTCTGGATACCGCAATCCACAAGGTAGGTGCAGAACCAGAGCTATACACGGTAGAGCTGAACAGTACCGCAAACGATGTGAATGAACAGGTCATCAAAGGCAATATCGCAATCATCAAGCATACGGATAACGGGGAAACCCAGATTGAAACACCCGAAGAAGGTGCGGTATTTGAAGTGTTCCTCAAATCCGCAGGCAGCTATGAAAATGCAAAGGAAACCGAGCGTGATGTGCTGACCTGTGACGAGAACGGTTTTGCCCAGACAAAGGATATGCCGTATGGCATTTATACCGTCCGTCAGACCTCTGGTTGGGAGGGGCGTGAACTGATGAAAGACTTTGATGTGTTTATCAGCAAGGACGGTCAGACCTACCGCTACCTTATCAACAACGCTAACTTTGAGAGCTATATCAAAATCGTAAAGAAAGATGCGGAAACAGGTGCTACCATTCCGTATGCAGGCGCAGGCTTCCAGATTTACGACCCAAATGGAAACCTTGTGACTATGACTTTCACTTATCCCGAAGTGACGACCATTGACACCTTCTATACTACGGCAGACGGCGACCTTATCACACCGCAGACGCTGGAATACGGCAAAGGCTATTCCCTCGTGGAAGTGCAAGCCCCGTATGGGTATGTCTTAAATTCCGAGCCTGTTTATTTTGATGTGGTGCAGGAAAATTCCGAGGAAGAAAGCGGCATTACCGTTATTGAGGTAGTACGCTCCAATATGGCACAGAAAGGTACAATTACAGTAGAAAAGTCTGGCGAGGTATTCAGCTCCGTGGCAGGCGATAAGGGATTGTATCAGCCGATTTTCTCTGTCAGCGGTCTTGAGGGTGCAGTCTATGAGATTACCGCAGCCGAGGATATTGTCACTCTGGACGGAACGGTCAGAGCCAAAAAGGGCGAGGTTGTGGATACCGTTACGACAGGAAAGGACGGTACAGCAAAATCCAAAGAATTGTATCTCGGAAAATATGAGGTTAAGGAAATCACAGCTCCGTATGGAATGGTGCTGAATGAGAAAGTCCATTCTGTTGAGCTTGTGTATGCAGGACAGAATGTTGATGTAACGGAAACGGCTACTTCTTTCTATAATGAAAGACAGCGTGTTGAAATCGACCTCATCAAGAGCCTTGCCATTGATGATGCCTACGGCATTGGCAAGAACGGGGAAATCTTTGATGTGACCTTTGGCTTGTATGCGGCGGAGGAACTCACAGCCGCAGATGGAAAGACCATTCCTGCGGACGGTCTGATTGAGGTCATTTCCCTTGATGAAAGCGGTCACGGGAAAGCTATCAGCGACCTGCCGATGGGTAGCTATTATGTGCAGGAAATCTCGACCAACTCCGCATATATTGTCAGCGATGCAAAATACCCTGTTATTTTTGAATACGCAGGACAGGATACCGAAACTGTCCGCATTACAGCCAACGAGGGCGAAGCTATCACAAATGACATTATTTACGGCTCTGTAAGCGGTAAGAAATCTGATGAGGACGGAAAAACTCTGGGCGGTGCAGTTATCGGTATCTTCAAGACAGGAACTACCGAGTTTACAAAGAAAAATGCGATTGCAGCTACCACATCAAAAGATGATGGTAGTTTTTCTTTTGCCAAAGTGCCGTATGGAACTTGGATAATCCGTGAAATCGAAAGCCCGAAGGGATATGTACTCTCCGAGGAAGAAATCGCCGTGACTATTGGCAAGGTGGACGAAGTTGTGGAAATCGAACTTGTCAACTACTTCATTAAGGGCAATATCGCTTTGACAAAGGTTGATAAGGATTATCCCGACAACAAGCTGTCGGGTGCGGTATTTGAGGTTTACTCCGATATAAACGGCGATGGGAAACTGGATAAGGACGATACGCTGCTTGGCGAAATGAAAGAACTTGACGGCGGCGTTTACCAGATGAGTGAACTCCGCTACGGCAAATATCTGGTAAAGGAAACCAAAGCCCCGACAGGCTTTGTGCTTGATGAAGATGTTTATGCCGTATCCATCGAGGAGAACGGCAAGACCTACACCGTGGAAAATAAGGCGGGTGTTGGTTTTATCAATGCAGCACAGAAAGGCTCTCTTAAAATCGTAAAGACTTCCTCTGACGGTAAGGTGGAGGGCTTCTCTTTCCGTGTGACAGGCGTGGACTATGACCAGACCTTTAAGACAGATAAGAACGGAGAAATCGTGATTGAGGGCTTGCGGATTGGCGACTATACCGTATCCGAAGTAAGCGACAAGGCTTCCGCAGGATATATCCTGCCTGCCGATAAACAGGCAACGGTCAAGGCGGACGCTACGGCTATCGTGCAGATGCACAATGAGTTCAGGGATACCCCGAAAACAGGCGATGACTTCAATCTGGGCTTATGGGTAAGCCTTGCGGCTCTGTCTGTTGTCGGTGCGGGCGTTCTCGGATTTGTCGGCTATAAGAACAGAAAGAAGAAAAAGGAGGACTAATTGATGGACGCTAAAACCATTATCGCAATCGTGCTTGTCGTGTTCATTGTGGGTGCGGCGGTATGGCTGAATATCCGTAACAGAAAGAATAAGTAAGTGGTTTGGGCGGCTGAAAGATGCCGCCCTTTCCTTTATGGAGGTAAAGATGAGAAACCTAAAAACCATTGAAAAGAAAGTCAGAGCTGTTCTGGAAAAGAATGAAGATGCCAGAAATGACGATATGGTGCTGTATCTTGTACTTTGTAATGCCTGTCTGAAGGATGCAGGGGCAATGCCGCTTGCAGAGATAATGACGCAGCACAAATATCTCGGTCTGCCGAGCTTTGAGAGCGTCAGCAGGACACGCCGCAAGCTGCAGGCACAGTATCCAGAGCTTGCAGGGAGCCGCCCTGTTCAAAAAATGAGAGCCACGGGCGAAAAAGCCTATCGGCGTTATGCCAAAGAATAGAGAGGTGCTTATGGACGAAGAAAAACGCTCCAATCAGAACTATGAAATCATTGAGAGCTGTACTATCGGGAGTACAGAGCTTGTCATCGGTCACAATTCCAACGCACCCAACCCTTATGTGTGTTGGTACTGCAAGGGCGGCTCAAATTATTTCTGGGGTTATTATACGAATGAGCTTGATGATGCACGGAAAAAAGCTGAATGAACGATACCAGTCAGAGTGCCGTATGCCCTATAATCAGCCTGTACAAAAGCAGAAAAACGGTGATGACCGTGAGCGATAAAATAAAATATGACTGCACGACCTGTCCTTATCCCCGATATAAGGACGGGTCAGTTATTTTCTGCGATGTCTGTATCCGCAAGATTTTTAGACGAGCAGAAAGAGAAAAAGGAAAGAAAGGAGCAGCCGAATGAGTAAAGAAAAAGAATGCTCGGTAATTACGAGATTACCCAGAGCATCTATATCGGAGATAAAGAGGTCGTGTTCGGTGTTGATACAAAAGACCCGCATCCCTTTATGGTCTGCTATTGCGACGACAACAACCCTCTGTCAGCAGCGTGGCCGACAGAGGGGGTTGCTTCGGACGATTATCTGGAAGCAATGCAGATTTTTGTTGACCGAGTGCAGTCACAGATTGACCGCACCAAAGAGGAATTATCCAAGTTACCATTTGATAAGACCGTGTTTACAAAAGAGCATTGTATCCCCGATGACGGTATGCGTAACATTGTGGGTAAAGTGGTGGTTATCAATTCCGAGCCGAAGCGGTATGAATATCAGCACCCCGCCTATCAGCTTGTATTGGCAGACGGTGGACACGGAGCAACAGGCGGCAGAGGTCAGGCGGTGTTCGGAACTTGTCTTGCCACAGGTGAAAGAGCCAGATGGGAAAGGTATGATGTGCTTGGCGAAATCAAGCCCGAATGTATGCCGATTGGGCAAAGGAAGCCCTTGTGAAAATAAAGCAGCAGGAAAAAAGAGAAAAAGCAACGAAATCGGGAGGAACGCTGATATGGATATACGACCTTTGACCCCGACAGAACAGAAATACACCTATGCCCAGAGTATGCAGCTTGAGGGGCAGACAGGTACTATCGGGCATCTGCGTGGTGACTTTGCCACGACGGGCTATGGATTTTACACTACTTGGTTTGATACCAGACCACAATGGAAATCTGATGAATTTAAGGCAGACCTTGATACGGTCATCAATGCTTTACGGGAGGATAAAGGGCTTTTGCACAACCGCTATGATATGAGTGCGTTTGCAAGGCATTTTCCCGAAAGTGCGATAAAGGGCAACTATTGTACTGAGTACGGTTTCCGTGTGGATACGGAGAAACACGCTTTTCTGCTTCGGTGCAATCCCACCAAAGGCGACTATAATTTTTACTGCTATTGTTATGTGAAGGAATGGCTTGATAAGCATATCCAGAAAGCGGAACAAGGTATCCGCTTTATTGACCCTCAATATAAAGAACTGTTCCGTATCCCAGACGGCGGAAAGGTCATTGTCACGACCTCTTGGGGAGAGAAACGGGAGTATTCCTGCCGCTTTATTGATGAATACCATACCGAAGTCGGCAGCAATCTGTACCACATCTGCGAGTTTGCCGAGCGTATGCAGAAAAACGGGGCGACCTATGAGCCGAAACCTGCGGAACAAACGCCGCAGAAAACACCGAAGCACAAGGATTTAGAACGATAAGGAGGATTTAGAATATGGCTGTTAATCAGAAAGCCGTCAAGGTCTTGAATAAGGTCTTGGAAGCAGGCTTTACCGATGAAAAAGCGATTGCCGCTATGACTATGGACGATATTCTTTCTATGCAGGGCATTACGGTTGCGGATATTACTCTCATCAATGACCTGCAAAAGAGCATTAAATCGAACAAGGTCATTTCTTTTCTTGGCGGTGGTGCGGAGTGAGCAAACAGGAATATTTGAAACAAAAACGATAAGGAGGTGTAGGTTGAATGGCTGCGAAGTATCAGCTAATCACAGAGCTGTATCGGCGTACAGGCGTTGCGGTTGCAAAAAAATCCGCAGGCGTGGCAGGGCTTTCTGTCCTCTGCCTGCCGCAACTATAAATGCCGTTTTGACGAACAGCTTTTAATATACGCCCAACGCCCCGATGCTGTCGCCGTTGCGAAGCTCGAAACTTGGAACAGGCAGTTCAAGCGTTGGGTCAATAAGGACAGCAAGGGTATTGCCGTATTTGACCCGAAAGGTCGCAGGAATACGCTGAAATACTATTTTGATGTGTCCGACACCCACGAGGGCTATTATGGCAGCCGCCCTGTTCCGATATGGCAGATGGATGAGCGATACGAGCAGGCTGTTATGGAAAGGCTCTCGGACAGGTTTGGAGATGTGGAAAGCACTGACCTTGCTTCTGCCTTAATGGAAACGGCAAAGAACGCCGTGGAGGACAATCTGCAAGACTATTTTTCTCAGTTAAAGGACTGCACGAAAGACAGCTTTTTGGAAGAACTGGACGACTTTAATATAGAAGTCATTTACAGGCGGCTGGCAGCAAACAGCGTTGCTTTTATGCTGATCAGCCGCTGCGGTCTGGATACGAATGAGTTTTTTGACCGAGAGGATTTTGCGGATATTGTAAATTTCAATACCCCTGCAACGATAAACGCCATCGGCGTTGCCACGAGCGATATTGCGGAAATGGCGTTACGGGAAATCTCACAGTCTATCCGAAATGTGCAAATGGCGGAAAAAGACCAGAATCGCACCTTTGCACAAAGAACGCAGGCTCAGTATGATAAAGGCAGACAACAACCCGAAAGGAGCGAATACAATGAGCAAAATCACTTACAGCAGACAGGGGGATTATCTTATTCCCGACCTAACATTACCGACAGAGCCAGAGCTTCCGCTTGGCAGGTACGCTTTGATGCACAGGGATTATCTGGAGAAGCACAAGCGAGTGACCTATCTCAATCTGCTGACATCGGGCAGGCTGAACGGGCATCTGCACGAGGTAGAGCAGACAGCACTCCAGAGGTTGGAGCTTCTGACGAAGCAGCTCTCAGCCGAGCAGGGCGTGACAGAGGAACTGAAAGAGAAAGCACCGATGCAGTGGGTCGGACTGATGAACAACATCCGCAGCCAAGCGGAGGAAGTGATACTGACCGAACTGATTTACAAGTAAGCGTTGCCAAAGAGGATGAGGTCAGGGTCAATCTTCCAACCGTAGATGAACAAATCGAAATGATAGCAAAAGCAGAGGACGAAAAAGCCTCTGCTTTTGCTATTTCCAAAGAAGATATTGACTCCGTGCTTCAGAAAGGCAGTGGTGTTGCGGACGGAAAATACCGCATCTACCGCCAATTCCAAAAGGGCGTGGACAGACAGAAAAATATTGAGTTCCTTAAAAATGAGTATGGAACGGGCGGCGGTACGCACATCTTCCCCGATGGTTTCAGCGGTCATTCTTGGCATGACAGCAAAGGTCTTGCCATTGACCGAAACGGCACTTATACAAATCACGACCTTGTGTTGAAATGGTCACAGGTTGAAAAGCGTCTGCGTGAGCTGATTAAGGATAACCGCTATCTCAATCCGAAAGAAAAAGACCATTATGCCGATTATCTGGAGAGCGTGTCAGCACCTCAATATGAAATCGACACCCAAAGAAAAATCCTGCGGCAGAGATTTATTGATGCCAACCGTGACCTGCCGCCTGCTGACAAACGGGATACCCTTGCTTTGCGGCTATCTGACTTTATCCGTGACTTGGACAGGTACGAAAAAGACCTGTTATCTGTTGTGGAACGAAGCGACCTTGCAGATGTTACCGCCGAGCAAATGGAACAGCACCTGTCCGACCCCTCAACTGTTCAACAGCTCATAGACTTTCTTGCACAGGTACAATGGAAAACGACCTCAGTTTTTAGCCGCAGTAATGGGTGGGAGTTCACCGAGGAATTAAGGGAGCTGCACCCACTCCGCTACCTCTACAATGAGGGCGATGTGGTGTATATCGGTGCGGATAAATATGAGATTGCAACACTTACTGAGGAAAAGGTCTACCTGCAAAATGCCGAGTTCCCTATCTTGGGGCAGGAATACAGCCGAGCCGACTTTGAAGAAAAGCTAACGGAAAATCCTGCAAATGACCATCTGAAAGTGGTCGTAACCGAGAAACAGAGGACAGAAACACCGTCCGAGAAAAAGCAGGACGGAATACAGTTTTCTATCGGTTTTTCCGAACACCCTGCCTTTTATGACAGACAGCTTAATGACCGCTATACAGATTTGAGCTTTGCTCTGGGGAATAAGCTGCTTGGTATTTTGGACGAGAAACAGCACCGTGAGCGTGAGGGCGATAAAAATATCGGGTGGTATCACAAGACAGATTTTGTTATCAAGGCTGTTATCGGCGGCGAGGAATTTAACTATGAAGGGCGGTTTGATATTGGCGATGGTGAGGGCGATTAATTGCCCACATTAAGAATTTTTACGATTATGCCTTATCGCCAAAGGGCGAACATCTATATGGAGATGACCGAGAAAGCCTGCTCCGTGGCAGAGATGAGTTTATCCCATTCTTGGAACAGCACACCGAGCTGACCCCAGAGGACGAGAAGCTCCTTGATGAGATTATGGCTACCGAAAGTGATTGGTACAGGACAGCCGAGGAAGCCGAAGAAAAACCACAGGCGTATACCGATAAACTGAATGGCTCAGAAGCTCCTGCCATTGAAACGGAGCAATCCACAGACGACCTCATAGGCAGGGAAATCGCCATAGATAACCGTAAATATCTCATTGAGAACATTGGCAAAATCAGCGGCGATGTGTCCCTGCGTGACATCACATTCCAGAACAATGTGGGTTTTCCGATAAACCGAGTGGAGAAAATCGGCTATATCCAAAAGCTATTGGAACAGGAAAAAACCGAATTACCGCCCGAAGAAAAAACGGAAGCTCCTGCCGTTCCTGTTACTGACCGTCATAATTTCCGTATTACCAATGATGCCATCGGTATCGGCGGAGCAAAAGAAAAGTTCCGTAACAATATGGCGGCAATCAACCTGCTGCACGAGCTTGAAATCGAAAACCGCCTTGCCATACCCGAAGAACAGGAAGTCCTATCTCGGTATGTCGGTTGGGGCGGTCTTTCTATGGCATTTGATGAACACAATGCGGCGTGGGCGGAGGAGTTTAAGGAGCTATATGCCAGCCTTTCCCCAGAGGAATACCGTGCCGCTATGGAGTCAACGCTGACCGCTTTTTATACGCCGCCTGTTGTTATCAAGGCGATGTATGACGCACTTGACCGCCTGGGCTTTTCACAGGGCAATATCTTGGAGCCGTCCTGCGGTACAGGCAATTTCTTTGGTCTGCTTCCTGATAGTATGCAAAACAGCAAGCTCCACGGTGTGGAAATCGACTCTCTTACAGGCAGGATTGCAAAACAGCTCTACCAAAAAGCGAACATTGCCATTGAGGGCTTTGAGAAAACGAATCTCCCAGACGACCATTTTGATGTAGTTCTCGGCAATGTGCCGTTTGGTGAGATAAGGGTCAATGACAGCCGATACAACGCCCAGAAGTTCCTCATACACGACTACTTTTTCGCAAAGGCTCTTGATAAAGTTCGTGCCGGCGGTGTTGTTGCGTTCATTACCTCTAAGGGAACAATGGATAAGGCAAGCCCCGAAATACGCAAGTATATTGCTCAGAGAGCCGAGCTGCTCGGAGCTATCCGTCTGCCTGACAACACTTTTAAGGCAAACGCAGGCACGGAGGTTACGAGCGATATTCTTATCCTGCAAAAGCGTGACCGAGTGATGGATATAGAGCCAGACTGGGTACACCTTGATACGGACGAAAACGGTGTTACGATGAACAGATATTTTGTCGAACACCCCGAAATGGTGTTGGGCGAAATAAAGATGGAAAGCACACGCTTTGGTACTTTTGAGCCTGTTTGTAAAGCCCGTAAGGATATACCACTTTCCGAGCTTCTGTCCAATGCAGTTCAGAGGATAAACGGCGAAATCCCAGAGCTTGATAATGGGGTTGATGAAATCTCCGATGAGCAGGAGCTTTCCGTTCCTGCTGACCCGAATGTGCGTAACTTCTCTTTTACTCTGGTGGACGGCAGGGTTTACTTCCGAGAGAATGACCGTATGCAACCTGCTTCTGTGTCGATGACCGCAGAAAACCGTATTAAGGGACTTATCCAAATCCGTGACTGTGTGCGTAAGCTCATTGAGTATCAGACCGAGGATTACCCAGAGGAAATGATACGCACCGAGCAGGAAAACCTCAACCGTCTGTATGATGTTTATACCGCAAAATACGGTCTAATCAACAGCCGAGGAAACTATCTTGCTTTTGCTTCAGATGAGAGCTACTTCCTTTTATGTTCTCTGGAGGTGCTTGATGATGAGGGCAACTTCAAACGGAAGGCAGATATGTTCACAAAGCGGACTATCAAGCCCCACCGTGAGATTACCTCTGTTGAAACCGCAAGCGAAGCCCTCGCCCTCTCTATCGGGGAGAAAGCACGTGTTGATTTGCCTTATATGGAGCAGCTCACAGGCAAAACGCAGGCTGAGCTTGTGCAGGATTTACAAGGTGTTATCTTCAAAGTACCGAACTGTGAGCCTGTTTCCTATGTAGCCGCAGACGAGTATCTGTCGGGAAATGTCCGAAACAAGCTGACGGTTGCGGAGCTTGCTGCCAAGAATGATCCAGAGCTTGCAGTTAATGTGGAAGCCTTGAAAAAGGTCATTCCCAAAGACCTATCGGCGGCGGAAATCTCTGTCCGTCTGGGTGCGACTTGGATACCGCAGGAAGATATACAGCGGTTTGTGATGGAGCTTTTAACTCCGTCAAGTTATGCCGCAGGAAGATTAAAGGTACGATACACCCCGATAAACGGTGACTGGTTCATAGAGAATAAAAGCTCCGATATGGGGAATGTAAAGGCGGACAGTACCTATGGTACGAAAAGGGCTTCTGCCTATCGCATTATTGAGGACACCTTAAACCTGCGTGACACCCGTATCTTTGATTATGTGTATGACGAACACGGCAATAAAAAAGCGGTGTTCAATGCAAAGGAAACCACGGCGGCACAGGCGAAGCAGGAAGCCATCAAGCAGGCGTTTCAAGATTGGATATGGAAAGACCCAGAACGGCGAAACCGCCTTGTCCGTTATTACAACGACACTTTTAACTCTGTGCGACCCCGTGAGTATGACGGAAGCCATATCACTTTTGGAGGTATCAGTCCAGAAATCACACTAAGACCCCATCAAGTCAACGCTATCGCCCATATCCTTTATGGCGGCAATACGCTTCTTGCCCATAAGGTGGGAGCAGGAAAAACCTTTGAAATGGTAGCCGCCGCACAGGAAAGCAAACGGCTCGGTTTATGCCAGAAATCTATGTTTGTTGTGCCGAATCATCTTGTCGGTCAGTGGGCTTCTGAGTATCTGCGGCTCTATCCGAGTGCAAATATCCTTGTTACAACAAAGCAGGATTTTGAAACAGGAAACCGCAAGAAGTTCTGCGGTAGGATTGCCACAGGCGACTATGATGCAGTCATTATTGGGCATTCTCAGTTTGAAAAAATTCCGATGAGCATAGAACGACAGCGGAAACAGTTGGAGAAGCAGCTTGATGATATTGAGCGTGGCATTGATGATGTGCAGGCTTCCAAAGGCGAGCAGTTCACGGTCAAACAGCTAATGAAAACCCGAAAGGCAATCAAGACGAAGCTCGAAAAGCTTAACGACACCAAGCGTAAGGATACGGTTATCGACTTTGAACAGCTCGGCGTTGACAGGCTTTTCATTGATGAGAGCCATTTTTATAAGAATTTGTACCTCTACACCAAGATGCGAAATGTAGGCGGTATCGCCCAGACCGAAGCCCAGAAATCAAGCGACCTCTTTATGAAATGCCGCTATCTGGACGAAATCACGGGCAACCGTGGCACGGTTTTCGCAACGGGTACGCCTGTTAGCAATTCAATGGTTGAGCTGTACTCCGTTCAGAGGTACTTGCAGTATGACACCCTTGCACAGAATGGTTTGCAGCATTTTGACAGTTGGGCTTCTACCTTTGGAGAAACGGTTACAGCTCTGGAATTAGCACCCGAAGGCACAAATTACCGAGCCAAGACGAGGTTTGCCAAGTTCTATAACCTGCCAGAGCTGATGCAGATGTTCCGTGAGGTGGCGGATATTCAGACCGCCGATATGCTAAAGCTCCCCGTGCCAAAGGTCAATTACCACAATATTAAGACCAAGCCGAGCGAGATACAGACCGAGATGGTAGCTTCCCTTGCGAAGCGGGCTGAGAAAGTCAGGGCAAGGCTTGTCGAGCCGAACATTGACAATATGCTCAAGATAACCAATGATGGAAGAAAACTGGCTCTTGACCAGAGAATGATTGACCCGATGCTGCCAGATGACCCAGAAAGTAAAGTCAATGCCTGCGTGGATAATGTGTACCGTATCTGGGAGGAACACGCCGACACAAAAGCGGCACAGCTTGTATTCTGCGACCTTTCCACCCCGAAAAATGACGGCACTTTCAATGTCTATGACGATATGCGGGAAAAGCTCATCC
>ENA-OQDT01000794-OQDT01000794.1-human-gut-metagenome-genome-assembly--contig:-NODE-794-length-20214-cov-5.506198_pt1 | contig 20214 bp, 17 predicted proteins | sample MGYA00242786_ERZ504617 | MGnify/ENA primary metagenome ERZ504617 (study PRJEB26092, sample SAMD00036337) | human gut metagenome | host: Homo sapiens | study: EMG produced TPA metagenomics assembly of...
CAGCATGCAATGAAGCAGTCAACCTTGCTATCCGGAAAGGCTTTAAGAACCTGCGGGGATTTGTAAATGGGTACTCAGAAATATCGCGCGAAACATTGATAAGATTGCGTACCCGGAGAATACAGAAGAATTTCTCTCAATAAAGTATTCCATGCCACAATGGATCATCCGTATGTGGGTGAGAGATTATGGAGAAGAGAAGACGAAATACATCCTGGAAGGTTTTTATAAAGAACGTGCAACAACAATCCGGATCAATGGAAATGCAACCACCAAAGAAGAACTGATCAGAGAGCTGACAGGAGAAGGCATTCAGGTAAAAGAACATCCGCTTCTTGCGTCTGCGCTTCTGATCTCAGGCTATGATTATCTGGCAGCAATCCCGGCGTTCCGGGAAGGAAAATTCCAGGTACAGGATGCAGCTTCGATCATGGTAGCGGAACAGGCAGGAATCAAAGAAGGAGATTACATACTGGATGTGTGCGCGGCACCGGGAGGAAAAGCGCTCCATGCGGCACAGATCCTGAATGGGACAGGTATGGTAGAGGCAAGGGATCTGACAGAGATGAAGGTAGAGCTGATTCGGGAAAATATTTCACGGATGGGATTTGAAAATATCCGTGCAGTGCAGCAGGATGCAACCTGCTTCGATGCGGACTCTGAGGAAAAAGCAGATGTTCTGATCGCGGATCTTCCGTGTTCCGGTCTTGGTGTCCTTGCGAAGAAGACTGATCTGAAGTATAAGATGAACCCGGAGACGGAGACTGAAGTTGCAGCACTTCAGAGAGAGATCCTGGATACGGTATGCCGATATGTGAAGCCGGAGGGAACACTAATGTACAGCACCTGTACGATCAGCAGGACAGAGAATGAGAAAAACGCCGGATGGTTTGCCGAAAAACATCCGGAATTTGACCTGGAATGGGAGAAACAGATTTTCCCGTCTGATATAACCGATGGTTTCTATATTGCTAAATTTATCCGGAGGGGCAGATAATGGAAAAAAAAGATATCGCTTCGTATTCATTTGAAGAGTTACAGGAAGAAATGCTGGCGATTGGAGAAAAAGGATTTCGCAGTCGACAGATTTATTCCTGGATTCATGAAAAGCTGGTGGATGATTTTGAAGAAATGACCAATCTTCCAAAAACTTTACGCCAGAAACTGGAAGCAGCATACGAAATACGAAGAGTCGAAATGGAAAAAAGACAGATTTCAAAGATTGACGGGACCAATAAATTCCTGTTTTGTCTGAAAGACGGGAATATGGTAGAAAGTGTTCTGATGAAATATAAACATGGCAATTCGGTATGCATATCCTCGCAGGTTGGCTGCCGGATGGGATGCCGTTTCTGTGCATCAACACTGGACGGGCTGGAACGAAACCTGACACCGTCAGAGATGTTAAGACAGGTTTACCAGATCCAGAAGATCACTGGAGAGAGAGTTTCTAATATTGTGATCATGGGAACCGGAGAACCGCTGGATAATTATGACAATTTTCTGAAATTCATTCACATGGTCAGTGATGAGCACGGGCTCAATATCAGCCAGAGAAATATCACGGCGTCTACCTGTGGAATTGTACCGAACATCCGGAGACTTGCAGAAGAAAAGCTGCAGATCACGCTGGCACTTTCCCTGCACGGTTCCAACCAGGAAAAGAGAAGATCGCTGATGCCGGTGGCAAATAAATACGAGCTTCATGAGGTTCTGGAAGCGTGTGAGTATTACTTTGAAAAAAACCGGACGGAGGATCACTTTTGAGTACAGTCTGGTTCACGGCGTAAACGATACACCGGAGGATGCAAAAGAGCTGATGGGAATCTTAAAAGACAGAAACTGCCATTTAAACCTGATTCCGGTGAAACCCGATCAAGGAGAGAAACTACGAAAAACCGGACAAAAAAAGTGCCGAGAATTTCAAAAATAAACTTGAAAAAAGCGGAATAAATGTTACTATAAGAAGAGAAATGGGCTCAGATATAGACGGAGCCTGTGGACAGTTACGGCGCAAGACGATGCAAGGAGTATAAAATATGAAAATATTTTCTATGACAGATGTTGGAAGAAAACGTGAAATGAACCAGGATTACGTGTTTGCCACAGATGAGTCATTAGGTACGCTGCCGAATCTTCTGGTAGTAGCCGATGGAATGGGTGGACACAAGGCAGGCGATTTTGCGTCAAAATATACGGTGGAAGTTCTGAAAGAAGAACTGAAGCATACATTAAAGGATGGGCCGGAAGAGATTTTAAAAGATGCGGCTCAGACAGCGAACCACAAGCTGATCGAGAAAGCAGATGAAGACATTAATCTGGAGGGGATGGGAACCACTCTGGTTGCGGCAACTGTGATCGATCATACACTTTATTTTATAAATGTAGGTGACAGCCGTCTGTATCTTCTGAATAAGGATATCAGGCAGCTTTCCAGAGACCATTCCCTGGTAGAAGAGATGGTTCGTCTGGGAGGAATCAATGAGGAAGAGGCAAGACATCATCCGGATAAGAATATCATTACCAGAGCAATTGGAGTAAAAGAGGATGTAGAGGTGGATTTTTATGAATTTAGCCTCAAAAAGGGAGATATCATCCTGATGTGTTCCGATGGACTCAGTAATATGATAGAGGATGAAGAAATTTTTGCGATAGTTAAAGGGGCAAGAGATATCGTAGAAGCCGGTCAGAATCTGATTGACCGGGCGAATGAGAACGGGGCAATGACAATATCAGTGTTGTTCTTGCAGAACCGTTTTCTGATGAGGTGAGTATATGGTAAAAGACGGGATTTATTTAAGTGGCCGTTATCAGGTTCTGAGCAAGATCGGAGCCGGTGGAATGGCGGATGTATATAAGGCGAAGGACTGTATGCTGAACAGATATGTCGCAGTGAAAGTCCTGAAAAAAGAATACAGGGAAGATGAAAACTTTGTAAAGAAATTCCGGTCAGAAGCACAGGCAGCAGCAGGACTTCTGAACCCGAATATTGTCAATGTATATGATGTAGGGGAGGATCGAGGACTCTATTATATGGTCATGGAGCTGGTAGAAGGAATCACTCTGAAAGAATATGTGCATAAAAAAGGAAAGCTTTCTTCCAAGGAAGCAATCAGTATTGCAATTCAGATGTGTACCGGTATTGAGGCAGCTCACAATCATCACATCATACACAGAGATATCAAACCGCAGAATATTATCATTTCCAAAGAAGGAAAGGTAAAGGTTACGGATTTTGGTATTGCAAAGGCGACAACATCGCATACAGTCAGCACCAGTGCAATGGGATCGGTACACTATGTATCTCCGGAGCAGGCACGGGGCGGCTATTGTGATGAGAAGAGTGATATCTATTCTGCAGGTATCACCATGTATGAGATGGTGACCGGAAGGGTTCCTTTCGATGGCGATTCTACTGTTTCGGTTGCAATGAAGCATTTACAGGAGAATATTACCCCGCCTTCTGAGTATGCACCGGATTTATATCCGGCGCTGGAGAAGATTATTCTCAAGTGTACACAGAAGAGCGCGGAAAGACGTTACCAGAGTGCCGGAGAACTGTCCAGGATCTGAAGAGGGCGTTGGTCGATCGAGTGCGAATTTGTAGATATGGTTCCGATCCGGAGTATGGGAGATACGGTGATGATCTCGCCGGAGCGGATGGCACGTATGAAAAGCGTCAGGGCGATGGTTATGATGACGAAGAGTATGATGATGGCTATGACGATGAAGAATATGACGAAAATGATGACTATGATGAGGATGACGAAGAGGATAATTATAACGGGGGCAGACGCGGTAACAGTAAAAATGGCGTAGATCCGAAGATGAACAAGATGATGAAGATCCTCATGGTTGCAGTTGCAGTGATCGTTGCATTTGCGCTGATTTTCCTGATCGGCAAAGCAGCAGGTGTGTTCGGTAAGCGTTCAGACAGTCAGATTTCAGTTTCCAATGAGATTGAAGTGCCAAATCTGGTCGGACAGCCGCAGAATGTTGCAGAGACGATGTGCGAAAAGAAGCAGCTGAAGCTGGAAGTAGAATCCGAGAAAGCATCAGATAAGGCAGCAGGTACGATTATTGAGCAGAAGACAAAAGCAGGAAAGAAAGTCAAGAAAATACGGTGATCAAGGTTGTAATAAGTTCAGGACCGGAAAAGATCATGATCCAGAGTGTAGAGGGAATGGATGAAGATGCAGCCAAGAAAGCACTGATCAAACAGGGCTTTACGAGCAAGAACATTACTGTTACCAGTGAATACAGCAGTGATGTTGAAAGTGGAAAAGCTACAAGGACTGATCCGGCAGAGGGAACAGAGGTATCTGCTGACTCTAAAATCACACTGTATATCAGTAAAGGTGAAAAACAGCCGGACAAGGTGTCAGTTCCGCCAATTGTGGGAATGTATGTAAATGATGCGGTATCTACACTGAGTGCAAGCGGATTGTCCGATGGCGGAACGAGCAGTGAAGAATATTCAGATGATTATGCAGAAGGTATGATTATCCGTCAGAGCACAGATGCCGGAACGAAGGTGGCTGAAGGAACAAGTGTGAGTTATGTTGTCAGCAAAGGACCAAAGCCTGCAGATCAGGTGAAGGTACCAACTCTGACAGGAAAGACACTTGGAGATGCGATTTCAGCACTGAATGCCAGAAATCTGACTTATACAGAAGTTGATATTGACAGTGCAGAACCATCTGGAAAAGTTGTAAAAGTTGATCCGGGAGAAGGTACATCGGTAGATGTAGGAACTGCGATCACACTGTATGTAAGCAATGGCTCACAGGCAAGCAGTGGATCCGACAGTAACAATTCGGGCAGCAATAATTCCGGTAACAACTCAAATAACGGCAACAATACAGGAAATTAAAAGGACTGTTTTATGCAGGGAAGAATTATAAAAGGGATTGCAGGATTCTACTACGTTATGACGTAGTAGAATCTGTCATTTATGAATGTAAAGCAAAAGGAATTTTCCGTAAGGAGAAGATTAAACCACTGGTCGGAGATCTGGTAGAATATGAGATCTTAGATGCAGAAGAGAAGACCGGTAATATCATCCGGATCCTTCCAAGGAAGAATGAACTGATCAGACCGGCAGTGGCAAATATTGATCAGGCACTGGTTGTATTTGCAGTGAAGAAGCCGGATCCGCATTTTAATCTGCTGGACAGGTTTCTGGTTATGATGGAGCGGCAGGAGATTCCGGTTATTATCTGTTTCAACAAGAAGGATATTGCAGATGAGCCGGAAATCGAGTCTCTGGAGAAGACGTATGAGGCTTGTGGGTACCGTGTGATTTTTGCAAGTGCCAGAGAAGGAGAAAATATTCTGGAGATTAAAGAGGCACTAAAAGGAAAGACAACAACTGTTGCCGGACCTTCAGGAGTTGGAAAATCCTCTCTGATCAACTGTCTTCAGGAAAATGTCAATATGGAGACCGGAAGTATCAGCAGAAAGATCGAGCGGGGAAAACATACTACCCGCCATTCAGAACTGATCCCGATCGACGAGGATTCCTATATCATGGATACACCGGGATTTTCGTCACTGTATACCAATGATTTTGGCAAGGAAGAATTGAAATATTATTTTCCGGAGTTTGATCAGTATCAGGGAGGCTGCAGGTTTCAGGGGTGTAATCACATCAGTGAACCGGGGTGTCTGGTAAAAGAGGCTCTGGAAGAGGGAAAAGTGCATCCGGTGCGGTATGAAGATTATTGCGAGATGTATCGGGAACTGGAACAGAAGGAAAAAAGGAGGTACTAAAATGGAATATAAATTATCACCATCTATTTTATCGGCAGATTTTTGTAATCTGGAAGAAGGTATCCGCCAGACAGAGGAAAATGGAGCGGTATATTTACATTTTGATGTGATGGATGGTGTGTTTGTACCGAGTATTTCTTTTGGAATGCCTGTGCTTGCATCAATCAAACCGGCGGTAAAGCAGGTGATAGATACGCATCTGATGATTACGGAACCAATCCGTTATGTGGAAGCATTTGCAGAGGCAGGAGCGGATATTCTTACTGTACATTATGAAGCATGCAAGGATATACGTGCGACTCTGGACAAGATCAAAGCGTGTGGCATGAAGACAGGACTGGCAATTTCACCGGATACACCGGTGGAGGTCCTGAAGGAATTCCTTGGTGAAGTGGATATGTTCCTTGTGATGACAGTCCATCCGGGATTTGGCGGACAAAAGCTGATTCCTGAGATGCTGGATAAGGTCAGAACACTTAGGGCAATGCTGAATGAACGTGGACTTGAGACTGATATTCAGGTTGACGGAGGAATTTATGCATTCAATGTGAAAGAAGCACTGGATGCGGGAGCAAATGTGATTGTTGCGGGATCAGCTGTATTCAAAGGGAATGCAGGAGAAAACACAAGAGAATTGATGGAGATTTTAAAGAATTATGAGTAAGACAGTCATTATCAGTGGGGGAATGCTTGACGAGGGATTTACAGAGAAGGTTCTTGAAGCAAATCCGGAGGCTTATATTATCGCGGTAGATAAGGGGCTTGAGTATCTGTATAACCATAAGATTGAGCCTCAGTATATTGTTGGGGATTTTGACAGTATTGATCCAAAGGTGATTGATTACTATCGCAAGGAGACGAATATTCCGATCCGGGAATATAATCCGGTTAAGGATGCGACGGATACAGAGATTGCTCTTCGGCTGGGAATTACACTGGGAAGCAAAGAGATGATCCTTCTTGGGGCAACCGGTGGAAGAATCGATCATTTGTGGGCGAATGTCCAGACACTTAGTGTGGCATGTGATGCCGGAGTAAATGCCTGCATTCTGGATGAGAAAAATAAAATCTGGGTAACGAATAAATCCTGTGTGCTGAAAAAGTCAGAAGCATACGGACCATATCTTTCTGTATTTTCTTTGGAAGGCGAGATTTATGATTTCAGTTTGGAGGGTACGAAATGGCCGCTCAATCATCATGATCTGATGCCGTGCGACAGTCTGACGGTGAGCAACCAATTTGTGGATGATGAAGTGAAGATCAGTTTTGTAAATGGTCGGATTGTTATTATGGAAACGAAAGACTGATAAGAGATGTATAAGAAGAGAAAAGCCAGATATCATTCGAAAATGGTATCTGGTTTTTTGCGTAAAAGATACTAGGTGTCTGAGATGAGTACTTTTTGATTATAAAGCCGGATTTTGAAAAAAATCACGAATCTGAAAAAGGGTTGGATACAATCCGGCAACATGCTGCAAGGGAGTGCATCCGAAAGTGGCATAAAATGCGGTCGGGCAAGGAACTAAGTCAGGTGCTTATGGAGTGGCATCCTCTTTTGGAGGGGAAACTGGATTTATGATATTGTGGATTTTAGAAACTTGTTTTCCTTATCTTTTCGGTACTCTCTTGGGGAATATCCTTTCAGTTTGTGGAAAAGCCGGCTGAAATAAAGCTGATTATCATACCCGACGATTTTAGAAATTTCATTGATGGAATAGGTTGTTGTTTCAAGTAACATCTGGGCATTGTTAATTCGGATTCCCACAATAAACTGCATTGGTGTAGAACCTGTGTATTTTTTGAAGTTTCGGATAAACCAGCTGACACTCATTCCACGTGAGGCAGCATAATCATCTATGCTAATATTCTGGTTATAATTTTCACTGAAAAAGGTAACTGCGTTATCCATCTCGTGATCCAGGTATTCATTTTTCGAGATATGTTCCCTGGTCAGTTCCCGATGAAAGATGATAAGAAGATGACGGAGCAGAAGGACAAGCATTTCCTCATAATTATCTTGGCAACGCTGAAGCTCGATGATAATACGCTTGAAAATCTGTTCGTATTCCATAGAGGTTCCGACCTGAAATACACGCTCTTTATCCGGGAATCCATATTGCCGTAGGATATTTTTTACATTGTTGCCTGTAAAATGAATCCAGTATACTTCTGTCTTATCTTTTCCATAATATTCATATTTCTGAAGTTCCTTCGGTCTGTACAGTACAATATTACCGGCGGGGACAATCGTTTCGTTATCCACATTGTCAAAATGAAAATGCCCACAACCAGCAGTGATATAGATAATCTGATAATCCAGGCGTCCCCTTGGACGGTAGGTTGGTAACTTTGGATGGCTGGAAAGGCGGTAAGTACCGCAACTTCCTACAACCAGTGGGCGACTTTTGTCTTTGAAATCCATATGGGAGTGGTTTAAATAACCGGTATTCATATACATATGGTAGCACCTCTTTTCCTTTTTTGTTATTGTATCATTTAGTGCATATTTTGTCTAATCCAATTCATAGACATGTTTTGCAGATTAGGATAAGATATATATAGCAAAACAGAGAAGCGTAAACATAAAAGTAAAAGACAAGGTTTGCTGTGGAAAAACAAAGTGCAAAAAAATGTATATGTATTAAAGGAGAGTTATTTATGATTGTACCACGTTATTATGAGGATTTAAGCGTACTGCATGAAAATACAATGCCAGCCAGAGCCTATTTTATTCCGGCATCCAAAAGAATGGATAACCTGGTGGAGCACAGGGAAGAGTCAGACCGAATGCAGTTATTGAACGGAACTTGGAAGTTCCAGTATTTTAACAGTATCTATGATGTTCAGGAACCCTTCTTTGAGAAAGATTATGATACAGAAAATTTTGATGAGATTCAGGTTCCGAGTGTATGGCAGATGGCAGGATATGACACACATCAGTATACAAACATCAGGTATCCGTTCCCATTTGATCCACCGTATGTACCACAGGATATTCCATGTGGAACATATGCACATACCTTTGTTTATCACAAAGATGAAAATGCACCAAAAGCTTTCTTGAATTTTGAAGGAGTAGACAGTTGCTTTTATGTATGGATCAATGGCTCTTATGTAGGGTATAGCCAGGTTTCTCATATGACCAGTGAGTTTGATATCACCGACCTCCTTCGGGACGGAGAGAACAGCATAGCGGTTCTGGTCATGAAGTGGTGTGATGGTTCCTATTTGGAAGATCAGGACAAATTCCGTATGAGTGGTATTTTCCGGGATGTGTACATTTTGAAACGCCCAAAACAGGCAATCAGTGATTATCATATTAAAACAAGAATTGAGGATATGCTTGCGAAAGTAGAAATTGAAATGAAATTCTACTCTCCGTTAAATGTAAAAATTTCGATTGAAGATAGAAACGGAGCAGTTGTAGCACTAGGAAGTATTGCTGAAGAAGGAACAGCTGTATTAGAAATCGCAAGTCCGGAACTTTGGAATACAGAAAATCCATATCTATATAAACTGATTCTTGAAACAGAGAATGAAGTAATTGTAGATCACATTGCATTAAGAAAGATAGAGATTAAAGACCAGGTTATTTATTTAAATGGACAGAAGATTAAATTCCGTGGTGTCAATCGACATGATTCTGATCCGGTTACTGGATTTACAATCAATCCGGAACAGATTACAACCGATCTTACGTTAATGAAGCAGCATAATTTTAATGCGATCCGTTCCAGCCACTATCCGAACGCACCATTTTTCTATGAAATGTGTGACAAGTATGGATTCATGGTAATAGATGAAGCAGATATTGAAGCTCATGGTCCATTTATGATCTACAGAAAAGAAGACACCGATTACAATCGGTTCAAACGATGGAATGAGAAGATTGCAGATGATCCGGTATGGGAAGAGGCAATCGTTGATCGCGTAAAACTCATGGTGGAACGTGACAAAAACCGTTTCTGTATTGTTATGTGGTCAATGGGAAATGAGAGTGCTTATGGCTGCAACTTTGAAAAAGCACTGGAATGGACAAAGAATTTTGATCCAGACCGTATCACACAATATGAGAGTGCAAGATATCGTAATTATGATGAAACATATGATTACAGCAATCTGGATGTGTACAGCCGGATGTACCCGGCGCTTTCCGAAATTCAGGAATATCTGGATAAAGATGGAAGCAAACCCTTCCTTTTGGTAGAGTACTGTCACAGTATGGGAAACGGACCTGGAGATTTTGAAGATTACTTCCAGATGATTCAGGATAATGATAAAATGTGCGGCGGCTTTGTCTGGGAATGGTGTGACCATGCGATTGCTCATGGAACTGCTGAGAATGGAAAGACTATATATGCTTATGGGGGCGACCATGGCGAAGAAATTCATGATGGCAACTTCTGTATGGATGGATTAGTATATCCGGACAGAACGGTACATACAGGACTTTTGGAATACAAGAATGTTTATCGCCCGGCAAGAGTTATTTCCTATAACAAAGAAAGCGGAGAACTGGTGCTTCATAACTACATGGATTTTGATGACTTGAAAGATTATGTGAAGATTAGTTATGAGCTGACACAGGATGGTCTTGTGATCAGCAAAGGCATACTTCCGGAGTTTTCTGTGGCACCACATGGGGAAGGAAAAACAAACCTGAAGATCAATGTTCCAGAGAATGGGAAATGTTATTTAAAACTTATTTACCATCTGAAAAAAGAGTTGCCACTGTTGGATGAAGACCATATTCTTGGATTTGATGAAATTGAGGTAAGTAAAGAGGATACAAAATGTAAACTTGCAGAGAAATGGATACCAAAAACAGTAGTGGACTCTGAATTACAGGTAAATGAAAATGATACACAGATTCATATCAAGGGGCGTGAATTTGCTTATACCATAGACAAACGTACTGCACTTTTTACAGAGATGAAATTTGCAGGTCGGGAATATCTGAACCACCCGATGGAATTAAATATCTGGAGGGCACCAACAGATAATGATATGTACATCAAGTCTGAATGGAAGAAAGCCCATTATGATAAAGCTTATACAAGAGCTTACACGACAGAGGTCGTGCAGGGAAAGCATGGTGTGAAAATTACAAGCCATGCATCCGTTGTGGCAGAGACAGTACAGAAGATTCTTGATGTGACGATCACATGGAAAATAGAAGCTGCTGGAAAGATTGATGCAGATATTGAAGTAACAAAAGATGATGAATTTCCGGACCTGCCAAGATTTGGTGTGAGGATGTTCCTGGATAAAAAACTTTCAGCTGCACGATACTTTGGAATGGGACCACAGGAAAGCTATTGTGACAAACATCAGGCTGCGAGCCACGGTTTGTATCAGGCAAATGTAGATGATTTGCATGAGGATTATATTCGCCCACAGGAAAATGGAAGCCATTATGATTGTGAATATGTAGAGCTTAACAACAGCCGATATGGAATTGTGGTCTCTGCGGAAAATGCCTTCTCATTCAATGCTTCTTATTATACACAGGAAGAACTTGAGGAGAAAACGCATAATTATGAATTAATAGAATCAGATAGTGTAGTATTCTGTGTTGACTACGCATTAAATGGCATTGGTTCTAATAGTTGTGGTCCAGTTGTATTGGAGCAGTACCGATTTGATGATGTATTATTCCGGTTCCAGTTTACACTGATACCGTATGTAAAGGGATAATAAAGTTTCATGTAACCCGTAAACAAGGAAAGAGAGTCTGATTGTAATGTAAAGTCCGGATATACAGAGCAATCAGACAAAATCAGAGAAAAAACAGAATTAGATATCATACGGTTAGCCATATTGAGATTCTAAGTGCGATGAAGATGAGGAGCAAAGAAATTCGATGGAAGAAAAAAAGTATTTGAAATGGTATAACAAAATTGGATACGGATCAGGTGATATTGCAGGTAATGTAGTCTATGCGTTCCTGACATCTTTTATGATGGTCTATCTGACGGACTCAGTAGGACTTGCTGCAGGTGTCGTAGGTACCCTGATTGCCGTATCAAAACTATTTGATGGTTTTACGGATATATTTTTTGGATCAATGATTGACAAAACACACAGTAAAATGGGAAAAGCGAAACCCTGGATGCTATATGGATATATTGGTTGTGCCATTACGCTGATCTGCTGTTTTGCAGTACCAGTCAGCTTGGGAACAACGGCTAAATATGCATGGTTCTTTATCTCTTACACACTGTTAAATGGTGTGTTTTATACAGCAAACAATATTGCTTATTCAGCACTTACGTCACTGATTACAAAGAACAGCAAAGAGCGTGTGCAGATGGGATCTTACCGTTTTATTTTTGCATTTTCAACAAGTCTTCTGATTCAGGCGATTACAGTTGGATTTGTAGATAAATGTGGTGGAGATGCTGCGGCATGGAGAACGGTTGCTATTATCTATGCAATCATTGGTCTGGTCGTAAATACGATTTCAGCACTTTCTGTTAAGGAACTTCCTGAGGAAGAACTTAACGAAGGAGAAGTAAAGGATGATAATGAAAAGTACGGAATGGTACAGGCATTCAAGCTTCTTGTTAAAAACAAATATTACATGATGATTTGTGGAACATATATTTTACAGCAGTTATATGGTGCCATGATTGGAGCTGGCATTTATTACATGACATGGGTACTGAAAAATAAGAATTTGTTTGGACAATTTGCATGGGCAGTAAATATTCCACTGATCATTGCCCTGATTTTCACACCGACATTAGTTGGTAAGTGGAAAGGTATGTATAAACTGAACTTAAGAGGTTATGTCTTAGCAGTCATCGGTAGAGCACTTGTTGTTGTTGCAGGATATATGGGCAGTGTTCCGCTGATGATGGCATTTACAGCTCTTGCAGCCTTAGGTCAGGGACCATGGCAGGGAGATATGAATGCAGTTATCGCATCCTGCTCTGAATACACTTATCTTACACAGGGAAAGAGAATTGACGGAACGATGTACTCTTGTACTTCTCTTGGCGTAAAAATCGGTGGAGGTATTGGAACCGCTGTTGTTGGATGGCTGCTTGAGTTCAGTGGATATATCGGAACAAATGCAACTCAGCCGCAGTCTGCACTTGATATGATGCAGTTTATGTATCTTTGGCTTCCGTTAATCTTTGATGTATTGATTATGTTTGTACTTTCAAGAATGAATGTAGAAGATGCAAATAAAAAACTGAAAGCAGAAAAAGGAATTGTTACAGATGAAGTAACAGATGCATCAGACATAAATTAGAATTGACAGGAGAAAGCATTGTCTAGTCATTGCTCGATGAGACAGTGCTTTTTTCTATATATAAAGTGATTGAACTGTATTTTGAAAAAGACAAATGTTGCAAAGGGGAGTATTTCATGCAGTTAAAATATGTTGACACAAAAGAGGAGATCATAGCAATAAATAGGAAGTCAAAACATATTGAACCACATCTTCATAATGCACTGGAGATCGTTTGTGTAACAAGTGGAGCATTAGAACTTGGTGTCGGACAGGAACTATACCATATGGAAAAAGGAGATATAGGCTTTGTATTTCCAGATGTTATTCATCACTATCAGGTACTGACACCCGGTGTAAATAAAGCGACTTATCTGATTGCATCGCCATTTACGATAGCCAAATTTGCAGATATCATGCAATCCATGGCTCCTGAATACCCAATCATCAAAGCGGAAAAGGTTGAACCGGAGGTATATAGGGTTATAAATGCAATTTTAGAGACAGAACAGTCGGATATTACTGTTGCACAGGCATATCTTCAAATTGTGTTGGCACGCTGCATAGGAAAATTAAATTTGGTAGAAAAGAGTAATGTGGGGAGCAACGATCTTATTTACCAGACAGTTTCCTATATATCAGCAAATTTTAAGAAGAAGTTTTCTCTGGAAGAGATGGCAAAAGATCTGGGTGTGAGCAAATATGTTTTATCCAGACTCTTTTCCAAAACATTCCATAGAAACTTTAATCAATATCTTAACGATGCAAGGCTGAACTATGCATGCCAGCGTTTGGAAAATACGAGTGATTCTATTACAAAAATTTGTCTGGATAGTGGATTTGAAAGTCAGAGAACATTTAACCGAGTATTTAAAGAAAGATATAAAATATCACCGAGTGACTACCGGAGTACATGTCTGAAAGATATGACTGTAACAAGCTTAGCAAGTTAACAATTACATAAAAAGAGAAAATAGGTTGCTTTTTTTATCGTCAAAAGATATGATGTTAAAAGTAGCATTTACAATTTTGTAATATAAATGCATAAGTACAAAATACAAGGAGAAATCCATGAGAAAACTAGCATTAGATGATGATATTTTATTAGAAATTGAGAAACCTGCCCGTTACATCGGCGGAGAGGTGAATGCGGTGATGAAGAACGTGGAAGACATCGATGTGCGCTTTGCGATGTGTTTCCCGGATGTCTATGAGATCGGTATGTCTCATTTGGGGATTCAGATTCTTTATGATATGTTCAACCGCAGAGAGGATGTGTGGTGTGAGAGAGTTTACTCTCCATGGCATGATCTGGATAAAGTGATGAGAGAACAGAAGATTCCGCTTTTTGCACTGGAGTCTCAAGATCCAATTAAGGAGTTTGATTTCCTCGGAATCACAATTCAGTTTGAGATGTGTTACACGAACATTCTGCAGATCCTTGATCTGAGTCAGATACCACTGCATGCAAAGGACAGAACTTTAGACGATCCATTTGTGATTGGTGGTGGTCCGTGCACATACAATCCGGAGCCGATTGCAGAGTTCTTTGATATCTTTTATATCGGAGAAGGAGAAACAGCTTATGATGAGCTGCTTGACGCTTATAAGGAATGGAAAGGTTCAGGAAAGAGCCGCCGGGAGTTCTTAGAACGTGCAGCGCAGATCGAGGGTCTGTATGTTCCGATTTTTTATGATGCAGAATATAATGAAGACGGCACTTTGAAATCATTTACACCGAATAATGAATATGCATCGGCTGTAGTTAAGAAGCAGATCGTTATGGATGTAACAGATGCACCTTATCCGATGAAACCGGTTGTTCCTTTTATCAAAGTAACGCAGGACAGAGTTGTTCTTGAGATCCAGAGAGGATGTATCCGTGGGTGTCGTTTCTGCCAGGCAGGAATGCTTTACCGTCCGGTCAGAGAAAGAAATGTTGAGCGATTGAAACAGTATGCGCATGATATGCTGCAGAATACCGGTCATGAGGAGATTTCTCTTAGTTCATTGAGTTCCAGTGATTATTCTGAATTGAAAGAACTGGTAACATATCTGATCGATGAGTTTAAGAATAAGGGAATTAATATTTCTCTTCCGTCTCTTCGAATCGATGCCTTCTCTCTTGATGTAATGAGTAAGGTTCAGGATATCCGCAAGAGTAGTCTGACATTTGCACCGGAGGCCGGATCACAGAGAATGCGTGACGTGATCAATAAAGGTCTGACAGAAGAAGTGATCTTAAATGGAGCAGGTGAGGCTTTTGAAGGTGGCTGGACAAAGGTAAAACTTTACTTTATGCTTGGACTTCCGACTGAGACAGAGGAAGATATGAAAGAGATCGCGCATCTGGCAGAGAAGGTTGCCCGCAGATATTATGAGATTCCAAAAGATCAGAGACATGGAAAATGTCAGATCACGGCAAGTTCTTCTTTCTTTGTACCGAAGCCGTTCACACCGTTCCAGTGGGCTCCGATGTGCAAAGCGGAAGAATATATGAGACGTGCACATCTTGTGAATGATGAATTTAAAGAACAGTTAAACCGTAAGAGTCTGAAATATAACTGGCATGATGCGGAAGTTACGGTTCTGGAAGGTATTATGGCCAGAGGTGACCGTAAGATCAGCAAGGCGATCGAGGAGGCATATCGTCTGGGATGTCTGTTTGATTCCTGGACAGAGAGTTTCCACAATGAACTTTGGATGCAGGCATTTGAGAACACGGGTGTTGATATTGATTTTTACAATCTGCGTGAGCGTGGAGAAGATGAATTGTTCCCGTGGGATTTTATAGATATCGGTGTGACAAGAAAGTTCCTGCGCAGAGAATGGGATCGTGCAATGGAAGAAAAAGTAACTCCGAACTGCCGTATGCAGTGTTCCGGATGTGGCGCAGCGAAATTTGGAGGAGGTGTCTGTTATGAAGGCAAGAATTAAATTTAGAAAATATGGTTCTCTCCGATTCATCGGACATCTTGATGTGATGCGTTTCTTCCAGAAAGTGATGCGTCGCGCGGATATTCCGATTGCATTTTCAGGAGGATATAGTCCGCATATGATTATGTCATTTGCTAACCCGCTTGGAATCGGACTGACAAGTGACGGAGAATATTTTGATATTGAATTAACAGAAGCAGTCAACAGTGCAGATGCAGTCAGAAGGATGAACGAAGCCTGTCAGATCGAGGGGATCGAGATCGTAAGCATCCGTAGAATTGCTGAGGAGAAGAAGATGACCGGAATGACAATCCTTGCGGGAGCGGATTATCTGACATCTGTGAGAAAGGGAGCATTCCCGGAGGATTGGAAAGAACGATTTTCAGAATTTATGGAACAGCCGGAGATCCGGATCGTAAAGCAGACGAAACGAAGCGAGAAGGAAGTTGACATTAAGCCATTGATCTATGCATGGGAACTGCGTGGTGACTCTGTTTATCTGAAAGTGGCAGCAGGAAGTGTAGAGAATCTAAAACCGGATCTTGTGATGGAAGCATTTTGTCAGTTCCTTGGAATTGAACCGGACAGCGTGAAATTCCAGCATCACAGACTGGAAATGTATACAGACCGCAGTGAAGATGGATCCCTGATTCCATTAGAGGCAATGGGTGTTGATATGACAGGCGATGAGGAATGAGAAGGAACAGATGAAACGAAAAGTTTTGATAGAGAAAAAAGAAAATCATGTGTGGACCTTTTTCCTGGAAGAGGATCAGATTGCTGAGATTCACTGTGCAAAGTCTGATGAACAGGAAAAGGTGCATCAGATTGGTGATATATATGTCGCCAAAGTGCAGAATATTGTACAGAATATAGGAGCTGCTTTTCTTGAAATTGAGCCGGGTGTGAATTGCTATTTTGATTTAAGAGACGCGCAGAATGCATTTTTTACGCATAAGATTGGGAAGAAACCACTTTGTATCGGTGATGAACTGGTAGTTCAGATCAGCAGGGAAGCTGTAAAGACAAAGGTGCCGACTGTAACCGGAAATCTCAGTCTGACAGGCAGATATGCCGTTTTGACGCATGGAAATACAAGAATTGGAGTATCTTCCAAAATTGCGAAAAAGGACAGAGAAGCCTATAAAGAGCGCCTTCAGGAATATCAGAATGATCAGTATGGTCTTATTATCAGAACAAATGCGAAAGATGCTGCATTCGAGGATGTTCTTACAGAGATTGAACAGCTGAAAGCAGAATATGAACATCTTTTAAAATATGCTGCTTCCAGAGTGTGTTTCTCATGTCTGAAATCTGCTCCGCCGTCCTATATTACAGATCTGAAAAATGTCTATATGGATGGCATGGAAGAAATTCTTGTGAATGATAAAGAAATCTATGAAAAGATTTGTAGTTATTTCAAGAAAGAAATGCCGGAGAATCTGGAACTGGTCCATTTCCATGATGACAGTGGTTATCCACTTGGAAAGATTTATAGTACAGAAACAGCGGTTGAACATGCCTTGTCAGAAAGAGTCTGGCTGAAACATGGAGGATATCTGGTGATCCAGGTGACAGAGGCACTTACCGTGATAGACGTAAATTCCGGGAAAAACGTCCGCAAAAAGGGTGATGATGAGTCTACATTGAAGATGAATCTGGAGGCAGCGAAGGAAACAGCCAGACAGATACGTCTTCGAAATCTGTCTGGAATTATTCTGATCGATTTTATAAATCAGGATGAGGAGAAGAACGAGGAAGTTTTATTAAAAGAATTCCGATATTTTCTCTCAAAAGATCCGATCCAGACAACATTAGTTGATATTACAGCACTTGGACTTGCTGAGGTGACGAGAAAGAAAGTGCGTAAGCCGCTGCATGAAGCAGTAAGAGAGATGGAATAGCAGATGCATTTGCAGGCAGAGACAACAGAGGAGATGCTAATATAATGAGTAAGAAAGAACTAAAAACAAATGCAATGAGAATCTTGGACAGGAACAAGATCCCATATGAATATGAAACCTATGAATGTGATGAATTTGTCGATGGAATCACAACAGCAGATAAAATCGGTCTTCCGCACGAACAGGTATATAAGACGCTTGTGACAGTTGGAAAAACAGGCGGGCATTATGTGTTTGTTATTCCGATCGCGGCGGAACTTGATCTGAAAAAGGCTGCGAAGTCAGTTGGGGAAAAATCAGTAGAAATGCTCCATGTGAAGGATATTACTGCGGTGACCGGTTATGTGCGTGGCGGCTGTACGGCAATCGGAATGAAGAAGCAATTTCCGACTGTGATCGACTCCAGTGCACAGCATCAGGAATACATTTATGTAAGCGGTGGGAAGATTGGAATGCAGATCAAATTGAAACCGGATGATCTGAAAAAAGCTGCACGGGCGGAATATGGAGAGATCACGTTTTAATTGATGATTATTAATGTTTATAAGAAATTCCTATAAGTTTTCTTATTTAAAAGTTTACAAGAACTGTGGAACACTGTATAATAATGAACCGATAATGCAGAAAGCAGTATTGTTACTGTTCACGGGAAACTCGAAACAGCAACGCAGAATTACATTGGAGGAATAGCGAGAATGAAGAAAGTAGTAAAGTTCGGCGGAAGTTCTCTTGCGAGCGCAGAACAGTTTAAAAAAGTTGGAAATATTATCCGTGCAGAAGAATCCAGAAGATATGTTGTACCGTCTGCTCCGGGAAAGCGTTTTTCAGCTGATACAAAGGTAACAGATATGCTCTATGGCTGCTATGCAGCTGCTGAGAACGGTGAAGATTTCACAGAGAAGCTTGCAGCAATTAAAGATAGATATCAGGAAATTATTAATGGACTCGGTTTGAAGTTCTCCCTGGATGAGGATTTTGAAGTGATCCGCAAGAACTTTGCAGAAAAAGCTGGAAGCAACTATGCAGCATCCAGAGGAGAATTCCTGAATGGTAAGCTTATGGCTGCATATCTTGGATTTGAATTTATTGATGCAGCAGAGGTTGTTCGTTTTGACGAGAATGGAGATTTCCAGTCCGAGATCACAAATGAAATTATGTCTGTACGACTTGAAAAGGCTAAGAATGCTGTTATCCCGGGATTCTACGGAGCAACGAAGGAAGGACGTGTAGTTACATTTTCAAGAGGTGGTTCTGATATCACAGGTTCTCTTGTAGCTCGTGCAGTCAATGCAGATCTTTATGAGAACTGGACTGATGTATCAGGATTCCTGATTGCAGATCCAAGAATCGTAAAAGGATCAAAATCAATTGAGACAATTACATATAAAGAGCTTCGTGAGCTTTCTTACATGGGCGCAAGTGTCCTTCATGAAGATGCAATCTTCCCGGTAAGAAGAGCAGGAATCCCGATCAATATCCGTAATACAAATGCTCCGGAGGACAAAGGAACACTTATCGTAGAAGCAACATGCTGTCAGCCGAAGTACACAATTACAGGAATCGCCGGAACAGATGGATTCGCTGCGATCACAATTGAAAAAGCGATGATGAACTCAGAGGTTGGTTTCTGTCGTAAAGTGCTTCAGGTATTTGAAGATAATGGTGTTTCTATTGAGCACATGCCATCTGGAATCGATACAATGACAATCTTTGTCCACAAAGATAAGTTTGAAGAAAAAGAGCAGCAGATTCTTGCAGGTATTCACAAAGCTGTAGATCCGGATCACATTGAACTTGAGTCCGATCTTGCATTGATCGCAATCGTGGGTCGTGGAATGAAGTCTACAAGAGGTACGGCAGGAAGAATCTTCTCTGCACTTGCTCATGCACACATTAATGTCAAGATGATCGATCAGGGATCCAGTGAACTTAATATCATCGTTGGTGTACGTCATGATGATTTTAAAAATGCGATCAAGGCATTGTATGAGATTTTCGTACTGACACAGATTTAAAACCAAGAAAGGCTGAAAAGAGATGAATATCTTATTTTTCCTGAAACCGAAGAGCGAGGTCGCTTTTATTTATGATTACAACACATTACGTCAGGTTTTGGAAACAATGGAATTTCATAAATATGCATCCATTCCAATGCTGAATAAGGCAGGGGAATATGTCGGAACAATGACAGAAGGAGATATCCTTTGGGGAATCAAGAAGTATACGAATCTGAACCTGAAAGAGGCAGAGACAATTTTCATCCAGGATTTTCCAAGAAAAGCAGATTATGAGGCTGTATCGGCAGATGCTGATATGGAGGATCTTCTTCAGAAAGCAATGAATCAGAATTTTGTTCCGTTG
>ENA-OQDT01000795-OQDT01000795.1-human-gut-metagenome-genome-assembly--contig:-NODE-795-length-20213-cov-3.695957_pt1 | contig 20213 bp, 16 predicted proteins | sample MGYA00242786_ERZ504617 | MGnify/ENA primary metagenome ERZ504617 (study PRJEB26092, sample SAMD00036337) | human gut metagenome | host: Homo sapiens | study: EMG produced TPA metagenomics assembly of...
CAGCCGCTTTCAGCGGCTGCCTGTAGTAGTGATGCGATGACAAACCCTCAGTACCCCTTCCAGGGGTCAGCAAGTACTGACCCCTCTGGGGTCTGAGCAAACCACTAGTTTACTAGTGGTTTTGATTTAGTCTGGCGTAGATGATTCCGCATCAACCGAGGGCCTGTTTTTCATGCAAAACTTGCCGCCTCCTAACGGAACGAAAAGCTATGCATCGCCTATGGGATTTGGCGGTTACCGGCTGTTTTTTATCAGGGGCGTATCAACAGTGAGCAGGATTTCTTAGGAATTCGGCGCCATTTTGATATTTATGATAAAAAAAAGCTGATACAATGAATAGAGATACGTCGCATGTCTCGAATCAGGCTGGGTGAGCGCCTGGATAGCAATGGGCTAACCCAAAAGGAAAGGTGATTTACTGTGATCCCTGCTGAATATTGCAACCTGAATTTTCCTAACACAATCAAGAAGTGGGACGAAGCGGTTCCTCTGGGAAATGGCGATTTGGGGTGTTTGATCTGGGGTGGCCCATCGGCACTTCGGTTCAGCATTGATAAGGGCGATTTGTGGGATTGCACCGGCGGGCCTGTGGCTGGCGGGGAGTATACCTATCGGAATTTAATCCGCTTGGTCAAAAAGAAAAGGCAAAGGGAGATTGTGCGCATTTTTGATTTGCCCTATTATAAAGCAACGCCCACAAAATTGCCCGCGGGCAAAATTATACTGGATCTGAAAACAAGCGGTAATGTTAAATCCTCCCTCCGGCTATCAGATGCTAGTGCGGCCGTCGAGACGGGCGGTGTTGTGCTTAACAGCTTTATCAGCGCATCCCGTCCTTTGGGGATGATACGGATCAACTCTACAGACTGTGAATTTCAAATTGAGCCGCCCGCATATGGCGATCCTGACAGACGGCATTGGAAAAAATGGCTGCAAAATAAAAAGGCAATTAGCCAGTCTCTCAAAAATATCTGCTATGAGCCCTCCCGCAGTGAAAAAATCGAGAGTGGGGGCGCGTGCACCCAGTATTTTATCCAGACGATACCGGGCGACAGGTGCTACGGCATTTTTTTGTATATCCTCCGGCGGGAAAGCGAGACCGTTGCGGCTTATACAGTAGGGCTCGGCGCGCAAGAACAGCAGCTGATATCCGCTTGTATGAAAAGGCTGAAAGAGGCTGTGGAGGAAGGCTATGATTCAGTTTTTCAGGAACATGCCAAATGGTGGACGCAGTTTTGGAACAAAAGTGACCTGAAAATTCCGGATCAATTGCTTGAAAAAAACTGGTATCTTGGGAATTACCTGTTGGGATCTTGCTCGCGCAAGGGGTATTATCCAATGCCGCTCCAGGGTGTTTGGACGGCGGATAACGGAGAACTCCCCCCATGGAAGGGCGATTATCATCATGATTTGAATACAGAGCTTTGCTATTCCAGCTATGCTAAAGCAAACCATTTAGAAGAGGGAGAATGCCTGATCGACTATCTTTTTCAACTGGAAGATCAGGCAAAAAAAGTTTGCCGCCGCATATTTTGAAGCGCCCGGGATGTGCCTGCCCGGCGTGATGGATTTACAGGGCAATCCGCTCGGCGGGTGGCCGATGTATGCTTTATCACCCACCAATCAGCTCTGGCTGTGCCATCTGATCAAAAAGCATTCCGATTATTTGGGAGATCAAGCGTTTTTAGAGCAAAAGGCATATCCTTATATCAAGGAGTGTGCAAAGCTGATTTTGGCTCTCCTTGTCCGGGATGAAAATGGAGAACTCACCTTACCGCTTTCCTCTTCGCCAGAAATACACGACAATACCTTAAAAGCATGGCTTGCGCCCAATTCCAATTATGATCTTGCCCTGATGCGCTGCCTGTTTGAAGACCTCTACCATATGAGTATCGCTCTGAACCTAGAGGCAGACCAAGAGATATGGGAGAATACGCTTGCCGCTCTTGCTCCATTGTATACAGATACAGACGGCTGCCTCAAAATAAACAGATATGAACGGTTGCAATCATCGCACCGGCATTTTTCACATCTGATGTCGATCCATCCGCTTAGAACCCTCCGTTATGACAATGAGGAGCATCAAAAAGGAATCAGTGCTTCGATCCGGGATTTGGAGAGGCTGGGCCCCGACCATTATGTAGGCTATTCCTATGCATGGCTTGCAAATCTTTATACAGTGGAGAAAAACGGACAGAAGGCACGCGATACGCTGCATCTCTTTTTCCGCTATTTCTGCTCTCCGAATGGATTTCATCTCAACGGTGATTTTCAGGATCAGGGATACAGCAAGCTGAAATACCGCCCGTTTACGTTAGAAGGGAATTTTTGTGCGTTGGATGCATTGCAGGAAATGCTGTTGTATTCTGAAAACGGTATGGTTTGCCTTTGCCCGGCAATCCCGGAGGAGTGGGAAAACCTTTCTTTTACCTTGCGTGCGCAGGGGGGAGTGATGGTGAGCGCAAAGGTAGAGCATTCGAAGGCGCGGGAGGTAACCTTGACCGCGCAGAGTGATTTGTGCATCGTGTTGTCAGGCGCGGGGATCGCTGAGAAAAAGGTGATGCTAAGGGCGGGGGTGCCCGAACGGATGGAATTTGAGCAGTTTGATACATGAATCAGAGGTACATAACGTTTTACCAGACGAGTGCAGAGCCTCTATTATCAGCATTTCAAGATAAAAATCAGCGTATTCCGCCGGCTTCAGGGCTCGGAATACGCTGATTTTTGGTTTGTTATTCTTATTTTGTCGAACAATATTTTCATGCGTCTTTCTCATTGAATTCTGAAAAAGAAGTTGGTATACTATGGAGGAAAGACATGCAAAAATAAGCCGGAATCCCTATGGCTGATCCGGCGTTCCTCACGGAATATAAAGGAGGGCAACTGCTTGCGTAAGGTGCTGAAATATCTCAAGCCCTACCGTACGGCGGCTATCCTGACGGTGTTTCTGGTCCTGCTGCACTCTCTTTCGCAGCTGATCCTGCCGTCAATGATGGCGGATATCATCAATGAAGGGATCACGCGCGGCGAGCTCAGCTACATATGGCGGGTCGGCACCATCATGCTGGCTATTTCCGCCGTAGGCGTGCTGGTGAGCATCTTAGCAAGCGCCTGCTCCAGCAAGGCTTCCACGGGCTTTGGGCGGGAGCTGCGCAGGGCTGTGTTTTATAAGGTAGAGAGCCTATCTCAAAGTGATATTGATAAGATCGGCACGCCGTCGCTCATCACGCGCTCCACCAACGATATTCGTCAGATTCAGGATATGGTGCTCATGGTGCTGCGCAACGTGATCAGCGCGCCGCTGATGATGATCGGCGGAGTGATCATGTCGTTTATCATGAATAAACGGCTGAGCATGATTATTTTTCTTTTGCTGCCTATCATTGTGGCGATCGCGCTTGTCATCGTAAAAAAAGTGATGCCAATGTTCGATGTGATGCAGAAAAAAACGGACCGCCTCAACCAGGTAGTGCGGGAGAAACTCAGTGGTATCCGCGTGATTCGCGCATTCAACCGCTCGGATTATGAGGATGGCCGTTTTGGAGATGCAAACCGCGAGCTCACAGGCACGGCTCTGCGCATTAATCGGATGTTTGCCGCCCTAATCCCGGTTGCGATGATGCTTCTTTATGGCACGATTATTACGCTCGTCTGGGTGGGCAGCAAGCAGGTGGATTCCTTTAACCCTGCAACACAGGCTGCTCAAATTGCGGGCACGGTGGGCAATTTGCAGGCGTTTGTGCTCTATCTGCTGATGATTATTTTTGCTCTCGTAATGGCGGTTTCCCTTTTTATTATGGTGCCGCGCGCAGCAATTTCTGCGCGCAGGATCGCTGAGGTGCTCGATCTGGAGCCGATGATTTTGGAGCCGCAGGTTCCGAAAGCGGCGGCAAAAGGGGAGAGCGGGCATCTCGTTTTTGAAGATGTTTCTTTTTCTTACCCGGGGGCGCAGGAGCCTGTGCTCAGCCACATCAGCTTTGAGGCGCGTGCGGGGGAGGTAACGGCGATTATCGGCGGCACCGGTTGCGGTAAATCTACGCTGGTGAATTTAATCCCTCGTTTTTATGATGTGACGGGCGGCCGTGTGCTGGTGGACGGTGTGGACGTCCGTGAGCAGGAGCAGGATATGCTGCACCGCAAAATCGGCATTGTTCCACAAAAGGCCTTTTTGTTTAGCGGCACAGTGGCAGATAATTTGCGCTATGGCAAGGAAGATGCGACCCAGGAGGAGATGCTCCACACGCTGGAGATTGCGCAGGCGCGTTCTTTTGTTGAGAAGCTGCCCAATGGGCTTTACGATATGGTGTCGCAAAGCGGCACCAACCTGTCCGGCGGGCAAAAGCAGCGCCTTGCGATTGCCAGGGCGCTCATCCGTCCGGCGGAGTTTTATATTTTTGACGATAGCTTTTCCGCCCTGGATTTCCGCACGGACGCGCGCTTGAGAGCCGCCATCCGCAAGTATTTTAACCGTGCCAATCTGATTATCGTGGCCCAGCGCGTGGGCACGATTTTGGACGCCGACCGGATTATTGTGCTCGATGAGGGCAAGGTGGCCGGAATAGGCACGCATCGTGAGTTGCTTGCAAACTGCCGCGTTTATCAGGAGATTGTAGAATCCCAGCTGGCGAAGGAGGAGATCGTTTGAAAGAACCGACCCTTTCAAACGAGTTTTGCGCCGATGGAAAGGAATGAATCATTAGAATGAGCAAACATCACTCCGCCGGACAGGGGAAGGATACCAGGCGAAATCTGCGCGCGAAGGATTATAACCGCAGCAAAAACCGCCGCCCGCCTAACGAGCGGCCGCGCGATGTGCGCGGGACGACGCTGCGCCTGCTCGGCTTGCTGAAGCCTTTTTGGCCCGCAGTTCTGCTCGTGTTGGTTACGGCGGTGCTTGGCACCTTTGTCACTGTGTTTGGCCCTATGCTGTTGGGCGACGCGGTAGACGCGATTCAGGCGCAGGTGGAAGTAAAGCTTGCAGGCGGCACAATGGATTTTGGTAAAATCGGCCGGATTTTGCTGCTGCTCGCGGGTCTGTTTGGAATGAGCGCTGTTTTCAGCTATGTGCAGGCTTATACAATGGCCGGCATAACGCAGAAGGTGGTGTGCGCAATGCGTGAGCAGGTGAATGAAAAGCTTTCTCGCCTGCCGCTTCGCTATTTTGACGGCCATTCCAAGGGCGATATCCTCAGCCGTATTATGAACGATATCGATAATGTGAGCAATACGCTGCAAAATAACCTGACACAGATTTTATCCTCTCTGGTGATGCTGATTTCTGTGATGGGAATGATGTTTTATGTGAGCTGGCGGATGACGCTGATCGCGATTTCCGTGCTTCCGGCCTGCTTGGTCGTCACATTCGTGATCTCCCGCTATTCCCGGCGTTATTTCCGCCGCCAGTGGGATCATATGGGTGAATTGAATGGTCATATTGAAGAAATGTATACGGGCCACAATATCGTCAAGGTATTCGGCCATGAGCAGAATGCAATTGCGGAATTTGACGAAATCAATGATGAATTATACCGCGTCAGCCGTAAGGCGCAGTTTATTTCCGGAACGATTATGCCGCTTTTGGGCTTTATCAATAATATCAGCTATGTTCTAATCTGTGTGGCAGGTGGAAGTTACGTCCTTTCAGGTAGCATCTCGCTGGGCGACGTGACGTCGTTTATCATGTATTCCAAGATGTTCACCCAGCCGATCGCGGATCTGGGGAATATCGCAAACAATATTCAATCCTCCCTCGCATCGGCAGAGCGTGTTTTCCCGGTTGCTTGATGAGGAAGAGGAAATATTGGAGCAGCCGCTTCACACGATTGAAAAGGCGCGGGGGGAAGTCCGCTTTGAGCATGTGGATTTTCAGTACCTGCCGGAAAAGCCGTTGATTCAGGATTTGAATTTGGCGGCGAAGCCCGGGCAGCTGGTTGCCATTGTCGGCCCCACCGGGGCGGGCAAGACCACGCTTGTCAATCTTCTCATGCGTTTTTACGATGTGGACGGCGGTCGGATTACGGTAGATGGCGCCGATATCCGCGAGCTTTCCAGGGAAAACCTGCGGCGTCTGTTCGGCATGGTGTTGCAGGATACATGGCTTTTTGAAGGCACAATTTATGATAACATCGCCTATGGCCGGCCCGGCGCAACGCGAGAGGAAGTAGAAGCAGCGGCGCATATGGCGCGGGTGACGCATTTCATCCACACACTGCCGGATGGATACGATACGGTTCTGGAAGAGGAAGGCATGAACCTCTCGCAGGGGCAGCGCCAGCTCTTAACCATCGCGCGTGCCATCCTGGCCGATCCGGGCATTTTGATTCTCGATGAAGCGACCAGTTCCGTCGATACCCGCACGGAGGTGCTCATTCAGAAAGCCATGCAGGAGCTGATGCAAAACCGCACCTGCTTTGTGATTGCGCATCGGCTCTCCACTATCCGCACGGCGGATCTCATTTTGGCGATGAACCATGGCCGGATTGTTGAAATGGGCCGGCACGAGGAGCTTTTGGAGCAGGACGGTTTTTATGCGGAGCTTTATAATAGCCAGTTTGCAGGAATGGAGCATCCGGCCTTGTGATGGAAGCCCCCATTACGAAAAAGTGTTTACGATCTATTTTCAATCTTATTACATGATTTAACGGGTCTCGTAGGCGCGTAGTTCGTAGGCAAACGTAGTTCGCCTAAGCACAAATCGGCCCTACAGGTTTCTGAAAATAACGCGTTCCAATCGTCTGCTTTCGTAAGCAGTGCCTATCTCGCTGATTTTTGCGGCGGGCTTTGCCGAAAACGGGCCCGCCGTATTTGCCCCTTGTAATCAATACATGTGGATTCCCAAACTATTATCCCGGCGTAGGGGCGAACACAGTTCCAGGCGAACATAGTTCGCCGCTACGCCGTAATAAAAAAATAGCCGGTAGCCCGCTCGCTCCCGTAGGCGTTACGTATCTCTTTGTTCCAAGGGATTGCGGCAGGCTTTGCTTTGTTACTCCGCTGCGCTGCGTAACAAAAAATGCAAAGAGCCGTAGCGCCCCCCAACGCCGCGGCTCTTTGCACCTGTTAAAGCAGGTATGGAAAGGTGTATGACACGCAGTCACACCCATAAGTAAAAGATTCCCCCTTACTTATGTCCTATTCATCATAGCGGATTGACTACAAAAAAGCAACCTGTGGTTCCGACTGTGGCAAAATGAATTTTTGTTATTGCGTCTGATATGAACGAAAATAGTTTGTTTCTAGAAACATCTATGTGAGGGAGAGAAACATAGCATGTCGGATTTTAGCGATTTTTTGGAACGGCTCATTCAGGAAGATGGGTATTCGGTTTATGGTTTTGCGCAGGAAGCGGGCGTTGATCGGCCAACACTGCACCGGGTTTTAAAAGGGCAATTGGTCCCCAGCGCGCCTTTTTTTCAAAAGGTGGTAAAAACGCTTCGTCTGTTTCCGCAGGAGCGGGAGCGATTGTTAGAAAATTATAACATTCTAAAAAACGGGGAAAGTGTTTTTTATCAAAGAGCCTATATCAAAAAGCGGCTGGAGCGATTTAACGATTTGGCGGCAGGTTTTCCTCCAATTTCTGCTGGCAGGTATTTCGCCGGGCAGACGGAGCTGCTGCGGAGCAGCGTTTCCTGCATCCGGGGAGAGTATATGGTGGAAAACGTTGCCCGTCAAGTTTTTTTAGAGGAATTAGAGGGGCAGGAGCATCCTCAGGTATCCACCAATATGCTGGATGGGACGACCGGTGTGGGCAGGACGCTGTTGCAACTGTATCTGGAACAGAATGATCGAATGGAGATCCACCACCTAATCCGTTTTCATAAAAGCATCGGCTCCCATCCGCATAATTTAAAAATGCTGTTTGATGCACTGCTGTTTAGCTTTTCATCGGTAGACGGCTATGATCCCCGCTTCTATTATGAGAATGTTTCTCCCCATGCCAACCCCTCTTCTCTGTTTCATTCCTATTTGATTACAACAAAATGCGTGCTTTGTTTTTCTGAGGAGGATAAGCTTGCTGCTTTGATTCGCGAGCCTGAAATGCGGATGTGCTACGAACAGCGTTTTCAGCAAACGTTTGCAGATGCGCAGCCACTTTTGCGGCGGGCTGTATCGCTGGAGGAAGCATACCAAATGGGGAAGCTTTTTATCAGGGCAAAAAGGCCAGGGATCAATTTATCGCTTCAGGCGGCTTTCCGTGCCTTGCGCTTTGCTGCACCCCTGGGCTCTTGTATTCGGCCAGGCGGGATGAATCGACCGGTGTGCGCACGATTGTGGAACGCACTTGCCGCCACTTTGAATGCCTGGAGCACAGCACCAAAACGTGCGTTGCGATGACAACGGTCGATTGTTTTTCTCAATTTTTGAAAACTGGCCGGAGCGATTCCTTACCGGAGCAATTTTTTCGGCCCTTCACGCATTCTGAGAGGGTCTCCATTTTGAAACGGCTGCTGAGCTTGATCCAGGCAGGCCGAGTCGAGCTGCATTTGATGAATCCGGCACGCTTTCATTTTCCCGATCAGATTTCCATTCATGCAAGTGCGGATGAAAAATGCGTTATCTATGCGTATCCATCCAATGGCCATGGAGGCATCAATGTGCAGATTCAAGAGAAAACGCTGCGGCAGGCGATTTTGGGCTTTCTCTCCGGCCTGCCGGAGAGTGGGCTGCTTTATACGGTGAAGGAATCGGAAGCGATCCTGCGCAATTTGATTGCAGCGTCATGTGAGAAATCAGAAGGCGAGGTGCAATATGTCTGAGTTCAGTGAATGCCTGAGCTACTTTATCAAGGAGGGGAAAACGGATACAGCTCTTTTGGAGGAACGCACCGGCGTGCCGTGCAGCGTCATTGCTAGCTTCCTGAAGGGGAAAGAGCTCCCGGAGCAATCGGTATTTCGAATTTTGTTGCGTGAATTACCACTCACAGTGGAAGAAGAGCGCATTTTGTCGCATTGTTATTATGTCAGCAGTGTGGGCGAATGGACCTATCGGAGACGTTCCTATATGCAGCAGCAGCTCTCAGCGCTGGTTCAGATGATCCCTCGGGACACGGCTCGGCCTGATTGCAATTCGATTGAGCCCGCCGATTTCCACACGCTTCCGAAAGAGGGGATCCAGCTTTACCGCGGCCCGTTTGCCGTGGAGGGCGTTCTGCACCAGATTTTGAGCGAGGAGCTCAGCACGCAGGAGCGGCCAATGGTATGCACAAATGCAATTTTGCGGCAGGGGATGCTACAGCGCATCTTGCTTGGAATGTACCTCAGCGCAGGCGGGAGGCTGGAGCTGCGCCATGTCCTCCCGTTTACAAAGGATACGAAAACGGAGCTGAATAACCTGGAGGCGCTTTTTGGCGTGCTGCCCTTTTGTATCGCGCCGGGTTGCGCCTATCATCCGTGGTTTTATTATAGCACCGCGCCGCTCTATGCGGATGCGTCTACTCCATTCTCCTTCTATCTTTATACCAATCAAAGGCTGCTGTGGTTTCACTGATTAATTTGGAAACGGCGGCCCTTATCAGCAATGACGACTTATTGGCGGCGTATAAAGAGAGGTTTGACCAAGCGGTCAAACTCTCCAAGCCATTGATTCACAGGGCGCCTTTCGGCAGAGCAAATGATTACGCCAGCGCTAGCTTTTATGCCAGCGCCGAGCCATACCAAACCTATTCTTTGGAGCTTCAGCCATGCTTGGGGCCGTTCCTCACAAAAGAGATGATGGAGCGAGTGGTCAATCTGGAAGAGGATGGGACAGAAGAGCTTGCACACGCACTTTATGAGTATTATCAAACAACGACTCCCCGCATGACGAAAATCACCAGCATCTGCTGGGAGCGTGGGCTGGATCTTTTTATTGATGAAGGACGGCTTTGCGCGTTTCCGCCTGTTTATGCACGTGCGTTTGACCAGCGGGATAGGCTAGAACTTCTCCAGCGATTTCATCAGAGCGTTATGGATGGAAAAAGTTTGCTCTATTTTGTCAATGAGTCGCGCTTTCCCTTTGCGGAGGTTTTCTCTCTGCACTGTCAAGGTGAGAAGAAAGCTTCCTTTGAAGTGCATGACAGGGTCACACAGCTGTATGCCAGCATTCTCTTTGAAGAACAGAGCCTGTGCGGGGCGCTTTATGATTTTATCCAATCTATGCCGGATGGAGAATGGGTTTATAGCAAGGAAGAATCGCTGGCAATATTAGAGCGTGGCGTTGCCCGCTGCGAACAATTGGTTCTGCTGGATTCAGAGCATAGGAGCGAGCCGTCGCAGGCGGTTGCAGCAGAATAAAAATTTGGCTGTGCAGGTTGCGTATCATTCGCAATCCGCACAGCCATTGTTTCATTATAAAAATTAAAGATCGTTTCGAATCAGGTCGTCATACGTTTCCCGTTTCACCACAAGGCGGGCCTTGCCATCCTTGACCATCACGACAGGAGGGCGGGGGATCCGGTTATAGTTGGAAGACATTGAATAATTATAAGCCCCGGTGGAGAGCACAGCCAAAATATCGCCGGGCTCAAGCGTTTGAACGGGCGCATTTTCCTGAATCAGGTCGCCGCTCTCACAGCATTTGCCCGCGATGGTAACCGTCATATCCTTGGGGTTGTCCGCTTTGTTGGCGCAAACGGCCTCATAATCCGATTGATAGAGGATATAGCGCGGATTGTCGTCCATGCCGCCGTCAATGGAAACATAGGTGCGGATATTTGGGATGTGTTTCACCGCGCCGACTGTGTAGAGCGTAATCCCCGCCGTGCCGACAATGGAGCGGCCCGGCTCAATGAGAATATCAGGCGTTTCAATGCCGCAAAATGCGGAGTGCTCCTTGACAATGCGCGCCACACGGCCCATATAGGCGCCGTAAGCCTCCGGACGGTCCTTTGATCGGTATTTGATGCCGAAACCGCCGCCGAGATTAAGCTCCTTTATGGCGAAGCCGGTTTTCTTTTGAATCTCCGCGATGAATTCGATCATTACCTTGGCCGCGTGCTCGAAAGGATCAATATCAAAAATCTGGGAGCCGATGTGGCAGTGCAGGCCGCAAAGATGAATGCGCTCCATTTTGAGCGCTTCACGCACGCCCTCCAGCGCTTCACCCGTTTCCAGAGCGAGGCCAAATTTGGAATCAATCTGCCCCGTGCGAATAAAGCTGTGTGTGTGCGCATCAATACCGGGCTTAATGCGGAACATGATATCGGCCTTTTTGCCCGTATGAGCCGCAAGATCATTTAGGGTGTGTAGCTCGGTGAGGTTGTCCACAATGATACGGGAAATTCCTGCGTCAAGCGCCATTTGCAGCTCTTCCACTGTTTTGTTATTACCGTGCATATAAATCCGATCAGCCGGAAAGCCCGCTTGCAGGGCGGTATAGAGCTCTCCGCCAGAGACAACGTCAAGCCCCATGCCCTCCTCCTTGCAGATGCGGCACATCTCCTTGCAGGAGAAGGCCTTGCTCGCATAGAGCACATGGCCGTGGCCACTGTAGGTCTCATTCATGGATTCCACAAAATCCCGGCAGTGCTGCCGAATCTGGTTTTCATCCATGATATAAACCGGTGTGCCGAATTCTTTGGCGAGCTCCACCGTATCGAGCCCGCCGATTGTCAAGTGACCCTGCGCATTCACATCCAGGCAATCTGAAACAAACATCTCCAAAACACTCCTTCACATTCACTTTCCAGCGGTTTGTCAAACTTTACCCAATTGCCCCGCGCTATTTTCAACAGCTGCGGCAATCACCGCCCGAAGCTCTTCTGCGCCCTCGCCAGTCACAGCAGAGAACGGGATTTTTAAAATCTCCGGATATGCGGCGAGCTCCTGCGCCAGCGCCTGTGTGCGTGCAGCGCGCTCCGCTTTGTTGAGCTTGTCGCATTTGGTCAGGGCAATGACGAAAGGATACTGCATCTGAGCTAGATAATCAAGCATCGCAAGATCGTCCGCGCTCGGCGGATGGCGCATATCAATGAGCTGCACGACCAAGCGGATCGTCCGCCTCGAGCCGAAATAGCCTTCCATCATTTCCGCCCAGCGTTTTTTTCAGATTGCGCCACCTTTGCATAGCCATAGCCCGGCAGGTCTGTCAAGCGCACACCGTCGAGCGCGTAAAAGTTGATCGTGATTGTTTTGCCCGGTTTTGCGCTCACACGGGCCAGGCTCTTGCGGTTGAGCAGCTTATTGAGCAGGGAGGATTTGCCGACGTTTGAGCGGCCGGCAAAGGCCACTTCTGGGGTCGTACAGGCGGGTAGCTGCGCAAAGGTGCCGCAGGCCATCTCAAAGCGGGCGTTGTCGAAGCGCATGAAATCCCTCTTTTTCCATACAGGAATTTTACAACAAAAACCGTGCTGCTCACTGCGCCACCGCAGGTTGCTGCCGCGGATTGATATGCGGCACCGGGTCGGCAGGTTTTTCCGACCTATGATGAAATCCTGGGGAAGAAAATTTAAGCTGGTAAACAGTACCGATTATTATGAATATGATGAAGAATATAAGGTCTGGAAGGATAAATCAGACAACAGCTCTTATATGAGAAAACTGGTGAAAAACGGAGAAGATCTGACAATTGTGGGAATTGTCCAGCCTGTGGAAGGTGCCACTGCTTCCATGCTCACTGCAGGAATCTGTTATACCCCGGAGCTTACCAAACATGTGATCGAGAAGGCTGCTTCCAGTGAAATTGTGAAGCAGCAGCTGGCGGATGAAAAGATAAATGTTTTTACCGGAGAGGAATTTGGAAAAGAAGACAATGAGAACAGTAAGTTTGACATGGAATCCCTTTTTTCCATTAACGCGGATGCCCTGCAGGAGGCCTTTCAGGTAGATCTCAGTGGATTTAATATGGACCTGTCCAGTCTTTCGGGGCTGTCCTCCGGATTGAATGTGGAAATGCCGGATATGCCTGACATGTCAGCTCTGGCTGGAAATATAAATCTGGATGAGAGCAGTATGCCGGATCTTTCCAAGCTTATCAAGCTGGATGACCTTGATCTGGATCTTTCCCATATGATTGATCCGGAAGAAATTCTGAAAAATCTTCCGGCAGACCAGGTTCCGGATATGAGTCAGGCGCTGAAGTCAGTGAAGTTTGATTTTACAGAAGAGAAGGTAACTGCTTTGCTGAAAGAGGTTCTTACTGGTTATCAGGAAAGCATTAAAGATAAACCGGAAGCAGATATGGATAAAATGCAGGCAGCATTGAAGCAGTATCTGACATCAAAAGAGATGAACGAACGTCTGTGCAAGGATCTGCAGGAGCTGGTGAAAAATAACGTGAACGTGGATATGTCTTCGGGAAAAACTGATCGCAGTGGCTGTGGGGCTGATGAACCAGTATCAGGAGTATGCCAAGGCAAATGGTATCACCCAGACAGATGTGGCCAGCATTCTTGCCATTTTTAAGTCAGGGGGAAATCCAGCAGCAGATCAAAGAGGAAGCAAAGAATCTGGTTAAAAACAGCGTGACAGTGAATATTACCACAAAACAGATACGGGATCTTCTTATGCAGGACGTTGTAGCTGCTTATCCGGAGTATGCCAGGAATAATTCCCTTCCGGACCCGGCTAATCTGGGAACCTATTTTCTGGAATATATGCAGACAGAGGATGGGCAGAATCGTCTCATGAATGGACTTATGACTCTTGTGGATACCAGCGAGGTGCAGACGCAGTTTTCCCAGGCAATGGAAACTTACATGAAATCCATGATGACTTCTTTCACAGATGCGATCGCAAAGGGGATTGAGTCAAAATTCACAGAGATAATGGAACAGGTGGAAAAACAGCTTACGAAGGGAATCCAGACTGCTATGGAGCAGATGATTGGAAATATCAGCTCCGGTATGCAGGAGGCAATGCAGTCTGTGATGACCAGTGTATCATCGAGTCTTACTTCTGCCATGAGCCAGGCTATGAGCGGACTTGGCGGATTGGGAAGCGGCATGGGAAATATGGAAGATGCGCTTTCCATTAATCCGGAGGCTTTTGCAAAAGCAATTCAGATGAACATGAATGAGGACGACCTCTCAGAGCTCATGATGTCCCTGCTGTCATCTGAAAATTCTTCTTATGACGGAAATCTGAAAAAGCTTGGATATGCAGATCTAAATGTTCCTGGCGGAATTAATATCTATCCAAAGGATTTTGAAAGTAAATCAGAAATTGTAGGTATTCTGGATCAGTATAACGCGGATATGGAAGCGGCAGGAGAGGATGAGAAGGTGATCACTTATACGGATCTTGTGGGAACGCTGATGTCGTCAGTTACGAATATTGTAAATATTATCAGTTATGTTCTGGTGGCTTTTGTAGCGATTTCCCTTGTGGTTTCTTCCATTATGATCGGTGTTATCACGTATATCAGTGTTCTGGAGAGGAAAAAAGAAATTGGTATTCTAAGAGCGATTGGTGCTTCCAGGCACAACGTGTCACAGGTGTTCAATGCGGAGACGTTTATTATCGGATTTTGCGCAGGTGCTATGGGGATTGGAATTACATTGCTTCTTCTCATTCCTGCGAACAGCATTATCCGGTCACTGGCTGACGGAGTGAATGTGAAGGCGGCTCTTCCTCCTGTGGCAGCAGTAGTTCTGATTGGACTGAGCGTGGTTCTGACTCTTCTTGGCGGACTGATCCCATCAAGAAAAGCTGCTAAAAGTGATCCGGTGACAGCGCTTCGAACTGATTAAAATAACAGAATTTGATGACTGATTTTGACCATCATTATAAAATACAGAAAAATGCAGGGTTCAGGTTGGGGCACAGCCTGATATCTGCATTTTTTTTGTGATTTATGGATATTACTATTCGTACAGCCAATAGTAAATAAACCGCCATATTGATCTGTCTGATCTGTCATATACTGCGCCAATGTGGCAGATACTTAATTTTCACTGTACTGGAGCGCGTCTGAAAAAATCATTCCCGCAATCTGTACGCCCCACTTTGCGGTATGTTTCGCCCGAATTCGGTTTCCGTAGCCTGCTACGACGCCCTCATCCGGACAAAATCTCCCACAAATTGTGACGTACATCTTGCAGAAAGCTTTTTTGAACATGCTCTGGCACATCGTTGCATATAAAAATCAAAAAACAGTCAAAATAATTCATATTTGTGCAATTGGAATAAATCATAAGTGAAAATCTTGTGAAAAAGATTGATTGACTTTGACTGTATATGAAAGTATAATAAGCACAACAAATCAAAAACAAGCAAAATAAGCAGGAGGCAGAAATGATTTACACTGTGACTTTTAATCCGTCACTGGATTACATCGTGTCGGTAGAGAACTTCCAGCTTGGTCTTACCAATCGAACCAGTTCGGAGATGCTTTTGCCGGGAGGCAAGGGAATTAATGTTTCTACAGTTCTTATGAATCTGGGAATTGAGAGTACAGCCCTTGGATTTACAGCCGGATTTACCGGAGATGAGATTATCAGACGTCTTGAGGAGATGGGTGTGAGGAATGGTTTCATCCAGGTAGGGGAAGGCTTTTCCAGAATCAATCTGAAGCTGAAGAGTATAGACGGTACAGAAATCAATGGACAGGGACCGAAGATCGGAACTGATAAGGTGGATCTGCTGATGAAGCAGTTAGGAGAGCTTGGACAAGGCGATGTACTTTTCCTTTCCGGAAGCATTCCATCATCCATGCCGGATGATGCCTACCAGAAGATCATGGCTATGCTGGACGGCAGAGGCGTAAGAATCGCAGTGGACGCGACGAGAGATCTTCTGATGAAGGTTCTCCCCTATCATCCATTTCTTATTAAGCCAAATAACCATGAACTTGGTGAGATCTTCGGCGTAGAACTGAAAGACCGCCAGTCCGTGATCCCATATGGTAAGAAACTCCAGGAGATGGGAGCTGTGAATGTACTGATTTCCATGGCAGGAGAGGGCGCGGTCCTTATTGCTGAGAATGGAGACGTTTATGAGGAGCCTGCACCGAAAGGCAAGCTGATCAATGGTGTTGGAGCCGGAGACTCCATGGTTGCCGGATTTATGGCAGGATATATGGAGAAGCAGGATTATGAATATGCGTTCCACATGGGAATCGCAGCTGGAAGTGCCAGTGCGTTTTCTGAGAATCTTGCTACCAGAGAAGAGATTGAAGCTGTATATCAGCAGATCACAGGAAAGGATCAGGAGGAAAGGAAGAAATGAGGATCACAGATTTACTGGACGTAAGAAGTATTTCGTTAAATGCTGCCTCAGCAGATAAGTCTCAGACTCTGGATGCAGCGGTTTCCCTTATGACCAGAAGTGGCAAGATTAATGATGAGGAAGCGTACCGTAAGCAGGTCTATGCCAGAGAGGAAGAAAGTACTACAGGAATCGGGGAGGGAATCGCCATTCCTCATGGTAAATGTGATGCAGTAGAGAAACCAGGACTTGCCGCTATGGTGATCCCGGGAGGGGTTGACTTTGACTCTCTTGACGGAGAGCCGGTTACCTTGCTGTTTCTTATTGCTGCGCCAAATACAGAGGATAATGTTCATCTGGATGTGCTCAGCAAGCTTTCCATGATGCTGATGGATGAGGACTTTACCAAGAGCCTTCGTGCAGCGAAGACACCAGAGGAATTTCTTGCGATCATTGATCAGGCAGATGAGGAGAAGAAGAGCGTAGATGAGCGTCTGGCCGATATGGGAGAGGCTGAAGCGGATCAGTTTAAGATTCTGGCTGTTACTTCCTGTCCTACAGGAATTGCCCACACCTACATGGCAGCAGAAGGAATTGAGAAGGCTGCCAAGGCGAAGAACTGTTTTGTGAAAATTGAGACAAGAGGCTCTGGCGGAGCCAAGAATGTGCTTACAGAGCAGGAGATTCAGGATGCAGACTGCATTATCGTTGCGGCCGATGCCCAGGTTCCCATGGATCGTTTCGATGGAAAGAAAGTGATTCAGCGTCAGGTTTCTGATGGAATCAATAAGGCTGATGAGCTTGTAGAGCTTGCCATGTCTGGAAACGTACCGGTTTATCACAGCGGAAATGCATCAGCCTCATCACAGAGTCAGAATAAGGCCGGCGGCAGTGTGGGACACAAGATTTACACCCAGCTGATGAATGGTGTTTCCCATATGCTTCCGTTCGTAGTCGGCGGTGGTATTCTGATCGCCATTGCCTTTTTGATCGATGGTCTTATGGTAGATATGAATGCCCTGGATGTAGCCGAGCGCTCTAATTTTGGGTCTATTACTCCGGCGGCAGCTATGTTCAAACAAATCGGTGATGTGGCATTTGGTTTTATGCTTCCGGTTCTGGCGGGATTTATTGCCATGGCAATCGGTGACAGACCGGCACTTGCACTTGGCTTTGTGGGTGGAATGATGGCACACAGCGGAACTTCAGGTTTTCTTGGTGCTCTGGTAGCTGGTTTTGCAGCAGGATATATTATTCTGGGACTTCGTAAGGTATGTGAGAAGCTTCCGGAAGCCCTTGAGAAGATTGCGCCGGTTCTGATTTATCCGGTTGTTGGTATTCTGATCATGGGACTTCTGATGCTGTTTGTTGTAGAGCCCATCATGGGGGGTATCAATACAGCACTGAATAACGGACTTACCTCCATGGGAAGCTCCAGTAAGATCATTCTTGGACTGATCCTTGGCGGAATGATGGCAATCGATATGGGTGGCCCGTTTAACAAGGCAGCATATGTATTTGGTACTGCAGCGATTGCAGCTGGTAACTATGATATTATGGCAGCCGTTATGGTTGGTGGTATGGTTCCGCCATGCGCCATCGCACTTGCTACACTTCTTTTTAAAGACAGATTTACGAAAGAAGAAAGGGAGTCTGGTCCTACCAACTTTATTATGGGACTTGCCTTTATCACAGAGGGAGCCATTCCTTTTGCAGCAGCCGACCCGCTTCATGTGCTTCCGGCATGTATTGTGGGATCTGGTCTTGCAGGTGCAATGTCCATGGCATTTGGCTGTACCCTGATGGCACCTCACGGTGGAATCTTCGTAGTTCCGGTTATGGGAAATGCAGTGCAGTATGTGAGTGCACTGGTAGTGGGAACTGTTGTTTCCGCAGTGCTCCTGGGAGTTCTGAAAAAGAAAAATGCCTGACAATGGATGTTCAAACAGGCTCTAATATTGGCTGCGGAATGAATGGTAACCCATGTCTGGAAAAGATATGCAGGTATAATCGTGTTATTGTGAAGGTCATGAACAGTAACATAATCGTGAATAGTGATTGACACAGAATGTGAAATCAGATATAAAGAAATCAAATAATAAGAAAATCAATAGAGACCAAAGATAAAAAGAAAAATGGAGGAATGAATCATGAGAGAATTTAAATATGTTGTAACAGACCCGGAAGGAATCCACGCACGTCCAGCAGGAGAGCTTGTAAAAGCAGTAAAGGCTTTTTCTTCTGATATCAAGATCGCAAAGGGCGGCAAGGCTATGAATTGTAAGGCAATCTTCGGAATTATGGGACTTGCAGTGAAGAAAGGTGACGAGGTTACTCTTACATTTGAAGGTGCAGATGAAGACGCTGCATATGAGGCAGTGAGCAAATTCATGCAGGAAACTCTGTAAGACAGGAAGGGGACATACCTGCGGGTATGTCCCTGTTTGTTTGTAAACAGCTTGTCAAAGTGATATTTGCGTGAGACTTTGGTGAGTATCACGAGAACGGGATAGGATGGCAGGAGCGTTTGGTCTCCTGTCAGCAGATCAAATAAGTGGGAGAGAAAAAATGCAGATATATAATGGAAAAAGTGTTTTCGGTGGTATTGCCATCGGTAAGATCAGCGTATATCAGAAAAAAGAGCAGCAGGTTAAGCGTGTGAAGATTGATGATCCGGAACAGGAGATGGCGCGCTATGAGAAAGCTAAGGCAGAAGGGATTAAACAGCTTCAGGGACTTTACGATAAGGCCTTGAGAGAAGTCGGGGAAGCCAATGCAGCAATCTTCGAAGTTCATCAGATGATGATGGAGGACGATGGATATAATGAATCTGTAGAGAATATCATTCGCAGCCAGGGCGTAAATGCAGAGTATGCAGTGGCAACTACAGGTGACAATTATGCGCAGATGTTTTCGGCAATGGACGACGATTATATGAGAGAGCGTGCAGCTGATGTTCGTGATATTTCTGAGCGGCTTCTCACCATTTTAAATGGAGAAGAGACAGGGGCTGTAGATGCAGACGAGCCGAAGATCATTGTGGCAGAGGATCTGGCGCCATCAGAGACTGTACAGCTGGATAAGGATAAAGTTCTCTCTTTTGTTACAGTGAAAGGCTCCTTGAATTCCCATACAGCGATTCTTGCAAGGACCATGGCGATTCCTGCACTTGTAAATACTTCCGTGTCTCTTGAGAGTGAGATGGATGGCAGACTTGGAATTGTAGACGGGGCAGACGGTACATTTTATGTAGATCCGGATGAGGAGACTCTGGCAGAGATGAAGAAGCGCCAGGAAGAAGATCTTTCCAGAAAGCAGCTTCTTTTGACCCTTAAAGGAAAAGAGAACGTTACACTTGACGGACAGAAAGTAATGCTGTACGCTAATATTGGCAACATCAAGGATCTGGCAACAGTCATTCAGAATGATGCCGGTGGAATCGGTCTTTTCAGAAGTGAGTTTATTTATCTGGAGAAAGAAGATTTCCCAACAGAGGAAGAACAGTTCCAGATTTACAGACAGGTTGCACAGACTATGGCAGGCAAGAGAGTGATCATCCGTACATTGGACATTGGTGCAGACAAGCAATGCGATTATTTCCACATGGAGCATGAAGAGAATCCAGCACTGGGATGCAGGGCAATCCGTATCTGTCTGACAAGACCGGGGATTTTCAAGACACAGCTTCGTGCTTTATTCCGTGCCAGTGCATTTGGCAAGATCGCAATTATGTATCCTATGATCACCAGCGTACAGGAAGTGCGTAAGATCAAGGAAATCGTAGAGGAAGTGAAAGCGGAGCTTACCTCTCAGGGCGTAGAGTTTGGTAATCCGGAACAGGGAATTATGATTGAGACTCCGGCAGCAGCAATCATCAGTGATGATCTTGCGAAAGAGGTTGATTTCTTCAGCACGGAACCAACGATCTCAGCCAGTATACTATGGCAATCGATCGTCAGAATCCTCAGCTTGACCTGTTTTTTGATCCTCATCATCCGGCAGTGTTGCGCATGATTTTCCCTGGTTATGGAGAATGCTCATAAGGCTGGTATCTGGGCTTGGAATCTGTGGAGAACTTGGTGCTGACCAGTC
>ENA-OQDT01000796-OQDT01000796.1-human-gut-metagenome-genome-assembly--contig:-NODE-796-length-20211-cov-6.147730_pt1 | contig 20211 bp, 19 predicted proteins | sample MGYA00242786_ERZ504617 | MGnify/ENA primary metagenome ERZ504617 (study PRJEB26092, sample SAMD00036337) | human gut metagenome | host: Homo sapiens | study: EMG produced TPA metagenomics assembly of...
GCCGACCTGCTTGTTGATGTCTCCATCGCTATCACCACAGGACTGTTGTACATCGCCAGGAACTACCACCCAAGCACTGGATCATACACAGCGCCGTTGCCATTGCTGGCCCCGGGGCCGGCTCATTATTGTCCGGCTCCTTTTCAGTAGGGGGAGTGGTGACCTTGGGCACTTCCGGGTCAGGATTGACCGGATGATTCTTCGCCGGGGTCTTCCCGCTCGGTTTTTCCCTTCTGGCGCGGGCGGGGGCGTTGTTTCCGGTTTCTCCGTGTCCGTAAAGTCGATCACGACTTCATCCTCAGTTTCAGAGGTCACCTTGGGATATTCCTCTTCAGGACTGGAGGACTGGCCGGGTGTATAGGCTCCGGCGCCGCTCTCACCATCTGTCTGTGTACCGCCATCCGACCAATCGCTGGTTGTACTGCTGGGCGGGGATTCTTCCGGCTTAAAATCTTCTGTGCGGTCCCGGCTGGCAAACCAGCAGACGCCCAGGATGGCAACACAGAGGACGGCCAGCGAAGTAACAATAAAGCCTTTGGATTGGAAAAAACTTCTTCATGTGTGATACACTCCTTTTTTGCTGTTATATAAAGCCTATACTGTAGTTCTGACTGAATTTTCAACAGCACAGCTAAAATTTGGTGTTGTGGTACCCGGTCAGCTCTACCCGCTGGGTGATGGTAGGATAACTATGTCCAAACATCCGCACATAAAAGTCAACATCACAGTAAAAGATGTACTCCACACGATCACCCACCACATTGAATTCAAGGCTGATGTCGGAAACCGTGTAGTCATCGGTAGAGAGAGGGACCTTTTCGGCAAGGCCGCCGGCAACTGTGGCCTCCAGCATTTCTGTGTAGTCCCGGCTGGAGTAGAGGGTGCGTAAATACTCTTCAAAATTGGTTTCCCGCTGGGAACGGTAAGTGTCTGCATAGATGGTGGCGCTCAGATTGTTCAGCTCCATTTTAGCCCCGTTGCGGATGTTGATGCAAGTAATTCTCACCGAGGCATACAGTAGCAGGAAAGAAATGAGCATGACAACTCCAACCACAAAGAAGCAGGCGAAGAAGGTGATCTCCCCCCGCTCGTTGCGAAGCGGCCGATGCAGCTGTGAGAAAAAACGCTTCATAGGCCACCTCACTTCCAGTAATGTTCGCTGACGCCGGAGCCGCGGGCCACCACCGTGATGTTGACCAGTTCCAGATTCCAGAAGCCGCCCAGCTTGGCATCCCCCTCAATGGTGATATAGAAAGGTGTCCCCAGCTGGATGGCCCGGGACATCCCGGAAGGTGTGGGAGATTTATATGTGGCGTCAATCGAATAGGTGATATTGTCGGCTCCCTCGATCTCCGAACAGAGGAAATCAAAGAGAGCATCCGTCTCGCTGTTGATGCCGCCGGACAACTGGATCTGCTTGACCATCTGATCGGCTGCATGGTCCAGTTCCTGTTTTGTAGAGATGATGCCGAACAGGTCGATGATAAAGGCCAGCAAAACAACGGCGATGAAGATAAATACTACCGTGGAAAAGTAGTTGGCCTCACCCCGCTCATTTTTTAATGCCCTGCGGAGCTTTTGCAGTATGCTATGGATAAAAACCACCACCTTTACTCAGAAATAAAAACAGCCACTCCCGGCCGGAGCGGCTGCATTACAAATTTTTGACTGTACCAAGTATAACAGATATGGATTTACGGCTCAAGGGCAAGGCTGTGCCAATGTAGGGACAATCCTGTGCCAATTTACAGAAGTGATTGCAAAACATAGCGGATGCCGGGGCAGGATTGGCTGCATGGCTATGAAGCAGCTGAAAAATAAAATAACCGCCTGAGAAGCAGTTATTTGATACTTCCCAGGCGGTTTTCGGTTTACAGGTTCTGCCGGATGATCCGGGTGATGATTCCAAGAGCGATGCCGCGCTCCACATCCAAATGGGTGACGGCAAAGGATACATCATCCTTCTTTCCGGGCATCCGGTAGTCATAGCAGGAATGAGCCACCGCATTGACGCCGTTGGCGAGCCGGACATAGACCACGCCCTTATGCACATCGGTCACTTTTCCGGCGTATTTGCCCTGGATTCGGCACTTCTGCAGGTTGTCCCGGTCGGTATTTTCCGATGTACTCTTGATGTCGGCACGGATTCCGAGGTCCTCAAGGCTGTTGCGCCGCACATTGAGAATGCGGACCAGCACTTCATCGCCCACGGAGAAACGCTCGTGGGCATCGCCGATCCAGTCCCAAGCCAAATCACGGGCCAGAATTGAGGTTTCAACGCCGAACACCTCGACACGGATGACCTTCTCTGCGACAGCGATAACCCGGGCCTGAACAATACGCCCCTCGTAGATGCGGTACTTCCCCTCGGCGTCCAAATCGAAATAAAAGGTCTGGCGCTTCCGCATCATAGCCTCACGGCGGCTTGCGACAACGCTGCGGGTCTTGGAGTCGATGCCGCGCACCACAAAGTCGATGTCCGCCCCCAGCATATTCCCCAAAATCTTGTTTTGACGCAGCATCAGGTCAGCGTACTCCTGACCGGAAGGGCTGCGGCCCAGATTGATCATCATCTCCTTGATGGGGATAATGATGCGGAAGCCCTTGTAATCCACTACGGCCACAGTTTTGCGGTTGTCCAGCTGCTCAATGCCGCCCAGCTGACCTGTGAGGATGCGGCGGGTGCGGTAGGCGTTGTGGATCTCGTGCCAAATGACATCCTCGCGGTCTTCCTGTGTTTCCACCTCTTCACGACTACGGATGGTCAGGATAGAGGCGTCACTGCGGTGTGTTACGGCGGTCCGGCGCAGAGCAGACGCAGTATCTACCGGCGCCTCCTCTTGGGGAGCGGTATCCTCTGAAATGGGTGTTTCTCCCTCATCAGGCGGCGCCGTATTCTCAACAGAGGCGGAAGATTCCACAGCCTGCTCTTCAGCGGCCGGAGCCTCCGCAGAGTCCTCATTCTCGCCATGTACGGGATCTTCCACAGGCGCCGCCTTTTTCCGCCGGGGGGCCCGCTTGGTCTTGGAGGGAGCCGGCTCCACAGCAGTTTCGGAAACCATCTCCGCTGGGGTGCCATCTGCACCTTCAGCAGACAAATTGGAAGGAGTCTCTTCCTCACCGTCGCCATCCTCACCGGCCGCCGATCCGGCAGGCTCATCCGAATCGGAAGGGGCGCCAGAGGCCGTGCCGTCATCCTCGGGGGCAGCCTCATCAGACGCCTCCGTTTCCATAAACTCAAGGGGAGGGTCAGAGCCTTCCAAAGTGGCGTCGCCATCAGGCTGATCTGTAGAGGCGCTGTCATTGGTCTGATCCATAGAGGCCAGCAGCGCACTCAAATCGTCACTGTCAGGCGGCGCCGCCGCATCAGCCGGGGGGCCAGCGGAAGAAATGGTACCGTCCGCGGGGGCGGTGTTTTCAGGAACAGGAGTTTCCTGCTCCAGCAATACTTTTTCTGGTTGCCATAAAATTAACCTCCTATGTTTTGTATTAAGAAAGGATCGAGTCCTTATCTGTCGTGATGATGCCATTCGGAGCCTCTGCGGTTGGAACGGCTGCGGTCTGCTTGGTGCCGGTAGATGTGCTGGCCGCTTTCGGCTTTTTCTTCACTGGCTTTTTAGGCGAGGGGGTCTGCGGCTTTGGCTGTGCCGCAGAGGGCTTTGGCTGTGCCGCAGAGGGCTTTGGCTGCTCCTGTTCCAGCCTGCGCCATTCGGGGATATGGGCGGATGCCTTGCAGGAACGGAGCTTGGATGCCTCCGGATGTTTGGAATAGTCCATTTTGTCTACCTTGAGAACTTTTTGCCCCCGGATGATGACCAGTGCCTGCTTGATAGGTAGCCGCAGAACTTCGTCCGGGGTGAGGACAGGACGCTTGCCGACACCAGAGGTTTCCCGGTATTCCGGCGTGTAGTTGGAGATACGCCAGGTACCCAGCTGCTTGGATTTGCTGGATACCGACACAGAAGCCAGTCCCGTGCGGGAAGAAATAAACTCCGCCGTCAATTCATCTGTGCAGCCCAGGAACAACTGCGCGTCGCAGTTGCCCAGAATTTCCTGCCAGAGATTGAGAGGATACCGATTCTGCAAGCCCGCCAAGTTCTGAAACACACAGCTCATAGAGATATTTCTTGAACGAATGACGCTTAACCGGCGGGAGAGGTCTGGAATGGTGCCGCAGGCTGTTAATTCTTCACCCAAGACATGCACCGGTACCGGCAGTTTGCCCCCTTCGCAGTTCTTGTCTGCATACCGCACCAGCTTGATGAAGCAGAAGGACAGGAACAGGCTTGCCAGAAAGTCAAAGGTGCTGTCCTGGTCGCTGGTAACAAGGAAGTAGGCGCACCGCTCCTGGCCGGGCAGCTCCAAGTCAATTTCATCCCGGGTGGTGATCTTCTTAATCAGCTCCGACTGGAACACCTGCAGACGGGAGCCGAGGCCGATGATGACGCCGCTGCGGACTGTATCGCTGGCCTGCTTATACAAGCTGTATGGCGCTTTGGCCGGATGGGTGGGCGGCAAGTTCTCAAACAGGCTGTCCAAATCGGACTCGCCGCTTAAAGTCAGCAGCCGGTACACCTCTCCGATATTGCGGTTTTGTTCAGCATAACTCTGGTCCACATAGAGGACGAGGGCTTTCAGCAAGTTCATCTCACAGGAATCCCAGAAATGGTCACCCTTGCCGTTGTTGATGGTGTTCTTAATGATGACATCTACAAAAAGCTGCGCCATCAGTTCCTGCCCCTCCACTTCGGAAAGGCAGTTCCAACTGTCCGAGTTTTCCGGATTGACTAAATTGAACACCTTGACACAGTACCCCTGATCCCGCAGATACTCGCTGGATTTTTCGTAGAGCTCGCTTTTCGGATCTGAAATGATCAGGGATTCTCCGCGGACCGCCGCCTGAAGGATGCGATTCACGCAAAAGGACCGGGTTTTCATGCTGCCGCTGGAGCCATACACAGCCAGATTGCCGTTGATATGGGGATTTTCAGGAATACAGACAGCCTTGTTGTCCAGCATTCCCAGTACAACGCCTTTATGCTTGCGCAGGTCAGGCACCAGATCCAACACACCGGCCATCTCCTTGCGGCTCATCCAGCCGGAGGTACCGTAGGTGCCCTTGGCCGAGTAAATGAAATTCCGGTCAGAATCATATTCTCCGGTATCGCTGTAGCCCATGCGCATGACCATGAGCAGCAGAATTGCCAACAGGCCGATGCAAATCAGGACACCGTACACTCCGTAGGGCGGACGAAACACGGAGGCCAGACAGGTAAAAAAATCGGGCGATGCCATCGCCGGAGAAGTTCCGTCTCCGGGAATGCCGCCGCCCTGTTTCCACGCCGCGTAATTGCCAAACAGCTGTGCCAGGAAACCACCTGCGTATAGGATCGCAAATACGGCGGCCGGCGCTGCTGCCAGGCCTATGATCAGTTTCTTTTTGTTTATGGGAACAACCTCCCCTCGAATTTTGTAAAGTCAATGGTTTGCAGGTGTACCCGGTCACCGCAATAGTGGCGCAGCACATCTGCTTGAAAATCAAAGCAGATCAGCGTACCGGGGCGTTCCATCAGTTCGAGGGCGGTGTTGAAGCGCACGATCCGGGGCAGATCGCAGAAGTAACCGAATAGCACCGGCGTTCCATCCGGCTCTGCGGCATCCTGCTCCATGGCACTGCCGGGATTGCCGGCGGAGAGGCCCTGTGACAGAATGCGGTCAAGTTCCGCGGTTTTCACAGGGTCACACAGTAACGCCAGTATCACCTCTCCCTGATGGTCATTGGTTAGGAAATAAAAGTGGTCGTAGCTGCCGTCCAGCATGAAGTAGTCATGCTTGGCCCCGCCGGTACTGGTGAGTATCTGGTAGGCCAGATCCATGCTGTCCCCCAATACCAGTCCATGTACCTGCTCGACACGGTACTGCTGGGCCAGACGCTGCTGGCATAGAATGTTCCAGAGGAGCGTTTTTACCCGCAGTTCGGACTTGTAGCGCCACTTCATTAGAGTGCCCCCGCTATTGTAGGTCACAAAGATGCCGGTGGGGGCCAGCAGCGCCCCTGTGAAGCGGGAACTTCGGATCTGGGTGGCATCCGTCCCCAATTCCTTGACTTCGCGTGAACTGTAAAACGAGGGATATGTCACAGCTTCGCCGCTGAAGCCTGTCTGGGCAAAGACCTTCGGCTTTTCATCCGGGTAGAGCAGTACCCCGGCATTGCCCATAGTGATATAGGTTTCCGCAAGGCGGTGGAGCCGAAACCTCCGGTTTGCTTCGCTTTTGAGCCGGTTGGTTTCTGCGTCTCCTGTAAGGCAGAATGTAAAACGCTCGGGCCATCCGTCCAGCAGAACTGACTTGGCTTTGATCCCCAGCCGATAGCCCCGGAGCCGGTCCCGGTAGTAGGTGCGCAGCAGTCCGGCCTTTTTGAGCGCAGTCACGACCGCCTCCAAGTAGTAAGGACTGGCGGGAAGGCGGTTGAGCTGGCTGGTGGGGAACTCTCCCGAAATAGCGGTCAGCGATAAAAGCCGGAACGGAAGCGTATCCGGCTGTGGAAAATAGTTGGTGCTTTTCCCAAGTAGTCACCTCCCTTGAAAGCACAGGATTTTTACCGTAATGACTGAGGACTTCGGTAAAAACGGCCCTTCCCATGAGTGAAAAAAGCCCGAAAAAACGGGCGTTTCAGCCGCTTCGCTGAATGTCGGGCCGGAGAAGGCCTCAAATGGTCAAAAATCCGAGATGGATTTTAGACTCGTTTTATGCTCTGTCAGCCATTGCGGAAAACGCTGCTTCTCCATGATATAGATTTTTGTGCAATCCTGGTCACCCAGTTCAGCCGTGTTATAGGCGTCGCACAACAGGCCCGTATCATCAGCCATCACAAAGGAAGAGAGAAGATCCAGTAATTGCTTTTCCGATAAATTATCGTAATCGCGTATCCGCCTGTCGGGAAGTGCCCGGTCATAGACCTGGGCGAAACAGACAACGCAATCGCGGTAATACGGAAGTGGGTGTTCTCTTGCGTATTGATCAAGGACAAAATAGAGCGGGTCCAACAGGAACTCATCGCTTTGCCGCTGTTTGCGCTTTGGCAGCAAACAGGGCAGCGTCACCTCCAGCACCCTGTCCTCGCAGTTGACAGTGATGCCGTGCGTTGCACCGGCGGATTTGAGATAGTCACCTTTGCGGATGGTTGTGCTGGAATAAATCAGATGCCGCAGCCGGCAGGCAATCCGCTCTGCCCGTAAAGCGGCATCTATGGAAAGTGTTTCATAGTTGTCGGGGTAACGCTGGATGTCAGTGGTGTCCAGCGCGTACAGCGCATTACTCAGACGGGATATATCGTCGAGAATGCTTCCAATGCGGTGGGATATTAGTTTTCGATCCAATCATGTGCCTCCTGCTTTCTTGAAATAATTTGTCCGGCCTTCCTCGTCTACAGTACAAAATCCGGATATGCCCGGACAGTCGATTTGGGCGATTTGCGCCGGAGTATCGACCAGCATGATACGGCGGCTTCCCCCTTTGTTGCCCCGCAGAGCATGGCAGACAAGTGCCTCCTGCCCGGCGGCAATATAAGCAATCTCATATAATTCACCGTCGGCAAAAAACACGAGTTTAACGGGAAAATCAGCCGGAGCGTGGTAATCTACCTGCCGGATGAAGTCCAGCAGGACCCACACTGCCCGGACAAGCGCATGGTCAGTTTTTGGTGTTTGCCCTGCCAGGAAATAACCACCGCCGTCTGTTTGAAAAATGCGGCCCTGCCTCTCCAAATGAGAGAGCAGGGCCTTTGCAGTATCTTCTTTGCCAGGGTGAAAACAAAGAAGCTGGTGTTCACAGAGGCCGGGGTACATCGTCACGATCCGTAGCAAGTCCGTAGCCTCGTTCCCATAGATTTCAGCCCTGGTCTTCATGGGGCTCACCTCCTTTATTAAAGGCGCCAATCAGACGCCTTCAAAGCGCATTGTTAAATAGGAATTGTGGAAAGACGCCATTAGAGCGTCAATCCGGCGTTTTTCGAGAATAGTAGGAAAAAAAGGCGTCTTATAGGCGTATTGGAACTGTCAATGATGCGTTTTCCGGAGATTACAGCAATCCTCTTTATTGGGATTTACAAAATCCCTCCAGAATTGATAGTGTTCCGTTACATCTTCACAGATTGTCTTCTGCGGAATATGGATTTTTTCCACGATCCGCTGCTTTTCTTTCAAAGGAAGATGATAGTAGCCTCCCTGCCGCACGGTATATTTAGAGAAATCAACACCCCGAAACCACTACCTGATCCACGAATTGACGCGCAGAAATTCAACCACACACCGCTCAATTCCCAAATCATTCAGCTTGTCGAAATCCATGTATTCCTCAACGATGGGGCTTAATCGGATTGCCACATCATACCCTTCCGCTTGCAGAGCCTGAATTGCGCGGATACGCTGGCTGGGAGGACTGGCCTTTTCAAATTGGGCGGTTTGTGTATCGTCCAGACAGGTCACGGTAATTTGAATATGGGCCAGTTCCTTGTCCAAGATCTCTAAATACTCCGGGGCAGCGGGAAGTGCAGACTTCGTGACGATGAGATAGCTTACCCTGCACAGATTCATCTCCTGGATGGTCTGGTAGGTAGTGCGGTAGTGAAGTTCACAGGGCTGAAAACAGTCTGTCATGCCTCCAAGCCTGATGATGCTGCCGGATGGGAGACTGCGGATTTTCCGCCGGACCTTTTCAATATCTGCAACACGAGGATGCGCCGCATCCCATAATCCACGAAAATGAAGCAATGAACGGGCATAGCAGTAGTTACAGTTGTGTTGACAGCCGCAGCCGTAAGTATCTAAACGGGTGTTATATTTGCATTTGTCGCCTTCATTGCCTCCAACTTGCTTAAAGAAACTCTTAAACTCGCTTTATATCACCTCTAAATTCATTGTTTGATTACTTTATTGTCGGATACATTGGACTCACCTCATATAAAATTCTAAATGGTTGCGGAGGACGGTACTGCCCCGCCGTCTGTTGGTAAAGCATCCAACCATGTTCTTTACACTACTCCGCGCAATAAAGGGAGGCGCTTCCGCACCTCCCAGAGAAAATGCCTTTTAAGCGGAATCAGCTTGTTCTTGGCGCTTGCGCTCCAAAAGCTCCCGCAGCTCCCTGCGGTCTGTGGTTATGAGATCCTTTTCCAATGGACTGGCCTTGAACTCCACCATGATATTGTTGTTATTGGTAGAGATCAGACCGCTGCCGCGCTCAAAGTGTGTGACCTCCATCGTTTCTGCGTCAGAGAGATGGAGGGTTTCCTGGACACGCTCCGCTTCGTCATCCTCCAGGTTGAGAATGATCTTAGTCTTGCTGTTGTTGATGATGCCTTTCCCGAAACGGCCTTCGTCCAGATTGAAAAAGTCGTTAAGGTCCTGGCTGGCGCAGATCGCTGATCCACCGAAGCCGCGAATCGTCTTGAAAATTTCCAAAACGAAATCACCGGCCAGCCGGGTGCCGGTGGCTCCGGCGCCGGAAAGAAGCTGCCAGCACTCGTCAATAAAAATGGCTTTTTCCTCGGTGCGGTCAGCTTTGGCGCGGTCCCAAACGAAATCAAGGGCCACGAACATCCCCACAGTCAGCAAATCACCAGTAAGCGAGGAAATATCCAGTACGGTGTACTTATTATCCAGCCGCACATTGGTCTGCTTGTTAAAGGTACTGGCGGAGCCATTCACCAGACGGTTGAGGATATGGGCCATGCGAGAGGTTTCCGGGGCGGCCTTCAAAATCTCATACAAGTCGCCCAGCACCGGCATCTCCCGGTAGCAGCCCGGATTGGCCGGGTCTTCCAATGAGGCGTTGTCATGGGTGATACCTTTGGAATTGTAGGTGCGGATCAGAGCCTCATCCAACAGCTGTCGTTCCTCGTGAGACATATCAGGGATCAACAGACTGAAGAATATGTGGAGTTGCTGGATTTTGGCGGCCAGTTCGGAGAGCTGGATTCCCGGTCCGTCCAGAAGCTCGCTGACAGACCGATCCACCTTGCGGATCTCCATCACATTGATGCAGTGCGGGCTGGCCGGGGAAATCTGGATAAACTCCCCGCCTACATTGGCACAGGCACGGTGGAATTCGTGCCCTTTCAGCGGCGCAATGATGAAAACGGGAATGTTTTTCCGCCTCATTCTTAACGCCATGAGCTGCATCGTAAAGGTCTTGCCTGCGCCGCTGGTACCCAGGATCGCCATATTGGCGTTCTTGTAAATCGCAGAGTTGAAAATATCCACGATGATGAGGGAACTGTTATATTTGTTGACCCCCAGAAGGATTCCGTTGTCGTCGCACATCTCAAACGAAGTGAACGGATAGCAGCTGGCCGCGCCTCCAGTCAACAGGTTACGCTTACCACGCTCGAACAGTCCCTTTTCCATGGAAACCAGCGGGAGGGCAGAACAAAATGCCTGCTCCTCCCGAAAATGGCAGGTGCAGACATCCATATCCTGCGAAAGCAGGAGCTTTTTTATTTCGCTGGCCTTCCACTCCAGATCCTCCACAGAAGGGGCGGTCACAGTAATCAACAGGTTGAGATAATAGAAATCCTCATTGTTCGCAAGCCCCTCCTTCAGAAAATAGCCGCTCCGAATAGCGCCGTCTATATCATCGAAGTCCGTGTTCGTGTCGCTGGCATCCTTGATTTTTGACCGGTTGATGCGGAGCTGCTGGCCGACCCGCTGAATAATGCGCTCTTTGGGTTGACGCGAAAGAAACATATCGAGGTCAATACCATCACCGGCATTGACGATTAAACTCAGCCAGCCCGCGGGCACCTGGGTTTTGTAACCATCTGATGGGACGAGCAAATAGGTATAGTACAGCCCGTCTATACAGAGATACCGTCCATGGGTGAAGTCGATGCTTTTGGGAGCAGCAAATTCAGCCGCCGGGATGCGGTCAATCTCACCCTCCCGCCCCTTGTCGAGATACTGCGTCACAACTTCCTGCACCCGCACCGACAGAGGCTTGACCGCACTTTCATTTCGGCACAATAAATTATAGAAAACATCTACGGTAAATTCGTCCTCGTTTTCGTGGACAACGACCTCGTTGCCGCATTGACGCAGGTAATTGGATGCCGTGTGGACAGCACTTTGGAGAGATTGAATTGCCTCATCTTCCTGTTCGGAGCGCCGTGTGTTGTTCCAAGGCTCATACTCAAAAATCAAAAAGAAGCGTCGTGTAACCGCCTCATGGGAGCCGACCTGTTGAACAAAATCCAAATAGTCCTCTTGCATCAAGCGGCACTGTTCATTGTCCTCCTGCGCCATTTCACGGCGTACTGTGTCCAGGTGGCGGTTGATGTCGGCACGCCGGGTAAGCACTTTGATCTGCAATTTAACAGGACTGATTTTTAGGTATGAGACGAAAGAGTAGATAATATTTCTCTGTTCCCGTGCGCTCCGCAGCATGAAGTTGATGGGGACCACCTCAACCACCTTGACAAATCGGTGGTCTTTCGTGTAGATAATGCCGTTGGCGATCTTCTCAATGGGCAGATAGTCTGCCACCGGATTGACGCAGGGAGGCTTATCCTCCTTGATATGGGCGGGGCGTTTAGGCATTCGCTCTTTTTCAGGCCGCTTCTTTGCTTTCTTTTTCGCCTTATTGGCCTTGACAGGCCGTTCCTTCCTGGTGTTTTTCTTGGGCCGGAGCTTTTCGCGGATCTCATATCCACGGACTTCATCAAACTCAGCTGGGAAATCTGCTTCACCAGACCGCCGGTGCTTCGACGCCTTGGGCGTTCTCTCCTTTGGAGGCTTCTGTTTGAGATGCTTGCCGACTTTTTCACAGGGCTGTTCACCGTCACCGCCGACAACGCGGCGATTCCGCAGGTATTTCAGAAAAGTGACCAGAAACTGCGATAGGCTTTCTCCTGAAATGCCAATGAGGGCAACCAATGCCACCGGGAGCGCAGTCAGGCATAAAGCAATAATGCGGGCAGTCAATCCAAATGGAAGGAACAAAAAAACCGGCGTCCCGATGGCAAATGCCAGGATGCCGGCTTCAATCACATTCCGCGCACGGAACATACCGCCAAAAAAAGTGCCTGTTTCTATAAAGTTCGGCGGTATGATATAAATATCATGGTCATTCTTGTTGCTCATGTATTACCTCGTTTCTGATGCCGGGGTGCGATACAGTCAGCCAATAATCCAGAAAGGACCGCCTGCTGCCGCACGGCGGCTTGCTTCGTTTAAGATGATGGATAAATCCCAGAGTTGTTCACTGCGCTTATAACTGGCCGGGTCTGCCACCATGATCTGACCATCCTTCACGCCGCGAAGAACGATGAAATGGCCGGATGAAGTGAAATGCCCCTCGGACATAATTGCCACAACCAGCTTGCCGTCAGCAAGAGCATCCAGAATCCGCTGGGGCTCGGAAGTCGTGCAGCCGGACACCGGAAGCCCCCATTCCTCTGCAGCAGCGGGAATCAATGCGTGATAAGAGCCGCTGCTTTTGCACCAATAGCCATTATCATATGACCACTTTGCCATTTCCACCGGATCCACCATATCGTCCGTGAGGGAGGAAACCACGATTGCCATGGCGGTGGGGCCGCACCCATAGCCGCCAATGTTATCGGTACCATAGGGTTGACTGGCATAGCGTTCATCCAACTGATTGTAATAAACAACCGGGGTCCCGCCGTCGGTAAAGGTCACATCTCCCAGCGAGGGAATGCTGTTGCCGGTCCATTCAACCAGATTTTGCAGAAGTCCGTCACCAAGAAACAAACTGAGGTTGGAGGCATAATCAGCGGCCAGCTCCTTTTGTTCATCGGTAAGAGCAAAGACAGTATCAGCAAGATATGACTCACCATTGTAACGGATGGTGTAAACTATCCAAGTTTCCGTAGTTGTGATTTCTTCCCCGGTTTCCGGGTCCTCAGCCGTGACCTCACGGCTTTCCTGTACGCTGGTATAGGAGTAAAGATGTTCTTTATGCTCTCGCAGGGCAGAGGCCAGGCCATCCAGTGAAATGCTCTCAAAGTCTTCATCCCGGGCAGCACAATACTGCGAGATGATGAGGTTGGCGTTGTAGACAGGGCCGGAGGAATAGGGATTTTTGATCTCCATCTGGTCAGCCCCAGAAGAAGCAAAATCCTCCTCGATGCGGGCGATCACATCATCCAGGGCCTCACCCAAGATGGCGTTGATGGTAAAAGTGATGTCATTGGCGTTTTCCACGATAGCAGTTTCGCTGTTGAGGATAGGCGTATCAGGATCAGCTGGTGAAAAGGCATTGACCAGCCCGCCAAAAATCAAGCCGGGCAGCATCAAGAGGAAAAGGACAGGCAGCAAAAGCAGAATCGCAATGATAGCAATGATTTTGCCGATGTGCTTTCGGCCGGCCCAGACGGCCCCAGCCACAGCCCCATAGGGGCCGCCGGCGGCAGCGCCTTTCGCTGCTCCAGAGATGGCCTTGCCAGCTTTGATAGCGCCTTTGACCGTATGTGCGGCAGAGGTCGCAGCATCTACTGTTTCGGCGGAGCTGTTTTTTTGTTCTTCAGCCATTATAGTTTGTCCTTTCTTTTGGGAGTAGGCGGCAGTTTCTTCACGATGGATTCGTGATAGGCAATCGAGCCGTCCGGTGCCATATAGGGAGATTTTTCAACCGCATCCGCAGCATACTGCTTATACCAGGCGGTACCATCTACGGCGTGAACGGTTGTGTACTGGCCTTCCGGCGCCACATACTGGTCTGCATGATACATACCAAAAGCGATGCCTTCTGGATGTTCCGGAGTGACTTCTGTGCCGGTAATGCGGCCACCGCCGATCTCCACATTCTGATAAGTGGGAATATTCTCGGCCCCGGGCTCCAATGCCGCATGACCCATGTAGGAATGCAGAGCGTCTACAGCTTTATCCCCGGTCATAGTTCCCATCTGGGTGATACTCCCGGTAGCAACCGATCCTATGACATTGTTGGCAAAATTGCCTCCCTTGCTTACGGATGAAGCGTAGATATGTCCGCCGATGCCGCCTGCAGCACCGCCGACCAACCCGCTTAACCCGGAGGGTTTGGCATCTGGTGGCGTTGTAGCTGTTTTGACCGCATTGTTGGTAACATTCCTTTTAATCACACCAGCCAAACCGCCGCTGGCAAAACCAGCGCCGAATCCAGCGCCGCCTTTTCCGCCACCGCTTGCATTGACATGGGAGGAATGGCTGCTGCGGCCGCCCGCAAAGTGATTGCTGGCAAAGCTCTTAAATCCGCTGAATCCTCTGGCCGCAATCATAGCCTCCGCCAGCATACTGCCGCCGGTATGGCCGACATTGACGCCCAGACTCGCCATAAAAGAATCGATCTTCTGTGATACTTTAAGGAATCCGATTGCGCACATAAACCAGATCAGCACATTCCCCGAAACGGCCTCCTTGCCTACGGCGTCCACTTGTGCCTGAACTTCTTCCTCCGAAATAGCGAAAGCAGGCTGGCAGAACAGGCAGGAGAGGGCTGTGACCATCAGCGCAAGGAACAAAATTTTCTTGAGTCTTTTCAAAATGGCCCTCCTTACAAAGAGAGCGGGTTGGAGATAAACGAACCAACCATGCTCGTGAACAGGCGCAGGCACCAGGCGTTCATCAGCAGAAGAAAAATCTGACCGCCCAGCATCCGGCACCAGGATTTCCAGATGTTTGATGTTGTCTGGCTTGCCCCCATGGAAAAGGCTACTGGAGCCGTATAGACCAGCACGCCGAGCAATACATATCGCTCTGCCGCTTCCAGCAGCAACTTCAGGTAGTTCCACGCCAGAATGATGACTAAAATCAGGGTGATAAGGGCCACAGCCCCATTGGCGCACACCCCGATGATGACCAGCATGACAGAGTTGAAATCTGCAAAACTGAGTGCCGGCAGCTCCGAATCCATAATCCAGTTGTACGGTGTGCCGCCGATGGTCAGGATCATGCTGACAATCTCATTGGAGAAGAACGCTAAAAGAATAAAAATGACGGACCGGATGCTCAATTTGAGCGGGTCTTCCGCTTCAATACCGGCTCCCAGGCCAAAGTTCTTGAACAGCTGCCACACCCAGTTGAGGAGAATGATACCGATGCCCAGTGCCACAAAAACGCTGTACATCGTTTCGGCTGCGGGAAAGTAGCGCAGAAATACCGCCATATCGCAGCCCAGCGCCCCCAAAACCGAGGTGGTTATCAAGTCAAGGCCCGCCATGACCTGCTCTGCAATCCATTCAACGATGCCGTCCAGAATACCCATAGGTCATGCCTCCTTTCGTCGGGTATCAATGTGACGCCGATCAACCTGCCCACTGACCACCCTCAAAGAAGGGGACGATATAGGACATGATAAAGCCCAGACTGTTTAAGATGGCCCAGGTGATAACAATTCGTTTGAGCCAAGCTCTGCTTTCATCCACCGTTTTACCAGAACGGGAGAAATTCATGAGCAGCAATGCTACCGAAGCGGTCACAATGGCCGCAATCGTGGAGATAGCGAGGATCTGCGTGTAGACATCCTGCATGATTTCTGTGGCCTTTGTCCAAACATCGGTTGCGGCAAAGGCCGGCTGGCTGAACATCAATGAGACGGTGGGACACAGAAACGCCATATAAGCGATTCTGCCAATGGAAAAACGGCGCGGAGGGCTGGTATCGCCGTTTCGCTTTTGGTGAGGAATCTTGCGTTTTTTCAATTTTCGGACCTCCAATCCAAATGTAATATGCGGGACTCAAACAAAAGAGGAGCCCGCAGCTCTTGTAATAGATGCGGGCTCCCTCCCCAATCGGCCGATTATTAGGGCAGCAAAAAAGCACCTTGAAAAAGGTGCCGTTCACTGCCTGCATTCAGTTTTGGGTGCAAGTTTGAGCATATTCAGTTTAGCACACCAGGATTTACGGCTCAAGGGCAGGAATGCGCCAATTTCATTCCCGTATTCTGCCAATTATTTGCCCTTGGCCTTTTCATCTGGTTTTGGCGCTGGAAAGAACTGTTCCAGCATATCCAAACTGTCTTTGGAGGTGTACCCCCATAGTACGGAACTGAGTGCGTCAATGGCTTCCCTGCGCCTGCGGTAGTAAGTACGGAATGAGATGTCCCGGATATGCGGACGCAAATTCTCGATGATCTCCTCCACATTTTTGAGTTGCTGCGGGGAGAGGAAGGAGTAGTAAAGCAGCCAGTAATAGGCCTCGCCGTTCTTGTGGCGGGTACGAAGCAATTCGACTGCTGAATCCAAAAGTTTCAGCATTTTGTGGCTGCGCTCAATGCACTTGGCATGGTGTTCAATATCGCTCCCATTCAGATCGGCGCCGGCCAGATAGATGGAATCCAGAAATTCCTCGATGGATGCGCCGTATTCGATCTCAAACTTGGAACGCACATGCTGGACAGAAATTTCCAGGCTCCACACCACATCGCGGTATTTTTTCAACAGTTTCCAGGTATCATGGTACAGCGGGTTTTCTGCGACATCTTTTTCAACAAATTTCTTCATGGTAAGACCTCCTTATTCAATTCTCCGCGACGGGAGAGAGTGTAAGTTCAAAAGTGGTGACCTGCCTGTTCCCGCACAGAATGGACAAGCCAAAACAGAGCGTTGACTGTTCCCGTGCGCGGGGTAGTAAATCTTCCCGGCAGTCGCCCGATAAGGGATATAACTTATAGCGGGAGAGGGGACAACCAAAGCACGAAATCCCTTGTGCCATCAGGATTTGAGCCATCTTTTGGATGATAATTTCAATGTGCGATTTTGAAACGCTATTGAGTTCGTTTGAAACGATAACCTCATGCTCTATACTTGGTGTGTTTTGGCTGGAGCCTGATTCATCGGGGAGTTCCAAACGGATGTTGAGCGTCATAGCGACCTCCTCTTTGTCCACCATAACATCCGATATTTCAAACATGGTGGACAGGTAATTTTTCAAATAGACCACGCTGCCGTGTCGGCCCGGGAAGGACATAAGGGAGATATAGTCCAGCGCGGCCAGCTTTTTGAGGACGCGGCCGACTGTCGCCCGGGACAACCCCCAGCGGACAGCCAGTTCAGTGTAGGCAACAAGAGGATTGCCGGTGCCGTTGCGGAAATAGACTACTGGCCCCAGGTCTGACCCCTGTACCTGATTATCGTTGTAGACGGCTGAAACCCAGAGGTCCAGAATAATATCCATTTCGGAGCATCGGCTTGTGCTGATGAGATCTGTGACAACGGAAACGGGTAGAAAGAAAAAGCCGGTATCCTTTTGGCAGGGAGCATTATATTCAAGCACCGTGTTATGCCGCGCCCAGTCGCAAATTTTATAGCGGATCACATTGCCGCGATCCAGTGTCTGAAAAGTGATAAAGTGCTGTTTCTGCAGTTGTTCCAGCACTGTCAACGCCTGGCATTGAAACCGTGTGCGAAACCATTGGGACACTTCCTTGAGTGTGCAGACCCATTCGCCCGGATAGATGGTATAGCTAATACCATCTATCCGGCGGTATGAAGTGCGGAAGTTTGCGTAGCTGCAAAGCACGGTAAAATAAAAAAGACCAGAGCCTCCGCTTGCGCGAATGCTCCGGTCTGCCATCAGCCGATGGACGAATTGCCGATAAATCCGGCATCGTGGGTAATCCACGACCTGTTTGATTTGCAATTGATATTCTGGCATGGTGTACTCCTTTTTATATATAAGGTATGAAATTCGGTATCAGGGTTAAAAAATCGTTGACTTGAACATCTACAAAGCTTATGCTATACTTGTTTCTGTATGGATCTGCTTGAAATAATATGTAGAGTTTATACAGACCTTATTACAGCCGAGCAATTTTATATTGTGGTCGCTTGTAGGCCGATGAAGCCTATTGCTGTGCCAATTTCAAGCCGATTTTGTGCCAATACAACTTTCTACAACTTTTCTACAACTTTTGCCTCAAACCAGACGGCACAGGAGGACATCCTATGGAATCCAAAAAGTTAGAAAAACCATGTGAGAATGCCACTTTTCAAGCTCTGCAAGGCGTGATGAAACCGGATGAAGAGACCGGAGGGGTGTTCCCCACAATGAAGACCCTGGAACCAAAGCGGGCTGAAACAAAGCCGAAAAAGCAGCGGTAAATGGTTCTGCAGAGGCTGCAACCGTGTCCGCGCCAAGCGTACAGATTGATCTTTCCAAGGTGAAAATCGAGCCTTTGTTTGCAGATGATGTAGACTTTGAGACATTCAGCAAGTCTGATTTCAGAGTGGTTAAGATCGAAGCCTGTGAGGCAGTGCCGAAGTCCAAGAAGCTCCTGAAATTCACACTGAATGACGGAACAGACCGGAAACGCACCATTTTAAGCGGTATTCACGAGTATTACGAGCCGGAAGAGCTGGTTGGTAAGACCTGTGTGGCAATCACAAACCTGCCGCCGAGAAAGATTGATGGGTATTGATTCCGAGGGTATGCTGATTTCCGCAGTGTACGAGTATGACGGACGGGAAGGCTTAAATCTTTTGATGCTGGATGACAGTATTCCGGCAGGAGCAAAGCTGTACTAAAGAGGTCATTTACTACAAAAAATCGCGTTACTACAACTTTTCTACAACTTTTGCGCGAGACCCTACGAAACCGGATGAAGCAATATGAAAGGCGGATCTGCTTATAAAATGCAGATTCTGCCTTTCTTTTTTACATCAGCTTCATGTTCACACTAATGTTTTTTGCCTTCTCCTGCATATTCTCTTGTGTGATATGGGTGTAGATGTCCATTGTAGTAGAGAAATCGGCATGCCCCATGACTTGCTGAATGAATTTAACATCGTTGGTGCTTTCGCAGAGCCGGGTACAGAAGGTGTGCCGCAAGTTGTGAACACTAAAATGAGGGAGCAGATCCGGTTCACGGTCTTCCAGTTCAGCCTGATCCATTTCCTCCATGTTGTAAGTTACGCTGATTCTCTCAATCGCCCGATTGATATTGTGGGCGCTCATGAATGAGCCGGTTCGGTTGCGGAAAACAAAACCGTGAACTCCTCCTAACACCAGTTGATCGTCTGGATACAATGCGTCGATGGTTTCAATCTGGAGGCGAAGCTGCTCGGCCACCTCTGGATAGAGGATAGGGATAATTCGTGTACCGCTCTCAGTTTTGGGAGTGGTAATGTGAAATCCGGCTTTTCCGTCAATGACCCGGTAGATTAAGTTGTGGTTGACCGAAATCGTGTTTTCACTCAAGTTGATATCGCTTTTGGTAATGCCGGTACATTCTGCTACACGCATTCCTGTTCCAAGGAGCACAGTCATGATGGGGAGCCAATGGCTGTATGTAGGGGACTTGGCAATAAAACGCAGGAAATTCTGCTGTTGCGTTTTAGTGAGTGCGATCCGCCGTTTAGGCTTTGGAGCGCTGCCGTCCGTCTTGAGCTTGCGGTAAATGCCCTTGCTGGGATTTTTGCGGATGTAATCGTCGTCCACGGCCATTTCAAGCGTAGGGTGAACAATGGTGTTGATGCTCTCCAGTGAGTTGATAGCAAAGCCGTGTTTCAGCAGTTTGGTATAAAACGCGAGAATATCACTTCTGTGGATTTGTGGCAGAGGCATGTTAGCGAAAGGCTCTTCTTTCACATAGAAGTCCCACAGGTAAAGATAATTTGCTCTGGTAGAGGGCTTCAGTTTGATGTTGTTATTCATGTAGACCTTGAACATATCATTCAGGGTAAGCTTCATGGCTTCCTGAGTACGGATGCCATCATCCTTATCTTTGTTGATCTGCTTTTCTTTGACACGAAGACTTGCGAGATCGGAGTCGTAAAGATATTTCTTTTTAGTGCCTAATTTGTAGACATACATATAGCTGCCATCTGCCCGTTGTGTTTCTCCGGGCCGAAGATTTCGTCCTTTGTTGTCTTTTCTCACTTTTGCCATTACTGGTACCTCCTGATTATAAAAGTGTAGTGCGCCTTATTGGCATGGTTATTTAGCCGGAAATATCATAAAGATATTCTTTGATACGCTGGACACTCCATAGGACACGGGTGTTCATAGTAATGCGTGCATTGGCAAGATCCCCAATCTGTACCGCAGTGTGTCTTCCACAGCACAACAGTTTGCAAAGGGTATCGGTATCAACAGCCAAGCACTGCTCCGGCGGTAGGTCATTCGGTTTCTTTTCTCCATAATCGTCCTCCTTTTTTTCGATTACAATGATCCCTTACGATTTGCTAGAGATGGTTTTCAACAAAAAGCAATG
>ENA-OQDT01000798-OQDT01000798.1-human-gut-metagenome-genome-assembly--contig:-NODE-798-length-20173-cov-3.939290_pt1 | contig 20173 bp, 20 predicted proteins | sample MGYA00242786_ERZ504617 | MGnify/ENA primary metagenome ERZ504617 (study PRJEB26092, sample SAMD00036337) | human gut metagenome | host: Homo sapiens | study: EMG produced TPA metagenomics assembly of...
AAGAAAAAAAATTATGCATTATAATTGATTTTTTAACAGCGATATCTGCTATTACTTTTCCATGCCCACTGGCGCCAATAATAATTAGTTTTTTCAATGTGGTGCCCTCCAGTTAGCTTCTACGCCTTCTGGCGTTCCCATAAAAATTTCCATAGTTGCAGAAGTCTCAGAATTGATGCCTTCTCTTTTTATAACAGTCATAATAGTATCCAGAATAATTTTTATATCAACCCAAAAAGTAATATGCGTTGTATACCATACATCCATTGCAAATTTATCTTCCCAAGAAACAGCATTTCTTCCATGTGCTTGAGCATATCCTGTTAACCCCGGTCTTACATCATGTCTATGATGTTGAAATTCGTTATATCTTGGCAAATACGCAACGAGTAATGGTCTTGGTCCTATAAGACTCATATCGCCTTTTAGGATATTAGCCAATTCAGGCAATTCATCAAGCGAAGATGCTCGTAAAAAACGTCCATATTTATTTAGTCTAACTTCATCTGGCAATAATTTTCCCTTTTTATCTTTCCGATTATCCATTGTCCGAAACTTTATTAATCTAAAAATTTTTTCATTTTTTCCCGGACGTTCCTGAGTAAAAAAAGGATTTCCTCTCATAAATACAGTTCCTAATATTATTAAAACCACCAGAAGAGGCGAAAGGATAATTAACGCTATTAAACTCAGTGAAAAATCTATTACTCTTTTAAAGCATTTTGCGTACATACTATTTCTCCATAATATTGATTAAATCATTACTCAAAACAAGCTCTGATCACATTAATAATCCTCTCCTGCTGCTCTGCTGTCATTTTATTATCACTCGGCAGACACAGACCTCTCTCGAAAATATCCATTCCTACATCAGCCACTCCACCTGCAATATAAGCATTTGATCTGGCGCGTCCATTTCCATCTCTCACAACGAACGGATTTAAACGATAAATCGGCTGCATATGCATTGGCTTCCAGATTGGTCTTCCTTCAGCATTAATAGATGCAATCGCTTCCAGAATCTCTGTCGGACAGGACTTTCCTGTTTCTTTTACATAACATACATCCTGCTCACCACGAACCTGTTTGCACATTGCTTCCTCGTTAATGATCATGCAGGATAGCCAGTAATTTGGTTCAGAATTTTCCAGATCCATCGGATTCATAGATACCGGCAGTCCTTTTAAGCCCTCTTTATATCTCTCATAAATTTGCTTTCTTCTGCGCGATATGCTCTTTCAAATTAAGGAAACTGCCCACGAACAACTCCAGCAACCACATTACTCATACGATAGTTGTATCCCAGTTCTTCATGCTGATACCATGCAGCATTTCTCTTGCCTGAGTAGACCATTTACGAACCTTGTTTGCTGCTCTTCGTCATCTGTCAGGAAACATCCACCGGCACTTCCGGTAATGATCTTATTTCCATTAAAAGAAATGGTGTTATATTTCCCAAATGTACCTGTCTGCACGCCTTTATATGTAGCTCCCATAGATTCTGCTGCATCTTCTACTAAAATGGCACTATGCTTTTTAATAACCGCATTTAACTCATCTACTTTACCCGGAGTTCCATAAAGATGAGCAACGACCACAACCTTTGTATCCGGATAAATTTCAAATGCTTTTTCTAATGCGACCGGATCCATATTCCAGGTGTCGTATTCTGTATCAATAAATACCGGCTCTCCACCTTCATAAACTACCGGATTTACAGTTGCATCAAATGTCATATCAGAGCAAAATACTTTTTTCCCCTCCAATGCACCATGCCCAACTTTTGGCATACCATATGCTTCAATACCTGCCAGCTTCATTGCCAGATGCAGGGAGGCTGTTCCTGCCGATAATGCAACTGCGTATTTACAACCAATATATTCACATGCCATTCTTTCTACTTCATTGATATTCTTACCAACAGTTGACATCCAGTTTGTTTCATATGCTTCTTTTACATATTCGATTTCCGGGCCATGCATGGTCGGACTGCTTAACCATACTTTTGATTCAAATTTTTTGAAGTTGTTACTCTCTTTAAACATGATCTATTCCCTCTTGTTCTATATTGTTCTTTGTAATAGTTACATTTCTTTATGCATCAGGTCATCCCCTGTGTCACAGGCATTTCTAAGCACGTCAATTTTTCTATATATTTCTTAATACAACAAATAGCCTGTGAATATCCTTATTAAAAGATCATTCGCAGGCCAGGTCAAACCTCCTTATCATAATTTTTCAGCTTATAATGTGGGTCAAATAAGCATCCAAGAAACTACTCATCTGTACATAATTCCCCAGCTCAATCGGCCCAACCACGTAAAAAAATCATCATAACCAGACTCGACTAAGCCAGCGAAACTCTCGTAAAATCAAGGTTTTTCTTGGTTGTCCCGTCCCTATTATACCGCTATCTCCGATAAAGATATCCCAGATCTGTGGTAATTCATCTAGGCTGTGGCTGCGAAAGAGCTTACCTGCTTTCGTGATATATTGTTCCGGGTTATCCAGCATATGTGCAGGTACACCATGAGGAGTGGACGTTTTCATCGATATCTATACCTCTTTTTATATATTTTTCACTTCATTATACAGCATCCATGTCACCTTGACAAGATGCGTCATTTCTTCAACCATCCGGCATGTAAAAAAGAAGCTGCAGAAAGCTTGTTCTTTTCCACAGCTCCTTTTACACTAAGCGCGTTTGATTTTTCCTTTAAATCCAATTTTTTTCAGGAGCTTGACGCTCTTGCGATAGTTCTTTTTAGACATCTTTTTGCTGAATTTAATGGTGATCTTTTTCGTATTGACGCCCTTAAAAGCCTTTGCATAAAATTTGGTCGGCTTTGCATTTTTTACAATGATTGTTCTTAATTTCTTACAATTCTGGAAAGCAGATTTTTGAATCGTATTTACATTTTCAGAAAGTACGATTGTTTTCACCTTTCTCCAGTTTGACAGAGACTTTGTGCCCAGGCTGGTTACTTTGTATGTTACACCATTAACCGTCAGGGTAGCCGGAACTGTTGCTTTGGATTTTGAAACAGCCTTTGCCCCTTTGATCTTTAACGTTCCTTTTTTGTTCGTTTGTGTCGTAAAGGCAGAGTCATCTGTTTTTACATTGTCCTCCGTTACCGGAACCTTTCCCACAGTCGGACTGGTTGTGGCAGCCATGGAGGTAACAGCTGTTCCCAGGGTCAATGCTGCTGCCAGTGTAAGAGCAAGAATTTTTTTCATTGTTTTTCTCATATCTTTCCCCTCCTTTCTTCTTTATATCTTATATATCGCACAATATAAATATCATGCAGTAAATCGGTCGCTGAACGCTGATACCGAAGTACCCTGTTTATTTTTTGCTTCTTTTTTCGTAATAACCGTAAGTCTGATAATACTTTTGTTTTCTCTGGTCCTCTACGCCATTGAGTACTACCCCAAGTAATGGACAGCCAGATCTTTCTAACTGGTTTACGGTATTCTGGAAAATACTTTTGGATACTCTCCCGCTTCTGACGACCAGAATCGCGCCATCACACATAGAACCGATCTTTTCACCATCTGAAACAAGATCAAGCGGCGGTACATCCACAAATACAAAGCGATATGCCTCAGCCGCTTCATCGAGCAGCCTCTGAAAAGCTTTTCCTTCAAAAAGCATCGTAGGATTGATCAGATTCTCTACATTAGGAAGAATATCTCCATGCTCCATCTCGGTATGCCATACAGCATCTTTCAATGCCATATCTTTTGCAAGTGCATGTGATGTTCCAAAGAACTCTTTTCCATCCACAGCTTCCATATGATATTTTTTAGTCATAACAGACTTTCTCAGATCTGCATCGATCAAAATACTGTCCACACCGGACTGAGCCATCTGTCTCCAGATATGAAATGCCACAAAGCTTTTTCCTTCATTCTCAGTCGAGCTGATAATCATGATCCTGCGGACATCATTTCCCAAAAAATTCAGGTTTACTCTTAAACGATTTAATGCCTCTTCTGTCAGGTAGGACATTGTTGGCATTTCATTTATCAACAACTTATTCATCAATCAATTCCCCCAGTGTACTGCCTGTTTTTTCTTTGTCGGATCCTGCCACTCCAGAATCGTAGTCAACGGCATAACACCGATCAGTTTTTCTATATCTTCTGCTGTCTTTACTGTATCATCCATCAAAAAGAGCACCGTCAGAATACCACATACAACAATCAGTGCAAACAAACCTCCCAGAACTGCATTTTTTGACATGCTCGGCGAGGTCGGCACTTTCGGCAGAACTGCCTCCTCTGCTATGTTTGGTGCTGAAATCCCCATCAACTTTGGAAGATACGTAACTGCTTTATTTGCCATAGCATTGGCAATATTTTTCGCCTCTTCCGGATCATGGCTGACAACCGAAACCGTCAGGATCCGCGTATCCTCTACCGGCTGGATATCAATCATGTTCTTTAACTTTCTTGTGGTATAATCCAGTCCCAGCTCCTCAATGATCTCTTCGCACACCGGCCTTGTCTTCATAAGTTCCTTGTAGTCTGCCGATAATGTGGTACCCAGCCGCAGATCATCCAGATTAACAATATTCTTCCCGGAGGCTGATACTACGTACAATTTAGAAACCGCAGTATATTTTGGTTTGAGCAGAAGTTTTGTCCCTGCTGCGGCTGCCACTACCCCGATCAAAAATACTGCTGTGATCAAAATCCACTTACGCTTCAGATAATAAAACAATTCTACAAGGTCAATCTCATCTGTCATACTCTGTACAGTACCATTTTCTTTCTGATCCATCTGTACTTCCTCTCTTTTATCATGTCTGCTGCTTTTCATTCTTTTATATTATATAACATTTTCACAGTTGTGGCAATATCTTTTTCGTCCAAATAAAACTCGGCATGTTCCAGACCGTCATCCAGGTGCTCTCCCGTCCTGCTTTCCCCTTCTATCTGAAAAATCCCACGGTTTTCTGCTGTATGCATCTCTGTCAGAATATCTGTTATAGTTCCTCCGCTTATATTTGTGACAGATACATCTGCCATTTCATCATATACATCCAGCGCACTCTGCGGATCTTCCTGCATATTTTCTTTTATTTTTTCCAGGAATGCCTCCAGGTACTGTTTTTGCCGTTCCATTCGTGAGGTATTCTCTCCATCTTCCACTCCCATACGGCCACGAACAAACCGATATGCCTGCTCATCCGTAAGCGTTATGGTTTTCCCCCTGTTTCATTGACGGATCCAATGATGTCAGATCATTTTTTATCGTTACTGTCACACCGCCTGCTGCATGGTTCAACCGGGAGATATTCTCCATATTCAACGTATAATATCCATCAATCGTAAGTCCGCCCAGCAGTTTTGACACAGCATTGACTCGTATTTTCACTGCTTTCCTTTTCCGTTCCCCCGTACCAGTGTGCCGTACAAAGCTGCATATTTGCAGTCGCCATGCCTTCTCCGTCTTTTCCGATCAGATCGATCTCTGTCATCGTATCCCGGTTCAACTGTAAAAATGCATACGTCTGTTCCTTCCTGTTGATCACTGCAAGCATCAGAAAATCTGCCATATTTCCAACGTATTCTTCCCGGTTTGCACTTTCATGACCGCTTCCGTCCGTTCCAAGGAAGAGATAGGTCTCATAATCACTGCTGTACTGATACTTTTTTTTACCAAAATTTAATACTTTTCCACAAAAGTTTTTCCAGTTCATCCGATGTTTCCACCTGTACCTGATCTTCTGTGTCCTTTGCAACTCCAAAGGTCTGTTCTCCTTTTTGCAGCATAAAATAGATCAGGCAGATCATGCCTGCAAATCCAGCCACCCACAAGAGTGCCTTTAATTTTTTTCTTTTCTTCTCATAAACCAAGCACCTGTTCTCCCAGCCTGTCAATCTGTTCCAGCACTTCCCTGCCTGCGATCCGCTTTACCATCGCACGCGCTTTTTCCAGCTCCGGCGGCCGCTTCTTTACATTGTGGCAGTCACTCCCAAGCAGGACCGGAAGTCCGCTTTTTAACAGCTTTTTGCACAGGCCTCTTCTTCTCCACAGGAGAATATTCCCTGCATTGAGCTGAATATATACCGGGAGCTTCAATATCTCGTTCCAGATATCCGGATTCTTCTGATACTGAATATAACGTTCTATATGCGCAAGAACAATGTTCCGTCTGCGTACTTCTATCATCTTTTCCACTTCCTGATAGATTCCCATGTCCCATTGCTGAAACGGGAGTTCCAGAAGCAAAGTGTCCGTTTTCTCCAGACACAGTGCCGAAAGATCCGGAGACTCTGCTATTCCCGTATAGTACAGTACTTCCGCACCGGAATACAGATGCATCTGTGATCCCCATTCTTCTCCTTCCAGCATATCCTTCACCTGCTGCATGCGTCTGTCCCGTCTTTCCAGAAATTTCTCCGGGAATTCTTCCTGTGCATAGAAGTGTGAAGTTGCAACTATATGGCGGATTCCCTGCGCATATTCCATCTGCAGTAATTTTTTGTCTCCTCCAGATCGCGGCTTCCATCATCCATTTCCGGAAGAATATGTGTATGAAAATCAATCATAGCCTTCACCTCTTTTATAACTCAGCTTTTGCTTACATCTCGGATTTCTTTTGTTATTTCTTTTTTTCTGACTATTATACCGCGAAAGAAACGCAAAATCCAGGTTATTGGAAGTAAAAAAGGAATTTTTCTCAAAACAGGATATCTTTGCCTCATATAATAAAATCCTGGAAATATCCTCTTCAGCAGATAGACCGGTTTCACAAGCCAGGCAATTTTATATTTTTCCTTTATTTTTGCCTGCTCGCTCATATAGTACTGTTTTTTCGTCCCAAACGTCCCTGCCAGAAGTATACTCCTTTCCTTTTCTTTTGTCCTCCGCCTGTGCATCTGCCATATTTCCAAACCATATCTGCGCAAGCTGCTCCATTTCTCCCCGGAAATCTTTCAGTCCCATAACCGCAAATCTTTTTTCCAGTTCGTTCTGATCCAGAAAATTTCCCTTTTCTCTCAGAAACACATAAATATCAAGCAAAAAACGAATACCGCTTCCTGACTGATAAAAATGTTTCGCAAAATGATCCATCATAAAAATATAATAATCATTCCAGTCCATCTGATAACCAAACTCTTCTCTGATGCTGTGTTTCCATACATCCTGATATTGATCTTTCCGTTTAAATCTGCGTGCCATCAGATGATCATGCACTTCCACATGCATCCATGGCTTTTTTGTATAAGAATCCACGGTATCTTCATTCTCCCGACCATCCGGTGTATAACCCTGTTCTTCCATGATACGCTGGATTTTTTTGCGATTTTCCTCATCTGCCAGAATATCAATATCTGTCATCTGGCGATATTCTGGTCTGGGATAAATCTTTTTTAAAACAATACCTTTCAGGGGCAGGATACGCACTCCGTTCTTCGTCAGTGTTTCAAAAAGAATCTCTGCTTCTCTTTGCTGCATCATGCTTTGTGCCGTGCACATCTGCCTGCGTCTTTTCCACTTCTGCATGACTTCAGCATCTTTCTCCCCGGCGATCTGCACTGCTCCATCGTAAGAGATGCACTCCAGATTATGTTTTTGTGCCACTTTTAAAATCTGCCCCATGGATATATTATCTGGCTTTGGCCGTGGCGCTCTCTTTTCAAGCACAGATCGGATCAGTTCTATCAGGTATTCTGCCGCCAGAATCTGTATTTGTTCTTGTTCCGATATATTCTCTGTTTTGTTCTTTTCTTCACTCACTTCAATCTTTGTTTTCAATTCGCACCCTTTCTTTCCCTGATCATCTTCAGGCATTTGTGAAATGCCAAAAACCGTACAGCATTCTCTATATATGGAACTGTTTCTGTATATTTTTCATATTTCCCAGCACCAGCATCGTCTGGTCATCCTCCAGCAGTGTATCGGAGGAGATGTTCATATCCAATATACCATTGTGCCGCAGTGCCATGATGTTGACGTTATATTTTTTGCGGATATCCAGTTTGCCTACGGTTTTCCCGATCCAGGCATCCGGTATGGCGATTTCGAAGATCCCGTGTTCTTCATCCAGCTCGATATAGTCCAGGATGTGGTCGGCGCTGTAGCGGATCGCTGTCCAGGTTGCAAGCTGTTTTTCCGGATAAACGACTTCATCGGCACCGTTTCGAAGCAGAAATTTGGCATGTACGTCTCTGGCTGCCCTGGATACGACCAGCTTTGCGCCCAGTTCTTTTAAAAGTGAGGTCGCTTCCAGGGAACTCTGGAAATCGTCTCCGATCGCCACGATACATACATCAAAATTCCGAACTCCAAGGGAACGGATAAAATCTTCGTTTGTGGCATCTCCGATCTGTGCATTGCGCACATACGGCAGGACTGCCTCCACTCTGCTTTCTTTGTTGTCTACTGCCATCACCTGATGATTCATTTCATCCAGTTTTATTGCGATATGACGGCCAAATCTGCCAAGGCCGATCAGTAAAATTGATTTCATGGCTTCCTCCTTTAGCCCACGGTAATTTTTTCCTGTGGATATTTATATTCTGTCCGTTTTTCGGAAATTGTCGCAAAGATCAGTGTCAGGCCACCGACTCTTCCAAAGAACATCAGGCAGACCAGGATCAGCCTGGATGCCAGGCACAGCTTCGGTGTCAGCCCAAGTGACAGTCCGACTGTTCCCACTGCGGAAGCGGTCTCGAAAAATGCAGTTAGCAGCGGCACTTTTTCCACATAACTGATAAACATGGCACTGCCTATGAACAACATCATGTACAATACAAAAATCGTAGCGGCATTTCGCTGTGTCTCCTCGGCAATTCTTCTATTATATAAGTGTGCCTGTTCGTTTTTGCGGAATACCGAGATTGCCATGGCAAATAAAACAGCCGCGGTAGTGGTTTTCATACCGCCTGCCGTAGACCCCGGCGATCCTCCGATCAGCATCAGAAGCACCATGCCCATTTTTCCGGAATCGGTCATGCCGGCAAGGTCTGCGGTATTGAATCCGGCAGTTCTCGTAGTTACAGACTGAAAGAGAGAACTCCAGATACGTTCACCCAGCGGCAGATCCTGAAACTCCAGGAAGAAAAACAGCACTGCCGGTGCGAAGATCAAAAAGGCGCTGACTCCAAGCACAACCTTGCTCTGCAGGCGGTACTTTGTAATATGCCATTTGTTCTCACGGATATCCAGCCAGGTAAAAAATCCGATGCCGCCCACGACGATCAGCGTCATGATCGTCATATTTAAAAGTGGATTGGTCACAAAGGAAGTCAGTGATGAAAATTTGCCTTTTACCCCCATCAGATCAAAACCTGCATTGCAAAACGCGGATATCGAATGAAATACCGAATACCAGAGACCTTTTGCCAGACCAAATTCACGATAAAATACCGGAAAGAGCAATACGGCTCCCAGCAGTTCGATCAGAAAAGATGCTTTCAAAATAAAAAAAGTCATCCGCACGATGCCGCCCATTTTCGGTGCGGCGATCGCCTCCTGCATGGTACTTCTCTGCATCAGTCCGATCTTTCTTCCTGCTATCGTCGCAATCGAAACTGCCACGGTCACTACTCCAAGTCCTCCGGTCTGAATCAGAAGAAGGATGATCAACTGTCCAAATTCCGACCAGTACGTCGCCGTATCCTGCACAACCAGCCCGGTCACACACACCGCAGACGTAGCCGTAAAGAGTGTATCGGAAAAAGAACTCCATTTTCCGCTTCTGGATGCCCAAGGCATCATCAGCAGCAGGCTTCCTGCCAGGATCACCCCCATAAATCCCAGTATGATAATCTGGAACGATGTCATATGCCGGTGCCCGGCTTTTTTCTTTAATATTTTCATAATATTTTCTATTCTCCCATTTTTCTTTTCAAGTGAACGCACGTGAGACCTGACACGCGATTCTGGTCAGCTTTGCTGACATTTACCCAACAGAATCGCTGTGCATTCTCCCGGAAACAGTCCTGCGTTCTATCATAGCACACTCCGGTCAAAAATAACAGAGGAAAGAATATTTCAGGACACATCCTTTCGGAACACTTTTTAAATTTACTGAAAAGCAGTTTTCTGTAAATTTAAAACGACTGCAAAAACGTGTCACATTTTTGCAGTCGCTGTTTTTAGAATTTTCCGCTGTGTCCGCCGTGTGTCTCTCCGGAAGAGCTGACATGTGTCGTGCTTCCGCCTCCCCCGCTGTGCGAATCGTCGTCTTTTGGGATCGGACGGCTCGTAACCACTCTGTTGATAAAGCGATCCTGCTTTGTTGTAAGCTGGAAGCTGTTTTCTTTCATATAATCTTCTGCTGATGTCTTTTTTACAACCGACTTCAGGCTGGAGCGTTTGATCAATGCCGTGATAAGTGCGATCACAAATCCGACCGCCAGGCATACAACCAGCCAGAATACATAGGCAAACGGCTCCTGCGGCATATTGCCCACATCGTACGGTGCCCCTGTCTCTGCCTGTGTCAGGAACAGATCACACTGTTCTGCAAAGGTGGTAAATGCCTGTGCATATGCACCATCACTTAAATCTGAGAGAACTTTTTCTTCGATATAGTCCAGTCCGGCATCCGTAAATGCGGTGATCGCATAACCATGGGTACTCGTTGCCCAGTTGCGGTCCCCCATATCTACCAGAAACAGGATTCCGTCTTTTCCATCGCCAAGTCCATAGCCTTCCCCGTCAAATACATCATCTGCATACTCGGTTGCTGTCTTGCCTTCCAGGGAATTTACCGTCATAACCGCCACATCACAGTTATGCTGTTCACTGACGGTATCCAGTTTTGTCTGGATCTCCTGTTTTTCTTCTGCTGTAAGCAATTCTGCCTGATCATCAAGTCTTGCCGGATGCTCTGCTGCTGCCTGCAGATGGATCAGCGGCATACACAGAAACAAAAGCATTCCAAGCAGCAGAGGCAGTAACTTTCTGTTTGTTTTTCTCATTTTCCTACCTCCTACAATACTACCATGAAAAGAACGAGCAGTGCATAGAGGATGATTCCGATCCCTGCTCCCCACATAGCTACAAATTTCCAGAATGCTCCATTATCTGCCGGAAGATCTCCGACCAGTTTCCCTGTCTGACCGTTCATGGCAAAAATGTATTTCTTTCCTCTCCAGGTTGTATTTAAGATCCAGACCGGATAAAGAGCATATTTTGCCTGATCTTTGACCTGCAGCTTGCAGCTTTCCTGGTCAATGTCCTGGTATCCTTTCACAGTATTGCGGAATACACGTTCCGTACTCTGCTGGATGCGCTTTTTTGCCCGCCCGATGCACTCTTCTTTTGGTACGTCGTAGCGGTCTGCAAGATAGCCTGCCATATAAGCCATACGAAATGGTACGGCTTCTTTAAAATTATACGGTTCTATGGACTCCATCAGGGTATCATCCATCTTTTTGGAACCATCTGCCGGAACTTTCTCAAAAGCCACGCTTCCTGCTCTTCGAACGGCAAAATGTTCACGCTCCGTATATTCGGTGTCACCGGACTCCCAGACACGTATTTTCTGTGCATGATAGGAAATATCTGCATTTGCCTCCAGGTCAAATATCCAGAACGGCACGTAGAGACCCTTGATCTCATCTATATGATTCTGCTGTTTAAAGACGGATGGCAGAAATTTCCTGCCTTCGAGGTGTTTGCAATACGCTTCTTTTGCCTGCTTTTTATCCTTTTTAAACGGTATGATACAGTCCGGCTGCAGCGCTCCGTCAAACTGTCCCTTCATAACGACTTTGTTGCCGCAGTACGGGCAGCTTGTAGCACCTGTTGTCTTCTCTGCCAGAATCTCACCGCCGCAGGACTCGCATACATAGAGCATCATCTGACCTTCCGGTTTTCCTTCTGCTCCCTGATCTCCTTCTGCTGCATTTCCTTCCTGTTTGTTCTGTTTCGCTTTGTTTCCGGCATCTGCTTCTTCAAACTCTGACATATCCACAACGGTATCGCAGAAAGGGCATTTCATTTTCTGGCTTTTGCTGTCAAATTCCATGGCACCGCCGCAGGCCGGGCATTTATATTCTTTAATATCTGCCATACTTATCCCCTCACTATATCAGAATCGTTGAACGGATCTCCACATTCCGGGCAGAAACGTGGCGGATTCGTCGGATCTTCCGGTTCCCAGCCGCATTTGTCGCAGCGGTATTTTTTCGCTGCCGCAGGTCTTGGACTTCCGCACTCACTGCAGAATCTGCCTTTGTTCATGGCACCGCAGGAACACTTCCATCCTTCTTCCGGCTTTGGTGTTCCACATTCCATGCAGAACTTACCGGTGTTGACTGCTCCGCAGCTGCACTGCCAGCTTTCCGCCTGGGATGCCGGGCGGATCTGCTTTTCTTCCTGGATCTGCTGACTTACCGGCTGCTGCATCTGTGTCTGCTGCATCTGCGCTCTCTGATTTCCCATCTGAAGCAGATCCTGGATATTGGCTCCGCCTGCTCCTCCTGCCATGTTCAGTCCCATAAAGCCCATCATCGCACCGTTTGGATTGGATGCGGCTGCTTTCATGGCTTCTGCCTGTGCTCCTCCCAGAGTCGCTGCCAGCATGGACGGATCACGCAGTATGGCTGCATCTTGGATCTCCTGGATCTTCTTGAGATCTTCTTCTTTCAGGCTGATCGGGTTCATGGCTACCGATACTACGGAGATACCTCGTTTTTCTGCCCATTTTTTGGTAAGAGCCACGTTCATGGCTTCTTCGAGATCTGTGGCATGCATCGGGATATCGCTTGGCAGAAGCTCCAGTTTGGATAACTGTGCAAATGCCGGCTGGAGTGCTGAGATAAACTCTGTTTTTAACTGTCCGTCAATCTCTTCTCTGTCATAGTAAAGTTCTACGTTTCCGCAGACATTTTTGTAGAAAAGGATCGGGTCGGTAATGCGGTAGGAATAAATACCGTTGCATCTGACCTGAACGTCACGGCTCATGCCGGTATTGTGGTCAACCACATGGAACAGAAACGGATTGGCTGTGCCGAACTTGTTGTCCATGATCTCTTTTGTATTGACATAATATACTCTCTGGTCTTTTCCGGTATCACCGCCGTATGTAAAACGTTTTCCAAAGGTGGCGAAGGTCTTTTTCAGACCTTCACCCAGTTTTCCGGTGAAAATACTTGGTTCTGTAGAACTGTCATACGTAAACTGACCTGGCTCCGCACAAACCTCCACGATCTTTCCCTGCTCAACAATGAGCATACACTGTCCGTCTGCTACCGCAATCCCTGAACCGTTGGAAATGATATTTTCACTGCCTTTTGTGTTGGAGGACCGCTTTCCCACCTGCTTCTGTCCTTTTACCACAAGGGTATCCACATTCATAGCCTCACAATAGAAAAACTCTTTCCACTGGTCTGCCAGTGTACCGCCGACTGCGCCGGCTGCTGCTCTGATAAGTCCCATAATATTTTGCTCCTTTCTTTCCTTTGCTTTGCTTTTATTGCTTTGCTTTTATTGCTTTTTGTTACTTTATCTTTACCTTTTTGGAAAGTTTTGCTTTATTCAGAAGTTTTGTATACTTTTTCTTCTGTGCTTTCGGCACTTTGATCGCTGCCTTTTTGCTGATTCCCTTAAACGCATTCTTTCCGATGGTATTGATCTTTTTGCTCTTGACGGTAATCTTCTTCAGATTTTTGCAGTTTGCAAATGCATTTTTGCCAATCTTTCTGACGTTCTTTTCAATAGTCAGTGATGTCATCTTTTTGCATCCTTTTAAAGCATTTGCACCCACACTGGTTACTTTATACGTTTTGCCGTTTGACTTGATCTTTGCAAAAATCTTTACATTTTTCTTTGCTTTTCCTTTTGCTGTGATGCCATTTACTTCTACCGTATCTTTTCCGGTAATCGTATAAGTAAATACACCATACTGAGCGTCTGCTTTGATCACCTGACCAACTTTTGCGGTATCATCTTTTGAAGTATCCGGATTTGTAGACGGTGTCTGCGGATTTGTGGACGGTGTCTGTTCTTTTTTCGTAAGTGCAGAAGCTGCATCGCGAAGATCTTTTAAAATCTTCTGCATTTCTTCTTTGCTTGCAGTTCCTTCTTTTACAGCTTTTTCCGCTTTCTTCAGTGCTTCGTCGTAAGCTTTCCAGGTTGCTTCTGTATAGTCGCTCTCTTTCTTGCTTTCTGCTGCTGCGATTTCCTTCTTCACTTCGTCCACCAGTTCTTCCGGTGCCGGATCTGGTGCGGCTGGAATTTCTACCGTCACTTCACAGGCTGCAGTTTTCTTTCCATCTTCCGTGGTTACGGTGATGGTTGCCGTTCCGTTTCCTACTGCAGTTACTTTTCCGTTTGCGTCTACGGTTGCTGCTTTTTCGTTGCTTGTTGTAAAAGTTACCTTTTTATTTGTTGCATTTTCCGGTGCTACCGTTGCGGTAAGCTGCACATTCTCACCTTTTTCGGTCAGTTTTGCAGTGGTCTTATCCAGTGTAACGCCGGTTACGGCTACTACAGTCGGTGCCGGTGTTTCTGCTTTTTTCTTAAATACAAACTTGTCAGTCTGTGGTCCTTTTTTGCTGCTGTTTGCAATAAAGGAAAGTACACCTTTTCCTGCCTGTGTTACTTTGATCGTAAAGGTTACAGTATGCGTTGTTGTAGCTCCAGTTTCTCCGATAACATCCACACTGCCGCTTTCTACATTTGTTCCTTCCCAGTTAAATGCATTATTGGTTGTTGACATATCGGTACAGCCACTGCGGTAAGAAGCAGTTACTTCATACTCACCTGCTTCCGGTGCATCAAAGTTCATGGAGATCTTATCCCCTGGTTCGAACCAGTTCAGGAATTTTCCACCACTTGCCCATTCTGCTGTTTCTACATGAACATGTTCTTCTGTATCTCCATTTAACGGATATAATACAAAGTCTTCTGCTTCTACCTCCAATGTATCTTCACCGGTCGGTAATGTATACTCTTTTGTCGGAATCTCCACGGTCACTTCACAGGCTGTCAGTTTTTCTTTCCATCTTCCGTGGTTACGGTGATGGTTGCCGTTCCGTTTCCTACTGCAGTTACTTTTCCGTTTGCGTCTACGGTTGCTACTTTTTCGTTGCTCGTTGTAAACGTTACCGTTTTTATTTGTTGCATTTTCCGGTGCTACTGTTGCAGTAAGATCTACTGTATGACCTTTTGCTGTCAGTTTTGCTGTGCTCTTATCCAGTGTAACGCCGGTTACGGCTACCGTTTCCGGAGTGGTGTCATCTGCCAGCTCTGTGATGAATTTTGCATCTGCAAAATCTGCATGGTCGTTGCTGTCGCCGCCATTTTTATCTACATTCAGTCTGAGCATCTTCACGCCTTCTACGGAAATATCCAGTTTTTTCATCGCTGATTCTCTGGTAACTGCGTCTCCTGTATATACCTGCGTGTTATCAGTATACACGTTGAATTTGACATTACCATCCGTATTTGCTTCACGGTCTACGCCCATATAGGTTACGAATCTCTTGAAGCCCATTCCCTCGATATCGTAGTAAAGGTTTCCGGTTGCATGGATACCCATACCTTTTTCAAAGGTCTGTTCCTGTGTTCCATCATAAAGCCGCATGGTATTTCCATCGACGGACTTATCTTTCATGATGTTGCCCCAGCCACTTGCCGAATTGCTCTCATAGCTTAAATCTGACAGGTAGACTTCGCTCTTTCCTTCTACTGTCCAGGTATAGGTTTCGGTTGTGCTCTTGTCTGTGGATTCTACTGTAACCTGTAACTGGTTGCTTCCTTTTTTCATTGTTACGGAAGTCTCTACGCTTCCTGTTCCGGTTGCCACGGTTTCATTGTTGCATTTTACGGTAATCTTTGCATTTGCTTCCTGTGCAGTAAATGCCACCTGGGAAGTTCTTGTCATGGTTGATGCCGTATACTCTTTAAGATTTGCGTTAAAGTTTCCACTGTTCTGAATAGTGCTGGCAAACTGTACTTTTTCCAGTTTTGCATTGCTGTCGGATGGTACACGCAGTGTCAGGCTGTAGTGCTCTGTCACACCGCCATCCGGAGTGATTGCAATGCCAGCCACCATTGTATCACCAGATACCGGAATTGCATCTCCTGCGTTATATGCGGTTCCATTTACATTCAGAACTGCTTTTGCTCCTTCACCCAGATCTTTGAGCTGAATAGTTACCGTTTTCTGTCCTTTTGTCAGAGATGCACTGTAAGATTTTTCATCTGCTTTAAATCCTGCAACGTCTTTTCCATCCACGGTAATACCGCTGATAGCTGCATTCTGTGCTCCGGTACGTGTGATCAGGAAACGGTAAATCTCCTGTGTATGACCGTCTTCTGCGATCACTCTTGCGGTAATGATATTCAGACCTGCTACCAGATCTACTTTCTGATCTTTGATCTCACTGCCGCCTTTTTCTGCGGATACGATCTCATTTTCATTTGCCAGTTTTACTGCGTTGCCAACACCATTGCGGCAGATCTCGATGTTTGCATTTTCGTCTTTTGCTTTCAGAGAAAGGTTCACGCTCTTAACGTCTTTGCCTGCGGTTGTCACATAGCTCTTGGTGTCGGATGAGAATGCCGGCATCGTAACACCGGATACGGATGCACTTGCCAGAATTGCATTTCCGGATTTTACATTTTTCAGTTTTTCTGCATCGCCGCTGTCACCGCCTGTCGGTGCATCTTCGGTCAGTGCAATTTTCTCACCATTGATCTCCAGATCGCTGAATGTAAACGGTGTGCCTTTTGTATTACTTCCGGTACCGGCGATCAGTGCCACGCCAAAGGAATTGCCGATGGTGCTGTTGGTGATGCTGCTTCCTACCGGTGTCCAGTCTGTTTTATTGGTACTGTAATATCCGGTAAAGGTATCGCCGGATTTTACCAGTTTCAGCCAGATATCCGTTTCATCCGGATTGGATGTATTCTGATCTTCATTCGGATTTTTGTTTGTCTCTGTTACCACATGGATCTTCGGCGTATTGTTTCCATGTTTTCTTTCTACTGCCACGTAGTTGTCATTGTCTTTATAGATAAACAGACCTGCTTCATCGTATTCTCTTACGGTCTTTCCGCTCATCTTGACGATCGCGGTAAATTCTCCGGTGCCGCGGTCTGTATTTTCACCGCTGACAATGATGTTGCTTGCAACCTGGGTATTCCAGAGTCCCTGTCCCATTGCTTTGATCGTTACGCTCTCGCCGCTGACACTGTATCCGCCTTCTGTTGCGTTCTTCACGGTCAGTGCTTTGGAAAGGATTTTTTTCGGAAACCGGATTCTGTGCTTCGCCTTCTGTCACCGTAAAGCTTACCGGATCGGTGCTGAATTTACGTCCACCCACCAGTTCATAGGCAGTCACCGTTGCAGTACCTGTTTTTACACCTGTCACATGACCGGTGCCATCTACACGTACGGTCTCCGGATCGCTGCTGACATAGATCATCTCGCTGGCTGCCTGAGTGCCGCTGCCGATCGTCACATTTTCATTGCTGCCGATCGTCACTTCACTGTTCTGCATATTGCTTATGTTTACGTTTCGGTTTACGCCTTTATCATAAACATTATCTGAAATATTCACGTTACGACATCCGTTGAAGGTAAATGCGTTGATGCTGGCACTCTCAGCCGTTGAAACGTTCATGGAAACTTTTTCCCCAACTGCCAGTGTTGTTTTGGCTGGATTTGCCTTTTCATTTACGGAGTAACGTAAAACTTTGTTTCCGCTAAAGGTCAGTCCATCCACGCTCTTGGCATTGACCACATTTGCTGTTCTGTTTGTAAAATAAAATTCATTGTCTTTGATTCTTACATTTTTATGTACCGGTGAAGCAGATCCATTGACAGTCGGATCAAACATGATAAATGCACTGTAGCTGCCCTGGTTCACACCACAGCGGCGGAATACATTTTTCTCGATCAGTACATCTTCGTCATGTCCGGATTCATACCAGCCGTTTACGTCATCGGAAATATAGACGGCTGCACCGGCAACGTTGTCAAACTCATTGTTGCGGATCACTACGGATCTTCTGGTTGTCACCAGGATACCACGTACCGGCATCTCGCGGAATACGTTGTTCTCAATCTCTACGCTCGGCGTATAGGTAACGTTTTCCAGAGCTGCTGCGTTTGCAGATACAGAAGACGGCATATCTGTATCGAGTGTTACGATGATCGTATTCAGGTCTGTTTTGGAAGTATCTGCCGCATCTCCGTTACCTTCCACCATCGTTCCGCCGTGTCCGTCCGGGCCTACCACTCCGGTTACTTTTGCTTTTGCTCCGCTGATCGGAAGCAGGCTGCTCTTTGAAACAAATTCTACTTCGTCTCCCACATAATAGTTCGGGAAACCGGAAGTTTCGTGGTGCTGATAGCGAACTTTGAATTTATTCGCAGAGATTCGTTCGGTTACCTGTAAAAATGTTCCGTGAATATTGATCGGGTCATCCTGTGGATCTTCAAATGTGCTGTTTACGATACGGATCGTTCCGCCGCATCCGGACATCTGCACAAAGTCTGCGGAACCGACGCCCGTTCTTCCGCTGCCTTCATAGTTTCGGAAATCTACATCATCCAAAGTGATATTTTTGGAAAGCTGTCCTACGACACCAAACGCATGCAGGAAATGAAGGTCTACATGCTGCATGGTCACACCGTCACTCTCCCAGAAGAAGGCTGCCGCATGGTCTCGCGTTGTCTTTCTCATCTGCTGTCCATAGCCTGCCTGGAAAGACGGTGCGGAATTGTAAGTCACTTTCAGACGGTGGCCGTCCACTTTTTCGATACTCTTTACATTACTGAAAAACTTGTCACTGGAAGTGGTCAGAGTACCGGTCGTCATATCAAATCCCTGTACATGTCCGACACCATTGGTATAGCTCCAGTATGGTGCTCCGGTGTACGGGCTGACATCACTGCTCCAGGTAACAGTCGTTCCGCTTACGGAATAATTATAACATTCCGGTACATACAGAGTTGCTGTGTTTCCCTCTACTTTTTCTGCTGTCACGCTGACTACAGACGGTACCTGGAAATCGGTATCAAAATTCTGGATTTTGACATTCTTACATCCGATCGTGGAAAACATCATCATCTTGCCATGGAAGATCAGGCTGGAATTATTTCCTTCCAGCGTTACATTCTCCATGTTTTCCAGCAGAATACCGATATTTTTCATTTTGTAGGTACTGCGGTCACCATTGTTGCTGCTCAGTGTATTTGAAATATAAAGTTCTCTTTTCTGTGCACGGTCCGGATAAATCTGGTATTCGCCTTTCGGGAAATCCAGCACAACCGGTCCTTCTACCTGTTTTGCAGCTTCGATGGCTGCCTGTATGCCTTCGGCACTGTCCTGTACTCCGGTCGGATCTGCACCGTATCTCGTGACATCGATCACGGTGGCTTCTGTTGTGTCTGCGTCATCAGCCCGTTCAGCGGCTGCCGTTTTACCCCCCCCCGGTATGGAAGGGATCGTCACTGACAAAATCATACAGATCATCAGCATAATGGATAGTAATTTTTTCTTTTTCATGTGTTCCTCCTTTTTGTTTGTCCGTTTCTTGTTTCCTGCATCCTGCATAATCACAAAATGCTTACTACAAAAATACTATATTTTCGTCATTTTGTCCAGTTTTTTCCCCATAAAAAATAGAAGTAAGCCACTTCTTACTTCTACTTTTTCTACTCTGCTTCATATCATCTTCGTTTTAAAAATACCCTGCAGATTGTTTCGTATTTATCCTGCGTAATGTGCCTGCATGCCACATGCCTGCTCAAATTCACGCAGTTTGCGTTTTGCTTCCGGACTGATGGCGCGCGGAACCTGTATCTGTACGGTCACGTACTGATCGCCATGCACCTGTGGGTTCTTCATGGATACGATACCTTTTCCACGCAGACGGATCTTGCTTCCGGACTGTGTGCCCTCCCGTACTTTACAGATCACATCACCATAGAGGGTGTGCACCTTTGCCTCTCCGCCAAGAACGGCTGTCGTAAATGGTACCTGGACGGTCGTATAGACATCCATTCCTTTCCGCTCATATCTGGAATCCGGTGCGATCTTCACTTTCAGAAGCAGATCGCCGGCTCTGCCGCCCATGCCTTTGTTTCCTTTTCCTCTTAAGCGGATACTCTGCCCTTCATCAATACCAGCCGGGATATGCACCTTCAAGGTCTGCGTCCTGCCAGGTGCAGCCGGATCGGAAAAGGCT
>ENA-OQDT01000800-OQDT01000800.1-human-gut-metagenome-genome-assembly--contig:-NODE-800-length-20131-cov-4.873025_pt1 | contig 20131 bp, 18 predicted proteins | sample MGYA00242786_ERZ504617 | MGnify/ENA primary metagenome ERZ504617 (study PRJEB26092, sample SAMD00036337) | human gut metagenome | host: Homo sapiens | study: EMG produced TPA metagenomics assembly of...
CTATGGGCAGCTTATGAAAGTGACGTGTTTTCTGGAATTGTATGCTGTTCGGGTTCGTTGTGGTTCCCGGACTGGGATCATTATGTGAGGAATCATGTGATTCAGAGTAAATGTAGCGTATATCTGAGTCTTGGCGGGAAAGAAGAGAAGACGAAGAACAAAGTAATGGCAGCGGTCGGTGACAGGACCAGGGCGCAGGAAAGGCTGTTACAGGAGGATTCGCTGGTGGAATCCGTGGTTTTAGAGTGGAATGCGGGAGGGCATTTTGCAGATGCGGGGAAAAGGCTGGCTAAGGGCGTGAAATGGATGTTTGGAGTGAAAAGTGGCTTATAATATAAGTTGAGGGTGTTAAGGTTTCATGGTATCATAATCAGTATAGAAGTAGATTAGAAGGTGTAATATATGGGAAGATTTGTGAATCCGGATAACAGTGCATTTCAAGTAGCACTGAATTCAAAAATCTATATAGATAAAACAGGCTTAATTGCCTGCATGAATGATGTACTGGACTCAACAGACGGATATATTTGCAATAGTCGTCCACGTCGGTTTGGAAAATCATATGCGGCGAATATGCTTGCAGCATACTATAGCAAAGGTGCAGATTCGGAAGAGATGTTTTTTGATCTTGAGATAGGAAAAACAGAAGATTTTAAGAAGCATCTTAATAAATATGATGTGATCCATATAGATGTACAATGGTTTTTGTCCAGTTGTGCAGACATCAAAAGTATTATATCCTACATTACGCAATCGGTTTTGGAGGAACTAAAAGAGTACTACCCTGAAGTTCTTCCTAACGAAGTGTTGACATTGGCGGACGCTTTGTCGCGCATCAGAAACTCGACCGGTCAGAAATTTATTGTGATTATTGATGAATGGGATATTCTGATCCGAGATGAAGCAACCAATAAGGCTGTTCAAGAAGAATATATCTATTTCCTGAGAGGCTTATTCAAAGGTACAGAGCCGACAAAATACATTCAGCTTGCATACCTCACCGGCATTCTGCCAATCAAAAAGGAAAAAACGCAGTCGGCCTTGAATAACTTCGATGAGTTTACCATGGTCAGTGCTGGCACGTTGGCACCTTTCATTGGCTTTACGGAAGAAGAAGTTAAGAATCTTTGCGAGGAGTACCACAAAGACTTTGACAAGGTAAAAAAGTGGTACGATGGTTACTTGCTGCGGGATTACCAAGTTTATAATCCCAGAGCTGTTGTCAGCGTTATGCTGAAGGGAGAGTTTAAGAGCTACTGGTCGGAAACGGCTTCCTATGAAGCAATCGTTCCCCTTATCAACATGAACTATGATGGGCTGAAAACGGCAATCATTGAAATGCTTTCCGGTGGGGAAGTTAAAGTAAACACGGCTACCTTCAAGAACGATACCGTTAATATCCAAAGCAAAGATGATGTTTTGACATATATGATCCATCTTGGCTACTTGGGATATGACCAGAACCGAAAAACAGCGTTCGTTCCGAATGAGGAAATCCGGCAGGAATTGACACTTGCGGTGGAAAGCAAGCATTGGAATGAGATGTTGCTGTTCCAGCAGGAGTCTGAGAAGTTGCTGGATGCGACATTGGATATGGATGGCGATGCAGTAGCCACTCAGGTTGAAAAAATCCATGATGACTATGTTTCTGCCATCCAGTACAACAATGAAAACTCCTTGAGCAGCGTCTTGGCGATTGCATACCTGAGCGCTATGCAATATTACTTTAAGCCGGTTCGAGAGCTGCCCACAGGCAGGGGCTTCGCAGACTTCGTTTTCGTACCAAAACCGGAGTACCGAAATGACTATCCGGCGCTTGTTGTGGAGTTGAAGTGGAACCAAACGGCGGAGACTGCGATGCAGCAGATTAAGGAAAAGAAATATCCGGATTCGCTGCGTGGCTATACAGGAAATCTTCTCTTGGTAGCTATCAACTATGACAAGAAAACGAAGAAACATCAGTGCCTTATTGAAAAAGTAGTATAAAGATCATGCCGTGGAAGGAACCTTCTTCCACGGCTTTTCTATACCATGATTGAGTCATTGACTTGTACATTTTGAAAATACTGAATGCAGTATTATACTGATGGGGAAGGAGGGAAAACCGATGCAATATGATAAAGCAGACCAGCAAAACTGCCCGCGCAGAGTCGTGTTCTATGGGCGCGTGTCCACGGAACTTGAGGCGCAAATATCAGCACTGAAAAATCAAATGAACTGGTATCTGGAGCTGGCAGAACATCATCCGAATTGGACGGTGGTTGGGCAATACGCCGATGAAGGAATCTCAGGTACTGGCATGAAAACCCGACCTTCTTTTATGAAGATGCTGCGAGATGCCCGGAAAAAGAAGTTTGACCTAATCGTGACCCGCGAGGTTTCCCGTTTTGCCCGAAACACGGTGGATACTTTGGTTACGACCCGTGAGCTGAAACAGTACGGCGTTGAAGTGTACTTCGTCAATGATGACATCTGGACGATGCGTGGCGATGGAGAAGTTCGCCTGACCATTATGGCAAGCCTTGCGCAAGATGAAAGCCGTAAAATGAGTGAACGCACCAAGGCGGGCATTCAGACGTCACAGAAAAAAGGCACCTATGTTGCGGGACCGACACCGTTTGGATATAAGCGTGATAAAAAGGCTCATACGCTTGTGGTGCAGGAAAGTCAGGCAGAGACTGTCAGAAAAATTTTTGCTTGGTATGCTGATGGCATAAATGGCACCGAGATAGCCCAGACACTAACGCAAGAAGGCGCACCGAATAAATCCGGAATGCCACAATGGAGCGCGCGTCAGGTTCTCTCAATCACCAAGAATACGATTTATAAAGGGTATTTGACATACAACAAATCGCATATTGATGATTTCCTCAGCCATAAAAGCATCAAGAACAGCGAACAGGATTACATTCTGGTGAAAGGCAGTTTTGAGCCAATCATTTCAGAGGAACTATGGGATAAATGTCAGCGCCGCAGACATGCATGGCAGTCGTACAAAGACGGCAATATAACGCAGGCTTACTTGTATGGAAAGAGCGAACACGCCGACAAATGGGCTTGCCGCCTGTTTTGTGGCTGCGGAGCCAGAATGCGGGCGTTCCGCGCAGAGAAAGGCATTGTTCGATATATCTGTTATCAGCGGTCGCTGAGGAATGTAGCCCCCAAATGCAGCGCCCCCAATGTGCAAGCATGGAAGCTCGAATTGATGGCGCGAGAAATTTACAAAAACGTTTGGCAGGATCACCGGCAGGATATTTTAGAAGAATACCAGCAGGAACAAGAAAACGGAGCTGCCAATAGTGAAAAGGTAGAGGAAGCACTCAGCTGGCAAGAGTCGTTCCCAAACGATGAAATCAGCCGGGAATTTCTGGACAGATTTGTGCTGAGAATCTTCTCCATCGATGGACAGAAATTCATCTGGGAACTAAATCTATTTCAAGAGTCATGCACTGTTCAATGTAATGTGCGCGGAACGTACAATTACCATTCGATTTCGGCGGAAAAAATCATGCCGGGAAAAACAAAAGCGAAGAAAGGGGATGGGGCCGTCAATAGGATACTTGAGGATGCAAACAGTACGCGCTTTTGGGTACATACCTATGATGACGACCCAATAAGCAGGCTGCTATTAAAAATCCCAGAGCATAAGGCTTTTATAGCGAGTTATCGTTAAAAAACGAGCATAAAATAAGGCTCACCGTCAATTTTGGCGGTGGGCCTTATTTGTTTGCTCATGTATGAGATGAATTGCGTTTAACACGGAGCTGCTTTCCAGAACCATCACAGATACACCTCCACGGTCAGGACGGTCCACGCTGCACGGCGGAACTGGTGGGGCAGCTTGTTGGCTTCACGGTAACGCTTGGCGCTTTCAAAGTCGATGGTGAAGGTGAGGATCGATGGAATATACAAAAACGGTGAGCTGGACTATGAGGCAACTCACAAGAAATTCTTGTTGGTTCGTTCCGAAGGGACAAGACAGGTAAAAATAAATTAAGGTATCCCGACTTTATGACTTTTTGAATGCTATCTAAAAAAAAGAAAAACCGCTGCGCAGCCGACAGCGGTTCATCGTCATATTCTGTTTTCAGAACAGCCAAGCAAATATTGCCGATGCAGCGACAATCAAGGCACTTCCTGCCAAGGATAACAGCATCGGTACTGCAAATGGGCACAGTAACAGTGCCACAATCGCCGAAGCCGCTGCCTGTGCATAGCTATCATCTAGCAGCGCAAGGAAAGCCGCCCAGCCGCCCAGCCCGGCAAGCAGTAATAGTAAATCTAAGGCAACACCGCACAATTCCCGCCTTGCGGCTTAAGCACCGCTCCGGCGGCTGCGGCACGGCATCTGCGTTGCCAAAATGCTCGATAATGTCGGGTTGCGGTACCCGCATCGTGCTTCGGGGGCAAAAGCCCCTCGCACTCTGCGACCGCTGCCCCTGCTTCGGTTCGCTGTTTCCGCCACTGGCGGCGCTCACCTTTGCAGCATCCAGTATTATCTGCGCTTTTGGCTTAGCATCTGCCGCACCTCGCTCGCCGTATCGGCACTTAGAATTATGCGGTATTGCCCTAATTATTGCCGCTTCCAAAATTCCGTCCTTCAACTCCTAACTCCTACTTCCTACCTCCTAACTTATGAACCATCTTCTCCAATCTCAACTCCAATCCTATGCTTCCTCCGGGCTTTACCCCTTGCACATGCCGGGGCACAAGCGGCGGGTGGTGCCGGCACCGGGCCTGCCCGCCGGGTGGGATATGACCGAAGTTCCCGGCGTAGATGACCTGCACGATGCAGACGGCATTTTGGCCGATGCCATGGCCCGCACCGCCGCCCTGTGGGGGGCAAAGCGAACCTGGTATCTGGTCAACGGCTCCACCTGCGGCATTCTGGCCGCCATCCGGGCCGCTGTCGTCAGTTCCGGCCGCACCGCCGTCATCTGTGCGCGCAACTGCCACAAATCCGTTTACCACGCCATTGAGCTCAACCGCTTAACGGCACACTGGCTGGTGCCCCCGTGGACCCGGCGTTCGGCATTTACGGCAGCATCACCCCCGCCATGGTAGCGGATGCCCTGCGCGCCTGCCCGGATGCCGCTGCGGTCATCCTTACCAGCCCCACCTATGAGGGTGTTTTGAGTGATCTTGCCGCCATTGCCGCTTTGTGCCATGCCGCCAACGTTCCCCTGATCGTGGACGAAGCCCACGGCGCGCACTATCTGCCACTGGCCGCCGCCCACGGCTGGCAGGGCGGTGCCATTGCTGCCGGGGCGGATGTCATCATTCAAAGCCCGCACAAGACACTGCCCAGCCTGACCCAGACTGCCCTGCTGCACTGGAACAGTTCTTTCATTCCGCCGCAGGAGCTGGAACGCCAGCTGGATGTGTTTGAAACCAGTTCCCCCTCCTATCCGTTAATGGCCAGCCTGGACGGCTGCACCGGCCTGCTGGCCGAACACGGCGATGCCTGGTTTGCCGCCTGGCGTGCCCGCTTGCAGCGGTTCAGCGGCGCTGTGCGCCCACTGCGCCGCCTGCGCGTGCTCTGCCATGGGATGGATGATGTTTCTGCCCACCCCGGCTTTTTTGCCCACGATTCCGGCAAGATCCTCGTCAACGGTGCTGCTGCCGGGCTGACCGGCCCCGCCCTGGCGGAACTGCTGCGCCGGGACTGGCAGTTTGAAACCGAAATGTCCTGTGGTGCCAATGTGCTGGCCATGACCTCCCCCTGCGATGAAGAAACCGCCCTTGACCGTTTTGCCGCTGCCCTGTTGGTGATCGATGCTGCGGCGGCGCAGAACGCTCCCCTGCCCGCCTCGGCGCAGGTGCTGCCCACCCCCGGCCCAGCCGCCTGTTCCATCGCACAGGCGCTTTTTGCCCCGCACACCGCGTTGGCACTGCAACATGCCGTTGGCCGCACTTCGGCGGAGTATGTCTGGGCATATCCGCCGGGCGTTCCTCTGCTGGCACCGGGCGAAGTGATCACTCCGGAATTCATCGCGGCCTGCACCGCCCTTGCTGCCTGCGGCACCCACCTGCACCACACTGGCCTTGGCGGTGGCTCCACTTTGGATGTTCTGCCATAGCACCATTCCTGTTGTGGGCAAAAAACTGCCCGCCTCCCCGCAAAAATCCCCGCTTTTGCTTGACAAACCCTATGGTTTCCGTGTATATTTAATATAATCTATATTTATAGAAGAGGTGAAATTTCATGAAGCACATTCAGACTCTGAACACCCGCGATATGGCTAAGAGCCTCCAGAACGGCGGCTGCGGCGAATGCCAGACTTCCTGCCAGAGCGCCTGCAAGACCAGCTGCGGCATTGCCAACCAGCCTTGCGAGAAGAAGTAATTTTTACTTGAACTGGCTTTCTGCCGGGACTGCCTTTTACCAAAAAGGCGCTCCCGGTTCTTTTTATGTAACCCCACTTTGATTCGGATATGAGGAATAGTATGATCCATCAATATAAACTCAACGGCTACAACATTGTGCTGGATGTCTACAGCGGCAGCGTTCACGCCGTAGACGAACTGGCGTATGCCGCCATCGCTCTGGTCGATGCCGGCCACCCCCGCGCAGAAGCTGCCGACCTGCTGGCAAAGAAATATGCTGACCATCCCGAAGTGACCGCCGAGGACATCAACGACTGCTTTGACGATATCGAAGAACTGAAGGCCGATGGCAAGCTGTTTGCCGAAGATATTTACGCTGACCATGCCTTTGACTTCAAGAATCGTTCCACCGTTGTCAAGGCACTCTGCCTGCATGTGGCCCACACCTGCAATCTGAACTGCGAATACTGCTTTGCCGCCCAGGGCAAGTTCCACGGCCAGTCCGGCCTGATGAGCTTTGAGACCGGCAAGCGTGCGCTGGATTTCCTGGTGGAGCACAGCGGCACCCGTCACAACCTGGAGGTTGACTTTTTCGGCGGCGAACCGCTGATGAACTTTGAGGTCTGCAAACAGCTGGTTGCCTATGCTCGCAGCATTGAAAAAGAAAAAGGCAAGAACTTCCGCTTCACCCTGACCACCAACGGCATCGGCATCACCGATGAAGTCATTGAGTGGGCCAACAAAGAGTGCTACAACGTGGTTCTTTCTCTGGATGGCCGCAAGGAGATCAACGACCGTTTCCGCAAGGATATTGCAGGCCGCGGCAGCTATGACCGCATTGTGCCCAAGTTCCAGCAGCTGGTCAAGGCCCGCGGCGGTAAGGGCTACTACATGCGCGGCACCTTCACCCATTACAACACCGATTTCACCAACGACCTGTTCCACATGGCGGATGATCTCGGCTTTGACGAGCTTTCCATGGAGCCGGTCGTGAGCAAGGCCGGCAGTCCCGAAGCCCTGACCGAAGCCGACCTACCCATCCTGTTTGACCAGTATGAGCTGCTGGCCAAGGATATGCTCCGCCGTGAAAAAGCCGGTCATCCCATCACCTTCTACCATTACATGATCGACTTGGCCCATGGCCCCTGCATTTACAAGCGCATTTCCGGCTGTGGTTCCGGCACCGAATATATGGCCGTTACCCCCTGGGGCGACCTGTACCCCTGCCATCAGTTTGTCGGCGACCCGGATTACAAGCTGGGCGATATCTGGAACGGCGTTACCAACACCGAACTGCGGGATGAATTCAAGCTGTGCAACGTGTACGCCCGCCCCGACTGCAAGGATTGCTGGGCACGCCTGTACTGCGCGGGCGGCTGCGCCGCCAACGCCCTGCACGCCACCGGCGATATCCACGGTGTGTATGAATATGGCTGCGAAGTGTTCCGCAAGCGCATTGAATGTGCCCTGATGATCAAAGTAGCCGAAAGCCTTGATCCCGAGCTGGCAGGCCGCGCCGCAACGGCAGCTCCTGCCACCGACGAGGACTGTGGCGACTGTTCCTCCTGCGAATAATTTCCTTTTCCCAGGGTGTATCTGAAAAGTCGAAAATATCGGCTGTTTCTTTGTTTTCAGATACACCTTAACCGCTGAGCCAGCAAAATCGGCGTTTCTTGTTTATCCCCGCACCAAATCTTCCATCAAATTCATCCGGCAAAGCCGGAATAAGGAGCATAACTTGTATGGAATACCGTGTCTGCCGCAATAACCCTGCCCCCTATAATGACCTCAACGGCAAAATCAGCCTGCTGGGTCTTGGCACCATGCGCCTGCCCCTGCGGGACGCCGCCGACCAGACCAGCATTGACGAGGAAAAGGCACAGGAGATTTTTGATTATGCCTATGCCCACGGCGTGAACTATTTCGATACTGCCTACCCCTACCACGGCGGCATGAGCGAAAAGTTCTGCGGCAAAGCTCTGGCCAAGTATCCCCGCACCAGCTATCACCTTGCCAGCAAACTGCCCGGCTGGCTGTTGAAATGCGATGAGGATGTGCCCCGTATTTTTAACGAGCAGTTGGCCAACTGCCGCACTGATTACTTTGATTTTTACCTCGTTCACTCTGTGCATGAAAGCAGCTGGCCCAATTACGTCAAGTACCACGCCTATGACCAGCTGAACGAGCTGCGCAAGGCGGGCAAAATCAAGCGGCTGGGCTTTTCTTTCCATGGCAGCGCTGAGCAGCTGCCAGAAATCCTTGCTGCAGGCGATTGGGATTTTGTACAGCTGCAGCTCAATTATTTTGACTGGGACTATCAGCAGAGCCGCAAAAAATACGAGCTGTGCGCCGCTGCCGGGCTGCAGGTCATCGTTATGGAGCCGGTGCGCGGCGGGATGCTGAACACCCTTTGCCCTGAAGCCGCCGCCCTGCTGCATCAGGCCGCCCCGGAAAAGAGCCTGGCCAGCTGGGCCATTCGCTGGGTTGCCAGCCTGCCCAATGTGCTGTGCGTACTTTCCGGCATGACTACCCTGGAGCAGGTACAGGATAACGTGGCTTCCATGGATCCCTTTATTCCGCTTTCCACCACCGAGCAGGATACCCTCGCCCGTGCGCTGGATGTGTTCAAGGCCCAAAAGCTTGCCCCCTGCACGGCCTGCAAGTACTGCATGCCATGCCCCGCCGGGGTCAACATTCCGGGCATGCTGCACGCCTGGAACGAATACCGCCTGTGTGGTGACCGCCTCGCCACCCTAAAAGAGGAATATGAGGACGCCCCCGCCGCCACCCGCGCCGAGCATTGCATCAAGTGCGGTGCCTGCCTGCCCAAATGCCCCCAGCACATCGACATCCGTTCCATGATGAGCACCATCTGCGATACGCTGTGATTTTTGGATTTACGGGGGATTTTTCCAACCTTTTTGAAAAAAGGCTTCGGCGAAAACCTTTAATCCAATAGGTACAATCGTATAAATAAGGCGCACCACGGGGATTATTCTGTGGTGCGCCTGTTTTTTGTTGTTCCTGTTTATGATCCCTGCCTATGCGGAATTACAGCAGGTTCAACCCTTGCCACGAACTTTTTCCCGCCGTCCCATTCCTAATTCCTAATTTTTCCCCTCTCCGTGTAAAATGCCAAAAGCCCGATGTCAACACGGCATCGGGCTTTTGGATTTTCTGCATATAAAACGTTAATTTACTTATCCTGCGCGTTATGCTTCGCGGCAAACGGCAGCTTGCCATAGATTCCGCCGGTCGTCTCCTTGGCGGCACAGATTTTATCTGCCAGGCACACCAGCCACGCTTCACGGCAGGTGGGTGGGATGGGGGTTAAGGGGAACATGTGCTTTTTGATGATCTCCCGCTCCACCGGGGTCAGCTTCCAATCCTCGCTTGCGTTGTGCAGGGCGGTGCCTGGGTGGGTAAAACCGTGCCAGTGGTGGCCGTTGGCTTTATCGTGCCAGTCATACAAAAAGTAATCATGCAGCAATGCACCGCGGATCAGCGCCCGCTCGTTTACGCGCAGGTGCAGCGTTTCCGCCAAGACGCAGGCGGTATCCGCCACGCTGACGCAGTGGGCATACACGCTGACCTTGCCGTGCTGGATGCACCGCCGGGTTGCCGTGTAGCGGCCCTCTTTTTCCAGCCGGGCGGCTGCGGCTGCCACGCGGGCTTCGATTGCCCTGCGGCGTTCCCCGCTCAACTGAAGGTCACCACATCATCACGCGGGGCCGCGGCAGGCTCCACGTTGATGGCCGTCAGCACCGGGCCGACAGAATCCGGGGTCTGGCCCTTGTAAATCGGGTGGTATTTCAGGTTCACCTTTGCCGTTACCGTGATCCAGTCACGCTGCTTCAGGTTCTTGTACTCCGTGTACTTGCAGGGGAAGCCCACAAACTGGATATCCTGCACGCAGCAGGTCATGGCAAAGCGGCCGGGCACAAAGCTGTCCTTGCCGGCGCGGTTGGTCTGGCACACCTGAGCCAGGAATTTCACCGTTTTGCCGTCGTACTTCTGCATCTCATCCATGCAGTCCATATACCACACGCCAAAGAACTCTTCGGGAATCTCGATCACCGGGGCGTTTACATCGAACGGCAGCGGGTCCGGGATATCGTCATAGGCAACGCTGCCATCCTTGAACTCATAGGCGATATCGCAGCGGCGGCTGGCCTGGCGCACCAGCTTGTGGATCAGCTGGTGGCTTTCGTCATCGTTTACCGCCTCGGCACGGTTCACCACCAGCAGCTCGCTGCCGCGCAGCTTGTCCAGCAGCAGGCCGCGCATGGCATTGTCGTTGGCATAGGTCTTGATGGTAGTGCCGTCTGCGGTGGCCAGGCACTGGTAAATCAGCCAGTTATCCGGCAGGGCATCGTACAGCTCCTGCACCAGCCACATGCCGTTGTATTCAATGATCACACGCCCACAGTCAGACTTTTCAGCCAGCTGCTGCAGGTGTTCGCGGTTCAGTTCCGCTTTGTCCTCAATGGTGGCAACGGTCACGCCGCCAAAGGCAAATCGCTCGGAATCATATTCCTCTTCGCCTTCCTCACAGATCAACAGCAGCGTTTTGTCGCCGGAATCAAACTGCGGGTCCTCCATTGTTTCCTGAATAAACTTGGTTTTGCCGCTTTCCAGCATACCCACAAAGAGGTAACAGGGAATCTCTTTCTGCGCCATGTTTTACTCCTTTACAAATCAGGCGTGGAACAACTCTTCCACCTCATGTTCCTTCAGCTGGGAACCGATCACGCACACCTTGCCGGTAACATCGGGGCCGCAAGTGCGGATCTCATGCTCACCGGGCACCATGTCGAACTCGTACCAGGTGTCGCCGCCGTCCACAATGCCCTTGGCACGCAGCACAGCGCCGTACTCGCCGGAATCCAGCGTGGTCAGGATGCTCTCCAGCTCATCATGGCTGTACTTGTGGGCAGTCTCGTGGCCCCAGCTGGTGAACACTTCGTCTGCATCGTGGTCATGATGATGGTGATGATGGCCGCAGCAGCACTCGCCGTCATGGTGGTGATGATGGTGTTCATGCTCGTCATCGTCGTCATCATGGTCGTGGTGGTGATGGCAGCATTCGTGGCCGTGGTCATCATCCTCGTCATGATGGTGGTGATGCTCGTGCTCATCCTCATCATCGTCGTCATCATCATGGTCGTGGTGATGGTGGCAGCACTCGTGGCCGTCCTCATCATGGTCATGGTGGTGGTGATGATGCTCTTCCTCATCCTCGTCCGCATGGGCAGCATTGGAAGCCTGTGCTTCGCTCAGAAGCTCGGCAACCAGGTCGCGCTTACCATCCATAACGGAAACGATCTGTGCACCGGTCAGTTCGTTCCAATCAGTGGTCACAATGGTGGCGGTGGGGTTCTTTTCCTGGATCAAGGCAACGGCTGCGGCAACCTTCTTCTCGTCTGCGCTGCCGGTGCGGCTCAGGATGATGCAGGATGCGTGGCTGATCTGGTCATCGTAGAACTCGCCGAAGTTCTTCATATACATCTTGACCTTGTTCACATCAGCCACAGTCACAAAGCTGTTCAGGCTGACCGGCAGGGTCTCGCCCACACCCTCAACAGCGCGGGTCACATCACTCAGCTTGCCAACGCCGGAAGGCTCGATCAGGATGCGGTCAGGATGATAAGTCTCCACGACCTTTTTCAGTGCCTCGCGGAAGTCGCCCACCAGAGAGCAGCAGATGCAGCCGGAGTTCAGCTCGTTGACCTGAATGCCAGCCTCACGCATAAAGCCGCCGTCAATGCCGATCTCGCCGAATTCGTTTTCGATCAGCACGATCTTTTCACCCTGGAACGCTTCCTTGATGAGCTTTTTGATCAGGGTCGTTTTGCCTGCACCCAAAAAGCCGGAGAAAATATCAATTTTAGTTACCTGTTCTGCCATGGTAATATTCCCTTCTATCTTAAAGTTTGTTTCTGTTGTTAGCAATCTTGTTTTCTTACTGCTAACCTTATTATATCAAACCCGTCAAGAGCTTTTCGCCCATTTGGGCCTGCCAAAATTTGAAATTTTTGAAAACTTCTTGCCCTGTCAGCGCCTTTTTACCGCGGCGTTTCCCCTGTTTGCTGCAAAATCCTCTCACCTTTCAGCAGTTTGCCCGAAAAATCGCCCAGTATCGCCTGAAAAACCGTTTTTTCTATTGAATTTTGCGCCGGGCGCGTGTTACACTTGATGTATGCTGTTTTTACCGGAATTTTGCCTTGTTCACGCCCTGTTTTGGAGGTGAGCACCTTGCCCGCTGCCCCTGCATCCCGCGCCGCCGGGCGCGAAGTGACCCCCGTGGAACTGTTCCGCCTGCTGCCCGCCCATTTCGCCGCGGTACTGGTTTGTACCCTGCTGGGAGGTATTCTGGCCTTTGCTGCCGCACGCCTTGCCCCGCGCAGCTACCAGGCCGAAGCCCAGCTGTATGTTGCCTCCGCACAGGCGGGGCTGACCTCCGGCTATGCGGAACTGCAATTAACGGCTGATTATCAGGAGCTTTTGACCAGCCGCACCATGCTGGAATCCATTATTTCCACCCTTGGCCTTTCCACGGATACTGCCCACTTAAAAGACCAGATTACCATTCTGCACCCGGCAGATACCCATATTCTGCGCATTGTTGCGGCCGATTTTTCCCCACAGCGCGCAGCAGATATTGCCAACGCACTGGCTGCCCTTGCGTTGGATGATCTCTCTGCCCGCATGGGCACCACCCCGCCCCGCCTGGTGGAGCAGGCAGCCCCGCCGCAGCGCCTTTCCGGGCCGGGGGCTGTGTTCAACGCAGCGTTTGGCGCTGGCATCGGCTTTTTGCTCTGCTTTGCTTTCCTCTGCCTGCATTACCTGCGGGATGACCACATTTATACGGCGGACGATCTGGCCCGTTGCTGGCTCTTCGCCGCTGGCCTGCATCCCGGATGCCACGCCCCGCCGCCTCCATACCCGGAAAGGCGGCCGCCCATGAAAGAACTTGCTTTGAACCACCTGCCGGAGCTGGCACCCCGGACGGTTGAATCCCTGAATCTGCTGCGCCTGCGTCTGGAACAGACAGCCCCAGACGCCAAAATCATTCTGCTCACCAGCACTACCCCGCAGGAAGGTAAAACTACTCTGGCTTTGCAGTTCTGGCAGCTGCTTGCCGGGCTTGGCCAGCGCTGCCTGCTGGTTGACGGTGACCTGCGCCATTCCGGCATCTGCCGCCAGTGCGGGCTGACCGGTGAACACAAAGTGCCGGGTCTGGCACACTATCTTTCCGGCAGCGTTCCTCTGGAGGAAGTTCTCTACCACACCGAGATCCGCGGCGCCTGCCTGGTTCCAGCTTCCGGCACCACCAGCCGCCCGGCCCTGCTGCTGGAACACCCCCGTTTTGCCCGCATGGTGGAAAGCTGTGCACCAAAGTTTGCTTATCTTTTGGTCGATGCTCCAGCCCTGAGCGAATGCAGTGACGCTCTCAGCCTTGCCAAGGTATGTGACGGTGCCCTGCTTGTGGTACAAAGCGGCGGCGTTACCCACCAGGAGCTGCGCCAGGCGGCTCACCTTCTGCAGGGCTGCGGCCTGCCACTGCTGGGCACTGTGCTGAACCGCACCCCGTATTGACCTTTTATGAAAACATGTTAGAATGGACTTGTTCAACATTCTGCATATAAGGAGAGGACTATTTTGACGACCAATGAAAAAATCGCCGCTCTGCGCGCCGCTGCCCAGGCAGCCGGTGCCCACGGTGTTTTGCTGATGACCAGCGACCCCCACTCCAGTGAATATCTGCCCGCTTATTACAACAGTCTGCCGTTTTTCTCCGGCTTTACCGGCGAGAACTCCACCCTTGTTGTCACCCTGACCGGCAGCGCCCTGTGGTGCGATGGCCGCTTTTATGTTCAGGGTGACCGTCAGCTGGCCGGTACCGAAATTGAGTGCATGCACGCCGGTTCCGCCGGGGTGCCCACCGTGGAAGAGTACCTGACCGCCCATTTTGCCGCAGGCCAGACCCTGCTGCTGGATGGCAGCTGCGTGCCTGCCACCATTGCCAACGGCTATGCCGCCGCTCTGGCCAAGAGCGGCGCCAAGCTGGAAAGCAAGGATATCGTCTCCCCCCTGTGGGAGAGCCTGACCACCCGCCCCAGCCTGCCCAACACCCCCTGCGAGCTGCTGACTGTTGAGCAGACCGGCGCCACCGCCGCCCAGCGCATTGCCATGGTGCGTGACGAGCTGAAAAAAGCCGGTGCCACCGCCCTGGCCGTGACTGGTCTGGACTGTGTGGGCTGGCTGACCAACATGCGCGCACGCGACCTGCCCTGTACCCCGCTGGCCGTTGCTTATGCCCTTGTCACGATGGACAGCTGCACCCTGTTTATCGCCCCCGGCCGCCTGAATGATGCCGACGCAAAAACGTTGGCCGATAACGGCGTTTCCCTGCGCGACTACCCGGAGCTGATCGATACCGTACACGCTCTGCCCGCAGAGGAAGTATTCCTCGTAGACGAGAAAACCACCAACTATGACCTGTACTGCGCCCTGAACGAGCACAAGACCGTTACCGGTGCCGACCCGATCTTTGCACTGAAAGGTGTCAAAAACCCGGTCGAGCTTGCCAACATCCGCGAATGCCATGTGCGTGACGGCGTTGCCATGGTGCGTTTCCAGATGGACTTGGAAAAGGCCATCGCCGAGGGCAAAATCCTGCACGAGACTGACATTGAAAAGATGCTGCAAAAGCGCCGTGCCGAAATGCCCGGCTATTTTGAGGACAGCTTTGATACCATTGCCGCTTACGGCCCCAACGCCGCCATGATGCACTACCATGCCGAGGGCGAAGTGGACAGCGTGATTGAGCCGCGCGGCTTCCTGCTGGTGGATAACGGCGGCCAGTATGACTGCGGCACCACCGATATCACCCGCACTTATCCCGTCGGCCCCCTGACCGAGAACGAGCGCAAATACTACACCTGGACCCTGCAGAGCCACATTGACATTGCCCGCGCCGTCTTCCTGGATTACTGCACCGGCTTTGCACTGGACAGCTTTGCCCGCGGCCCGCTGTGGGCACACAAAATCAACTACCGCTGCGGCACCGGCCACGGCGTTGGCTACATCTCCTCGGTGCACGAAGGCCCCCAGAGCCTGCGCCCCCAGAACCCCATTGTCTTCAAAGAGGGCATGACCATCACCGATGAGCCGGGCGTTTATGAAACCGATGAGTCGGCATCCGCATTGAGAACGAGCTGGAATGCGTGGATGCCGGCACTAACCAATATGGTCACTGGCTGAAATTTGAGCCGCTGACCCTGGTGCCCATCTCCACCGAGCCGGTCATTGTGGACGAACTGACCCGTGACCAGATCAACTGGCTGAACGCCTACCATGCCCATGTATACGAGATGCTCAGCCCCCGCCTGACCGAGGAGGAAAAGACCTGGCTGAAAGCCAAGACTGCCCCCATCGACCGGTAAAGCTTTCTTTTCCGCATTTTTGAGTTATTTGAATCATTGAATTTATCGGCCCCTGCCGCACCAAGGCAGGGGCCGATTTTGTTTTGCCTTGGGTCCTGCTGTACTATGACCTTCCCTTTCCGTATTTTCCTTTTCCCTGTCTGTAGGGAACGGTCTTGACCGTTCCGTCCCATCATCCTACCACCCTTTTATAAATGCACCTCTCTCATGGCCTCGCGCAAATCAACTTATTGTATTTTATTTAATTTTATATTCAAATTGTATTTCCCGTTTTTCTGCGTCCGCCCCTCTGTCCATTCTGCACATTCCGACCAAATTGACGCATCGGGTGCTGGTCATTCTGCTATTCTTTCATAATTCTTACCCAAAATCACACGTCTAACACTGTGCAATCATCCCATTTTCTGGACTTTTACTCATTCTTGGGTAAAAATCTGTGATTATTGTTGATTTTTTATCAAAGTCGGTCTATAATAAAATAGCTGGCAGGGTCAGGCCCTCCAGCTGCTTGAACTGAATTTATAGGAGGTACCTGTTATGCTCGTAAATGCAACCAATATGCTCCTCAAAGCTCGTGACGGCCACTATGGTGTTGGCCAGTTCAATATCAATAACCTGGAATGGACCCGGAGCATTCTGCTTCAGGCTCAGGCCATGCAGAGCCCGGTTATCCTGGGCGTTTCCGAGGGTGCCGGCAAATATATGACCGGTTTCAAGACCGTTGCCGCCATGGTGCGCGCAATGGATGAATCTCTCGGCATCACGGTTCCCGTTGCCCTGCACCTGGACCACGGCACCTATGAGGGCGCAAAGGCCTGCATTGAAGCTGGCTTTACCTCCATCATGTTCGATGGCTCCCACTACCCCATCGAAGAGAATATTGCCAAGACCCGTGAGCTGGTTGAGCTGGCACACGACAAGGGCCTGTCCATCGAAGCCGAAGTTGGTTCCATCGGCGGCGTTGAGGACGGCGTAGTCGGCAACGGCGAAATCGCTGACCCCGAAGAGTGCGCCAAGATCACCGCTCTGGGCGTTGACTTCCTGGCTGCCGGCATCGGCAACATCCACGGCATTTACCCCGCCAACTGGAAGGGCCTGGACTTTGAAGCTCTGGAGCGCATCCATCAGGCTACCAACAACATTCCTCTGGTGTTGCACGGCGGCACCGGCATCCCCGACGAGATGGTTCAGAAGGCCATCCGCCTGGGCGTTTCCAAGATCAACGTCAACACTGACTGCCAGCTGGTATTTGCTGAGGCCACCCGCAAGTACATCGAAGCCGGCAAGGATCAGCAGGGCAAGGGCTATGACCCGCGCAAACTGCTGAAGCCGGGCGCAGACGCCATCATGGATAAGGTCAAGGAGAAGATCGAACTGTTCGGCTCTGCCAACAAGGCTTGATTTGGCTAAGATTTAATTTGCCCTTTATCCAGTAACATTACGCCCCGGAATCGCATATTCTTATGCGGTTCCGGGGTGTTTTTATTTTACGCTGTTTGCGCTATTTTATTTGTAGGTACTAGCCATAACCTCGCAGTAGGGCGGGGTCACCCGACCCCGCCGAAGCCCTGCCTGACCACACATTGAAAATTGGCAAAAAGCAATACCCCCATTTGTAGGGGACGATGCTTCGCATCGTCCCACATGCCGGGCCTCGTCTAATATTTCACCACATCATTCTCCGCAAGGCAGCGGGCGCACATTGTGCGCCCCTACAGGTGGCATACCATCACAATCCCCTCCACATCACTCAAAACCCGTCTTTCCCCTCACCATCACATTCCAGGGCCATCTCACCTGTCCCATCTTCACACAAAAAACGGCGCCGTACCCCATAAAGTCCGGGGTACAGCACCGTTTCTTTTTATCTTAGGCAACACCGCACAATTCCCGCCTTGCGGCTTAAGCACCGCTCCGGCAGCTGCGGCACGGCATCTGCGTTGCCAAAATGCTCGATAAGACATCCAGTATTATCTGCGCTTTTGGCTTGGCATCTGCCGCACCTCGCTCGCCGTATCGGCACTTAGAATTATGCGGTATTGCCCTTATTCTATAAACTCTATCATCATGCTCTGTGCTTTTTGTGCCTGCTCACCAATACGCCAAGCACTATCGCCAGCACAAAATAGATCACTGCCATCACCACAAAGCGGCCAAACAAACCGCCCACATAAGCAATCAGCAGGTTTTTCAGGGCAGGCGGGTCAATGCCCAGGCGCGTTAAGCCGATCATCGGCTTAACGCCCACACCCAGCACCAGGCACACCACAGCAGCACCGCCAAGGGCATACACCAGGCAGCGCGCCCCCAGGCGGGCATCTTTGCGGCTGATGCGTAGCATGGACACTACCGCAGCGCACAGCAGCACCGCACTGACCACCAAGCCGATTATCATCACCTTTTGCAGTTTCTGCACCAGGGTACGCAGCTGGCTGACCAGCGGCACCGCGGTGTAGGAGGCATACTCCATACGCACAGCCTCAGCCACGGTTTCCACGGCCGTCTTGGTTTCGCCTTCCAGCGTAATGCCACGGTCTGCCGTAGCCTGTTCCATGGCGCTGTAAACAGCTTCCGCGATATTATCGCGGGTATAATAGGTCAGCGTTTTGGCATACAGCCCCGCCACAGCATCCTGCATGTCGCTTTCCACCTGGTCAACAGACATAAACCCCGTCATAACATCGGCATCAAAACCGGTGGCTGCACCATAACTGATAAAATCCTGTACCATATCATCATAGGCGCTCTGGGCATAGCCGGAGCTTTTCACGCAGCTCTGCATATAGCCCACGTTACCAAACGTGGTAAACAGCATGACAAACACCGCCAAAAGTGCCAAAATCAGGCTGCTCAGCCAGGAAAGCACCATCGGCCACACAGCGCTGCCTTTGCGGGAGTTTTTTTGTTGCGTCATCTCTGCATCTCCTCCCTCAACGGTCAGCATCCAGCTCCGGGCCGGATGTGTAGCTGGCATAAACAAAGTAGCGGTTAGGGGTAAAAGCCCAGCGCATCAAACGGGTAGCAGGTATACAGGATCAGGTTTTCATCGGTGCGTGTAAAAGTCATACGTGGTGGTATCCTGGTAATCCCGCACCTCGCAGCGCTCCACCGTATAGGTGTAGGTACCGTAAATGGGTCTCGATCGTCACCACATCGCCCACCTCAACGCTCTGCAGATCGTTAAAAAAAGGATGTTGTTGTGGCCCGCCATCAAAAAATAGTCTTACTTTCACCAGGGATGCCTGCTCCGCTGCTGTCCACATAAGTACCAACGCCCTGGTTCAGGATGCTGTTGGTGTCACCGTAAATACACCGGCGCATCCACCGTGGTGCCCGCAATCGTAAATGCGGCCATAGCGGTCCCCCTTGCTGGGGTAGGTAATGCTGCTCAGCGGGATGATCTCCTGTTCCGGCTCTTCCTGTGCGGTCCGGTCATTTTCCGTATTGGTCAGGGTCTGGGCTGCCTCATCAAACAGGTCCTTGGGCTGGGTTTCCACCACGCTGGTTTCCATAAACCACTCTACCAGCGAGTAGTACGGTGCGGCAAACACCTTGAACATGACCGCCAGCAGCGCCAACGTGACCAGCGCAAACAGCAGTGGCACTACCACCAGCCCTGCCGGACCTTTGCGCAAAAAATCGTTCTTGTGCGTCATTTATTTTTTCTCCCCGTTCAGGCACAGGCTGCGGCCCATACCTGACGCTGAAACAAAAAAATTCGCCGCGGCACGCCGCGGCGAACAACATGTTAGTTAGGCGTGATTACTCAGCGTCACGGCTCTTGCGAACAGCAACACCCATGGTGCCAGCGATGGCAACCACAGCAACCAGCATAGCGATACCAGCATTGTCGCCGGTAGCCTTGATAACGCCATTGCCGCTCTTCAGGCTGGCAGCAGCGGTGGTGGTGCTTTCAGCAACGCCCCAGGTGCCATTCTTGATGGCTTCGCCGATTTCCGGATGGGTATCGGCATTGTTGAAGCTATAAGCAACGTTGGTGCCATTGATGCTGGCAGAGATGGTGATATCGTTGCCGTTGACGGCAACCTTAGCGTCAGCAACAGAAACACCGATGCTGTTCAGCACATTGACAGCCTCGTTCTTTGCGCCTTCGGGATCAGACTTAGCCTGACCCAGCAGAGCGTTTGCCTTGGCAACCAGAGCGTCAGCAGTGTAGCCAGCAGCAACAGCCTTGTCAACGTCAGAAGCGGTGACAGTGTAGGCAATGCCCTTGGAGTTCAGGTAATCCTGAGCGCGGGCAACCTGTGCATCATTGGCAGCAAATGCGCTGGTAGCGAACACACCAGCCATAGCGGCGCAGGCAACGAAAAGTGGTCAGTTTCTTCATTTTCATT
>ENA-OQDT01000802-OQDT01000802.1-human-gut-metagenome-genome-assembly--contig:-NODE-802-length-20115-cov-4.846008_pt1 | contig 20115 bp, 20 predicted proteins | sample MGYA00242786_ERZ504617 | MGnify/ENA primary metagenome ERZ504617 (study PRJEB26092, sample SAMD00036337) | human gut metagenome | host: Homo sapiens | study: EMG produced TPA metagenomics assembly of...
CACTTGGCCGGCGGCTAATACTTTTATTACGAGCGAAGCGAGTACAAGCAAGGCCAATTGGCCCACGAGATCAAAGAGATGCAATCGGCATTGCCGCATCACACTTGGCCGGTCGGCTTATATTTTATTACGAGCGAAGCGAGTAACAAAGCAAAGCCAATTGGCCCCACGGGATCAAAGAGATGCAATCGGCTTGCCGTACACACTTGGTCTGGCGGCTTATATTTTATTACGAGCGAAGCGAGTAACAAAGCAAAGCCAATTGGCCCCACGGGATCAAAGAGATGCAATCGGCTTGCCGTACACACTTGGTCGGTGGCTATTTTTTATCAGGCAAACAGTGGCGGCGATTTGCAGAGCTGCACGCGGCTTACAAAGAAACAAGGGGCTCTGCGCAAATCTTTTCCGCTTATTCCGCGTTTTTCCTGCACCAGAATCCGTGCGCGTCATAGTATGGTATTGAAGTTTTTACAAAATTTCAATCTATTCATAGGAGGAAACACTATGGCGGACAACAGATCCTGCTGCAACACTGCGGATGTCGTCAGCGGCGGCATTCGTGAGGCTGTATGCATCGATACCAACCGCGTATACGATTCGTGTGCGGACAAAGACTGCTTGGCCGATATGCGCGTCTATTTTACAGACCGGGCGCAGTGCATCATCGACAATGCAACTTCCGTTCGCTGCCGTTCGTGTAAGATTATCAACTGCTTTATCGACGTGGAGGCGGTTCCCTTCAACCGCGGTTACTACTCCGTTGATATTACCTTCTTCTTCAAGGTATATCTTGACGCCTATACCACGCCGATGAATCCCCCCTGCACCGTAGAGGGCCTGACTTCCTTCTCAAAGAAGTGTATTCTTTTCGGGAGCGAAGGCAATGTACGTATTTTCTCGTCGGAATATTCCTCAGACGAGGCAGACGAACAATTCCTTCCCACCAGTACAAACCCGAGGGCAAAAGTCCAATGTGTCGATCCGATCTGCCTGGATGCAAAGCTTTGCCGTCCGTGCGATTGTTGCGAGTGCGAGGGCTGCTGCTCTGCACCGAAGTGCATCTGCCGGTCGTTCGACGGCGACTTCAGCGTTGCCTCTCCAGAAAAGGCGGTGCGCGTCACGCTTGGCCTGTTTACCATCGTGCAGCTTGAGCGCGATGTCCAAATGCTGATTCCGGCCTATGATTTCTGTGTGCCGGAGAAGGAGTGCTGCCACGATATGGAGAATGATCCGTGCGATGCGTTTAAGCAAATCCGCTTCCCAGTCAACGAGTTTTTCCCGCCCTCGTCAAGTGCGAGCCAGCAAAAGGGCGACAATTGCGGCTGTTCCGGCAGAGAGCGCGAGAATAACTGTGGCTGCGGCTGCCAACGCTGACCGCTTCGCAATTGCTTCGTAGAAAACAGCCGCCTTGGCTTCAGAACGAAAAATCAGCCGCCCAACTGGGCGGCTGGATGGATTGACAGGCTGTCAAAAGAAGCATATCGCTATCTGCACAGCTGCCGCTTGCAAAAGGAAGTGGCAGCTGTGCCCCTTTTTCTAAAAGACGGTTCGTGTTTATGAATAAGAAGGCATAACGCCGCCAATAGGCTTAAGGCGCAGCCGGCTGCGGCGTTCCCTGGTTCGTCCGGCGAAGGCCTTGCAGAGATTTCATTCCATGCCGGGTCACTGGCAAGACAGACGATGCCAATTTTCCGGCAGGAAAGCAGGGGAGAATCTCGCACCAGTAGCGAGCTATGGCGTTGAAAGCCGCCGTGAAACTGCATTCTGTTCGGCGGGCGCTTTCCAGAGCCGACTAGGCAAAGGGAGCCGGCTCCATTACAAGGCTGCGGCATGGGAGATATCAAAACGAAAATAGGCGTTATCTCCATACCAGAGAGGGAAGTTGGTGCCCCAAACATTATTGTGCAGAAGATAAGCAATTCCGTTTTGGGCAACATCCTCAAACTGGTTGTCAAACCGCAGGATTTTACCCTTGCCTAGACCGATCAGGGCCGCATGATGGTTTGTAAAGCAGTATGGGCCGAAATGCATATCCCACACGGCGGAAAGATTGCGGTTTCCGTTTTTTACCACGGTCATTGGGTCGATTTCCGCGCCGATTTTTGTATAACGGATTTCCTCCTGTGTGCAAGCAGGATACAGCCGGAATACCGTGCTTTCTGTTAAGCGGCTGGCCGGTTTGTCAATCCAGATTAGCTCGATTTTTAACCCATCTGTGCCTAGCGTATAGACCAGCTGGACCATATCCGCTGCTCCGAGCTCGCTGTGGCACGCTGGCGCAATGTCCAGATACACACAGATGCGCAACCCGGTTTGCAATGCTTGCACGCACCCTCGGCAAAAGCGGTAGGGGGTGCGGCCCTGTGGATATTTGGCATCTACATATTTTAACAGCGGCCTTGCAAAATCCGCAACAGACCAGCTGGCAGTCTTTTTGCGGTTGCGGGTATAATGCGTGAGCCAGAAATCGTAGTTCGCCTTGCCGTAGGAATAATATTCCACAGCAGGGCGGTTGTTTTCCCGGATGACCGCCCTGCCGCCGCATAAAAGAGCGCCGATCCCGCCATACTCATTGATTCGGATCGACCAGCTACCAAATGCATAATCCACATTGCGTTGCAGAGTCTCCCCCGATACAGCGAGAAATTTCTGCGGCCTGAGCGCGATAAGTGCCTGTTCAGCGTCGCTTTTTAAATCAACGGGCAGTTTGATGAGCGCGCGGTCCAGATAGGCGCGCTGCTCTTCCCAGCTTTTTTCCATGGCGCGGTAGGAACCGATATGATAAGCACCGCGGCGGCGCTGGCAAACCGTCAGCAAGTTTTGTGGGAAATCCCGCAGAGGGTGATGCAGCTCGACGGTATCCTTCCTACGGGCCTGTTCAAAATCCGGACGGAGATAGTGCTCATAATCGGCAAAATAGGTTTTCACATCCAGGCCCCACGTATGTTCGGCAGCACAGAGTAAATTGTCTGCCAGCTGCTCATAGGCATCACTCTCCCGATTAAGCTGGCCCGTGGCCAGCCACTTGTTTTTCAATCGAATGAGCGTGCGGAGCCCGGCGGTTTTATAAGGGTCGGAGGCGGCTCCGTGAATCCAGGTATCCCCGATTTCTGCCGTGACCACAGGGAGCTGGTCTTTCACCCGCCAGATGATCTCTGCAAAGTCGTCAAGCCGCCCGGCAGTGACCTGTGCGCCAGGGTATTTTTGCTGGATCGACTCAAAGCGCGCGCGCACGGCCTTGGCGCCGGATGCGCCGTGGTTGTCGAGCGTGTGGTCGAAATAGAGCACGCTGCCGGTCAGCTCGCTTTCAAAAGCTCCGCCGTAATCGCCGGAATAAATGACGACAACTTCGCTTTCCCCTTGTTTCCACAGGAAACAAGGCGGCACCTCCGGCATGGCGGATGCACCGTTGACGCCGATATGCAGGAGTTTAATTCCGTGCTTTGCGAGCAAGGGAACAAGGCCGACCGTATGGCCGGGCACATCGGTCATTTTCGCGGCAATGGTTTTGCGGCCAGTGACATCGTCGATTTGATCGACGATGGAGAGGCCATAATCGAGCGTGTCGGCGTCAAGCAGTTCTGTGTGCGTTGTAAATGGCATGGCATGCGGTGCAATATTGCCGCTGCGCAGGCCTTGCAGAAGGGCTTGCCGGTTTTGCTCGCTTCCGTTTTTCAGCGCTTCCTTGAGCAGCCAGGAGCCTGTCGTCCAAACGAAACGTTTAGATCCGTCCGCATTGAGCTCATTGGCGATTGAAACGGCATTGGGGATGAATTCATCAAGGTATTTATGATAAATATGTTCCGCATAATCCGTGAACCCCAGATCAAGGTGGGTTTTTGAAACGACAATTACTTTCTGCATCCCGGTGCTCAGCCTTCCTTTACAATGCGCCGGCATTTCAGCCGGTGTTTTAAAATCTGTTTTGTTTTCAGCTTCAGCATAACATACCGTTTCATTCCATACAAGAGGAGAAAGAAAAAAATAGCCGGCAGCCAGCTATTCTTGTGGCAGCGTGTTTCCCTTTGGCAGGTATGGTTATGATAGACCTTGGTTTTGCGCTCCTTTTCGTTGGCACACATTGCATAAAACGCATACCGCCGCGAGCCAAACGGCTTGTGGCGGTATGCGAAGGGTATCAACTAGATAGGAGATGAAAAGAGAAGAGCGAAATCAGATGCCCAGGGCGACTGCGGCGGATTTGCCTTCGATACGGGTGCGCAGCACGGTTTTGACTAGGTACTGGCTGGCGACCACATAGGCGTCCGCACGGTTTGTTTCGATTAGAGTACGGTAGGCGTTCGCAGCGCTGACGCTGTCCGCAAGGACAAGCTTGCCGCAGCCTGCCAGCCGCGCCCAATCCACAGCCTTTAGGGTTGTGGTGAGCTGCGCATTGTCGCCAAGGCCGATGCTGATCTTCCGGCCGTCGATCATCGCATTGACCGCATCTCCGGAAAGGTCGATATTCACGCCGCTGAGCAGGCTGCTGGAATGCAGGAAGCTATTCAGGCTGTCGTTGAGCGTGTTCGTACTGATGGTGCGGGCTAGGCGCGGCAGCAAATCGAGCATTGTGTTGAGCGGATTTGCCTGTAGCTCATCCACCAGCGTGACGATGGGGCTGACGATGGGCAGAAACAGCGCGTCGAGTTGCGCATTTTTGCTGACTTTGGCGGCAGCCTGGAAGCGGGCGGTATATTCCTGTGAGGAAAGCACACCTTTCAAGCCGAGAGATTCCAGCAGGGGAATGAGCTTTTCATAAGCGCCATATTTGTAGTCGCCGTTATCGGCCACAGAGTTTGGCAGATAAAGGATGTTGCTGATTACTAGAATGCCGTTGTGCAGAATATTTGCGATTGGGCGGAGCATGGCGGCCACAGCATGGGAGAAGCCTTCTGCATCACCGTTTTCAAATCCCCAGTCGCCGTTTTCAAACTGGATGGAGGAGAAGGCGGCAGTAGAATCATCTGTTTGCGCCGCAGCGATCAGCTTCTGTTTTGCGCCTGCGAAGGAATCCTCGCTGAGCCATCCGGCGATTTTAGACGGTGCAAGTTCACTTGCGAGAACCTCAGCAATATTTATGCCGCTCACACTGAGCTCCATCTTGGCAAGCATATCATAAAGAGAGAGCAGCGTGGACATGGAGGAGTTGCTCAGAATGCTATAGTTCTGATAGCCTTTGAGCGTGCCGTTTGCGCTGTAGGCAAGCGCCATTTGTAGCACGTTGCCAAGGAGACGATCTGTGTTTAGAATCGTGTATTCGATTGCCTTGCGTGCACAGGGGAATTTTGTGGCGTTGACCGTGGTGGGGTTGAAGGAAGCAATTTCCCCCTCAAATTGATTTTGGGACGGGATGAGCGGCTTAACGGGGTCATAGAGGGCGAGGATTGCCCGATATTTCTCCATGGCTTCTTTTGAGATTTTATCGGTAAGGTTGGCTGGAATCTTTTTGTATTCCGCCTGTGCTTGTTCAATCACGCCGTTGTTAACGGTGCTGAGATCTATGTTGGCAATGTATGCTTCAAATGAGCGGACGACCTCCATTTGTTCCATGGCGTCCAAGCATTTTTGATAGAGCTGTCTGGTTGTCAGATTGCTGTAGTTATAATTGTTCCCTTTGGAGTTGAGATAAATCTCATAGTAAGCGTAGATGGAGCCCAGGCTCTTATAAACCGCCAGAAGATATGCATCTTGAATTGCGTCATAGAGAGCAACGGCGGCAGCGGCCTGGTCGGTAGCTCCGGTTTCCAAAAAGGCGATGTAGCCTTCGCGCATCTGGATTGCCGTATTGAGTATGGAGGCATATTCAGGAGCAAAAGCGGCGGCCTGCTTCATTGCCGCGAAAGATTGATTGTATGTATGGTTTTTCTGGCGCTGCGTAATGGAAACCTCGATCAGTTTTTTCGGCAGCCATTCGTTAAGGGCTGTGATGTATTCCGGGTCGCTTGCGCCGCCCGGGAAGTTGTTCGCGTTCGGCGCGCTGCCGGCGGAAGCTGGCGGCTGCTCTGTGAAGGGGTTTGCCGCAAGCGCGTAATTGCCCATCATTTTGATCAGGTCGGTCAGCTTCCCGCCAATTGTGGGGTTACCATAGCTCTCTGAGAAGGCGGAAATGCCATCCATATACTTCCGAGTGAGCGGATCGGCATTTTTATAATTTTGTAAATAGGCCTCAAAGAGAGGCTTTGCCGCGGGTTTTTTCGCAAAATCCGTGTTAGCGTTCAGCTTTTGCGTACCCTCAAAAGGAGTCATCAGTGGTTTCATGGCCTCGTATGCCTTTGTGCGCACCGTATGAGGCCCGATCAGATCATCCAACTTTTCATAGGCAGCCTTGTGCTGTTCCACATATGCTAGAGAAGGATTTTCTTCTTTGATCAAATAAGATTCCCGGCCATCAATTGCTGCCAGGAGCTTCAACGCATCCTCAACTGGGAAGGCGTCCTTTTCCTCTTGCGTCAGCGCCTTATAGGCGGAGAGGGCTTTTTCATAGAGGGCGAGCTTTGTGCGGTAGGCCTCCAGTTTTGCTGCATCTGTGGGTGGAGCAGCATTGATGTTGGTTTTGTTTGCCAGCAGGGCCTGCACAGCTTCTGCCGCAGCCACAGAGGCCGCACTCTTTGCAGCCGGGGCTTGCGCGCTTTCGGTGCGGCCCTGCCCGGCTGCCTCCAACAGCGCGATAGGGTCTACACTGTTGCCTGCGGCAAATGCGGCCGTCAAGCAGGAGAGTAGGATCGTCAAGATCAGGAGAATGCTGATTGAAATTTTGATAGTTTTCATCGTTGGTAATGAGCACTCCTTTCAAAATGTGAGATCGGGTAAATGGTACACTCCTTTTCTTCCTCTTGGTATAAAATCCATAAAAGTCTGTTTTTAAAATAATACAGGTCTGTTTTAAATGCAAAACTTTTTAGGATAAATTCATCATATCATGTTAAAATTGATTTTTCAATGCGTAATTTTGCAAAAAATGTTGATTATATTTTAGGCACAATGTCTATTTTACATTTTTTAAAATATATATGGTCTGTTTTATGATCTAAATAGGTTTGCTTTTCTGTTTGACAAAGACATCAAAAATGATTATGATAAACAAAACAGACCTCTATCATTCCGCCCGGCGGGAGGAGACTTGCAATGACACAGGAAGAGCGTACGCGGATCAGCAGGGAGCTGATTTTGGAAGGCGCCATCCGGGAGTTTAGCCGGCATGGCTATGCGGATGCGTCAATCAACCGAATTTGTACGGAAAATGAGATTTCAAAGGGCCGCCTCTTTCACCATTTTCAAAATAAAGAGGATATTTTTTTTGCCGCTGTTCAATTGTGCTACGATGGGATGGTAGTCTATATGGAGGCGTATGCACCGGACCCTTCCAAGTCGCTGTCGCAAAATTTTCATGATTATTTTCAGCATCGCCAGCAGTATTTTACAGAGCATCCGTACCGTCCGCTTCTGATGGGTTCCCCTTCTGTACGCAGGCCGTCGGAATTTTTTCAGGCAAAGATGGGGCAAGTCCGTGAGCGGTTCGAGCAGGATAATTTAAGAAAATTGCAGGAGATTTTAGAACACAGCGCCCAAAGTGTTGTGCCAATGGATCAAGGCCTAGCTTTGCGGGCGTTCCACATTGCCAGCTATTTTATCCACCTGCATGTAGGCTATCCGAATTGGGATCCGGAAAAGGACATGACGTCGGTGGCCGAGCATAGTCTGGCTGTGTTTGATCAAGTGGTGCACATGCTGCTTTACGGGATTCTTCCACGGCAGAACGGGGAGTCTATGCCGGAAAACGGGGCGTCCATCTACCGCTGTTTATCAAACTTGAATGCATATGACAGCTCCGCTGAAGGGCTTATATTCGGCGGGGCAGAGGAGGGCTAAAAATATGACAGAGACACTGGAGCGGGTGAAGGATGCGCTGCATAAGCATCATTCTACCTGTGTGCTCCTGACAGCGGATGGGCGAGTTTTAGAATCCTCCCTCTCCGGCGTTTCACCGCTGACCGAATGGCTGCGAAAGGATCCGGAATTGCTGCGCGGCGCATCCATTGCGGATCGCGTGATAGGCAAGGCGGCGGCGCTTTTGATGCTCTACGCAGGCGTGAAGGAAGTGTATGCGGATGTCATCAGCGAGCATGCGGCGGTATGTCTTGGTGAACGGTGCGTTCCCTTTCACGAAGGGGAACGTGTGCCATACATCGTCAATCGAACGCACACTGGTATGTGCCCGATGGAAAAGCTTTGCCTGGATACGAACCTGCCCCGCGAGGGCTATGAGCGCATCCTGAGAAAGCAGGAAGAAATGGCGTGTCAGAAAGCGGAACGGCGTTGACGGGATGGGCCGGTTCTGCTATAATAAAACATCAGAAATACCGCTCAGAAGAGCGGCAGCCCGGCAGAAGCAGGGGCGAACAATCAAACGGAACGATCGCTGCAAATGAAAAGCGCCAACCAGGCCGTGACCCTCGCAGAAGCGGAGGGAGCCTGATTGGCGCTTTTTTGCTCGCTTATCGTATGAAAGGAAGATGTGACAAATGAAGCAATCCCATACCAAGAATTTGGTGCTAACCGCCTTCTGCATCGCCCTATGCATTGTGCTTCCAATGGCATTCCATGCAATCGGAGCGGGTGCTACCTTCCTGCCGATGCACATTCCTGTGCTGCTGTGCGGTTTGCTGTGCGGCTGGCCATTTGGAGCGGCCTGCGGCTTGATTGGCCCGCTGCTTTCCTCCCTGCTGACGGGAATGCCGCCTGCCTTCCCAACCCTGCCAGCCATGATGCTGGAACTATGCGCATATGGCGTGTTGACCGGGCTGTTTTACCGAAAGCTGAGGGGAAACCTCTATCTCTCCCTGATTGGCGCGATGCTGGGGGGGCGCGCGGTATCCGGCATTGCAAACGCTGTGCTGCTCGGCATTGCAGGCAAGCCCTATGGATTTACCGTTTTTTTAAACCTCAGCGTTCGTCACGGCTTTGCCTGGCATTGTGATCCAACTTGTGGCGGTTCCCCTTCTGGTAGCGGCGCTGCAAAAGGCGGGATTGGTGCAGCGGCCGCGGAGAGTGTGCATGGCTGAGGATGCTTGATTCTCCCTAAACTGACCGGGCGGTGTGGGCTTTCCCACACCGCCCGGTTTTGACTTATTCCATTTTATGGCGAAGCGGGGCGGGTAACGAACCAAAGCCGACCGTGATTACACGGCTCAAAGGGATGCGCACCGCTCACGGGAAGCAGAAGTCCACTGGCTAGGCGCTGGCCTTTATTTCCAGGAGAAAGAGATGAGATTCCCTTCCACTTGGATGGAAGAGGTGAGCGGGCAAACCTGCTGGCGGAAGGCTTTTACAAATGCATCCCGCATGGCGGGATCTTCAAAAATAAGCTGCCCATCAAGCGTAAGTTGGGCTGGCTTGTAAAGGGTGCCTAACTGAAAGCCCGTCATCCACCAATGCGGCTGAAGCCCGCGGGTGAAGAGGATTTGATCGCCTCTGCGCAGCGTCATTGCCATCTGCGGCAGTTCGCTATTCTCTGCGCAGTCATAAAATTCGATCAATCGGTCGGTTGGTTTGTGATATATTCCGATTTCACCGCCGTTGGTGATGGCGTAGTTCCCTTTCCAGAGCTGAACCATCCAGTCCATCTCCCCATATTGGAATTTGATGCGGACGGTGTCGTAATCCATCAAGACGAGCGGAGATAACGTGTCATACAAGCGGCAGAAACCAAACTGCCTCTGCCAGGCTTCTGTTGCGCCGATTACAAGATACTGCCCGGCATCGTAATCAAAGCCGATGGCAAACATACCGGCGCCGTCTTTGCCGTAGACGAGGCCGGTCGCTTCGTCGTAATAAACGCCGGAGGATACATGCACGCTTGTGCCGTCATCCTTTATATAATCTCCGAGGAACTCATAAACACCGGGGTAGGGCGTGCTGCCCAGCGTGATATCGATTTGGTGGATGCCGTCGCCTACTGCGCCTATCAGGCCCTTGATAATATCGATGGTGCTGCTGCCCTTTTGACCGTCCAGCAGAGCGGCGGCCAAGGAGACGGCCTGCTCCTGCGGCATCGGCAGCCGCTCAATGGCAGTGATTACAGCGTCGCGATCCGCCCTGCCGGTCAGGATTTGGGTGAGCACAGCGGTCAAAACGCTGCGCACAAATTCTGCCGAGGCGGGCGTAAAGGTGGGCAGCTCTTGTCCCCCTTCTGTTTGTGCGGGCGGGCTGGAGGCTTCCTGTGCAACGGCTTTCGGGCCGGATGGAGTTGCTGTTGCAGATGTGGTATCCGCTGCCGCTGCTTTCACCGGGGAGGCGACGCTGGCCTTAGGCGCCTGCTTTGGATTTGCTGCCTCAGGTGCAGCGGGGGTGTGCTTGGCGGTTTGCCCTGCCAGTGAAGCGGCCTGTGACGGGGCCGCTGCCTGCTGTGGCAATACGGCTGCGTCCTCCATGCTGTGGACAGGCGCTGCGACGCTCGGCGGAACAGCCGCTCCGGTGGAGAGCAGCACACAGGCTAGCAGCGTTGCCAGGCAGGAGGTAAGAATAGAATAACGGCTGCCTGATCGATTCATAGAAATCATCCATCCTTTCAACTTCCCTTATTTAATCAAAAAAGTTGGCGATGAGCGTCTTTTCTTCATGATTTTATCATGGTTACGGAAAGATTGTCAAATTTTTTGCTCTTCAAAAATAAAATGTTGTTGACTTTTTAGTGTATTACACATATAATACGCATAAAGGCGGTGATCGAATGCGGGTTTTTTCAGATTTGATCCTGAATACGCGAGATCCGGTGTATTTACAGCTGGTGCGGTATGTGCATCTACAAATTTGCCGCGGTGTGCTGCGGGACGGGGATGCCCTGCCCTCCCGGCGCGAGTTAGCAGTTCTGCTCGGCATTAATCCCAACACGGCTCAGAAGGCCTACAAAGCCTTAGAAGAGGAGGGGATAATGCATACGGATGGCAACGCGGGCAGCGTGATTTCCGTAACGCCTGAGATGCGTGCCGAGCTGTTGGAAACACTCAAGGAAGAAGCCGTGCAAACATTTTTATCCAACGTGAAAGCATTGGGCCTCTCTTTTCAACAGTCCATCGCACTGCTGACTGAGAAATGGGAGGAGTAGCTTCTTTTTTTGCCACTTATGTATTAGGCGTATAGTACACAAGAAACGGTTAGGATGGCGGAAGAAAATGGGCGTTTGCAGCTTGAGAAGGAGAAAGGGTGATCATATCCAGATGGATAATCGAAAAAAAACCTTGCGGTTGGCAGCTTATTATTTTACACAAATCAGTAGGCTGTTGTTAGCAATTTTTATTTTGCTCATAGCGGCCGATCTGATTTTGATTGGCAGCATGTTTATACGCCGGTGCCAAATACAAGATCCGGTCAGTTTCCAAACGATTGTCAGTGTTGCGGCCGCACCGATTATTTTCTATGCGGCATACGGAGCCCTTGTTGCAGGGATGCTGTTTTATTTTTTTGCGCTATTTCATGGATGGTAAGGGCGTTTATACCCTGCGCAGCCTTCCGATGGGGGCGTTGGGCCTCCTGTGGAGCATGTTTATCGCCATGCTTTCGGCCATGATTTTGCTTTGGGCGGCGCAGCTTTTGGCGATTTATTTGGGGTATGGGTTATACCGCATGGAGGTGCTGCTTTATAACCTGCCGGGCAACGTAGATGGGATGAGCAGGATAGGGTTTTCTGTTATTGTGCCGGATCGAGAGTGGCTGCCTCCGGCAAATGATCTATATCTCGCCTTTATCCGAACCCCGTTTTTACAGCTGTTTTATCCGCGTCACCCTGTTTTTTTGGCGCTTGCGGCGTTCATGGTGGTTTTGCCGCCTATTTCAGGGGCTTACTCGGTGCTTGCCTTGTGTGAGCGGCGGGCGCGGGCGCTGCTGCCGGTTCTATTTTGCTGGGGCGCTTTTCTCATCGGGCTGGTGGAAGGGCAGGCGGCGTTACAGCATCAAGGTTATGAACAGCTTTTCGCAATAGGTATATCCCTTGTTTTGACGCTGCTTGGCATGCTTTTGATGCTTGGGCTGGCATGGCGGCGCGCTGGCAGAAGCAGGCTGGGATAAGGTTGAAAGATTAATTTTGGCTGCGCCAAAGCCGTGCAAAGCCGCGGCCTGGCGCAGGGAAGGAATGAACATGAAAATGAAAAAGCGTACGGCGATTTGGGCCGGACTGGTTGCCACGGCTATGTGTGTAATCTTTGCCAGCAGCGGCTTTCTATTTCTCCAGCGCAATCAGGAAGGGTTCATCTTTGCAGACCAGAAGGGGGACGCCTCGGTGCTGGCACGCATTCGTGTGACAGGTGTACTGAAAGATTCCTTCCATCGCGTATCCTTTTCCTCTCATGGGATGAATTTTGAACATCGCGCGTTGCGGCAGACAATGTTTCAGGACTTATTTAGGGCGAAAGACTGGCATCCGGTATGCTATTATTTTGAGCCGCTGCCCGAAGCAAACGTGACGCGGGAAAAATCTGTTGTCGATAAGGCATGGCGCTACAATCCAGATGGCTCTGCTACCTCTACTGAGCAGCAGACGATCCTTACAGAAACTGCCGATGCCTTTCTGCTTTGCCTAACAGGGAATGCTATGCCCGCCGGCTATCATTCCTATCGTGTGAAAACACAGGTAAGCTATCATCGGGAGGTTTCCATGCAGTATGTACTGCTGGATGGGAAAAAGGAAACAGGCACTAATCCATCGATTCCGGTTGGAAGCGTGCTCGAGGTATCTTCGCACAATCTGGTGCAGATGAACAACCGATGGTATGCGATTACGGCAACGGATGCCGATTGCCGCGGCACAGGGGGGATCTATGACGTGACTGACTTTGTGAACCTGCCGCTGTCGGGTGAGGAATCACCCGCGATGGTGGAGCAGGAAAACCTGTATCCTATCGAGCTGGACGGAGGAAAAAATGAGATCCTCTCTATGGAATCATGCGGAGAGAACCTGGCGGTTTTCATATCTGTGAATGGCCGAATGACCATGCGCATTGTCAACCCGCAAACATGGGGAAACAGAACATATCGTGGCGCTGCTTGGTTGGGGGGAACCGATGCCGCCCGGCGGCTTTTTTGCAAAAGGGGAATATGCCGTGCTCGTCCGTTTTTTAGAACCGGAAGTGCAGGCGGATGTGGAATCCTCGGGTGAAAATACAACGCTGCGGCAGATCGATATCGTCAATCTGGAAAGCGGCGCAGTCGTCAAGCAGTTTCAGGATAGCTCTCCTCTCGCCCGGATGGGTGTGATGGATGCTCTGTATATCGATGATACGCTTTACCTGATCTCCTTCATGACTCCACCGGATAACCCTGCGGGGAAGGCGCAGAATCAGCAGCCTTCCGGTTGGACGGTAGACTTGCCCGTTCTTTCGGTATACCGGGAGGGGGAGCAAATTTTTGCATGCATGATTCAATCCGGCCAACAGGAGGATGCACGCGTCAAAGCGCCGGAGGCAAGGCGCTATAGCGAGCTGTATTTACAGCCGGCAGAAGGAGGAAGGTAAGAGATGCAACAGAGAAATAAAATGATCCGGCTGGCCACTCATCACTTTTTTTCAAATGGGCAAATTTTTGTTTCCCCTGTATGCGCTGCTGCTGACGGGCGAAGTGCTCGTGTCCAGCGGGATGTTCGTGCAGTCGTGCAGAATGGGGGCTTTGCTAAGCTTTCAGGCGATTTGGTGGAAGCCCATTCTGCCCGTAATGTTTTATGTGGCGTACGCTGTTGCCTTTTTCGGCATTCTGCTCTATTTTATGCGGTTTACGATGGGCGGCACGAAAGGCGTTTACACCCTGCGGAGCCTTCCAACGGGCGCAGAAGGCCTGGCTGGGAGCATGCTCCTGGCGGTGCTTTGGGCGTTCCTGCTGCTTTGGGCGGTGCAGATTGTGGCGGTGTATGTAAGTTACGGAGTGTATCACTGGGAAACGGCGCTCTACAACCTGCCGGGTGCGAGGGTGGGAACCAGCAAGCTGGGTTTTTCGGTGCTGCTGCCGGATTCCCCTTGGGCCCCTCCGGCAAATGATTTGTATCTCACTTTTGTGCGCACGCCGTTTCTGCAAATGTTTTATCCGCGCCATCTGTTTTTTGTGCTGCTGTCGGCTTCTTTCCTCCTGCTGCCTGTTGCCTCTTGTGTTTATCTCGCCCTTTCGCTTTATGGGCGGCGCTGGTGGGCGGCCATACCGGCTGCCGCCGCCTGGGCGAGCCTCTTCGCCGCAACCTCAATGGGGGAAAGCAGCCTGGGGCAGTGGGATATCAGCGCTTGTATCTTTTTGGCGTTTGAGGTTGCCTATATGGCGGCCTGTACCGTGTGGATGCTTGGGATGGCTTACCGGCTCTGCCGGAAAAGCCTTTTGGATTAAGATGGAGGGATCGAAATGACGCATCGAAGAAGATCGCTTCGGATGGCGGCGCTGGTCGGCATTCTTACGGTGATCGCAGCGGTATTTGTGTGCAGCGGCGCGGTTTTGTTTGCCCAGCGCGATCACGAGGGCTTTGCGTTTGTGGAGCAGGAGGGCGATGCATCTGTGCTGGAGGATATCCGGATCACAGGGGTGCTAACGGATTCCTTTCAACGCATATCCTTTGCCTCCCCAAGGGCGGGAGCTGACGCAACGGATTTTACCCCAGGCGCTTATGGATGAAGTAAGGGAAAAAAGCCATGTGGTGGGCTATGATTATGAGCCGCTGCCCGGCACAGAAACAAAGGTTCAATTTTACAATGCGGGGGAGGAGATCAAAAACCCGGATGGCTCCGTGAATCAAGCCGACACCTCGACGATAAGCGAAACGGCGGATCAGTTTTACCCTTTTCCTGGAAGATGGATTTCATTCTGATTTCCGTATTCAGACACAGATCGTTTACCATAAAACATTAATGCAATTATATTACGCGGATCAGAATGGAAAGAAAGGGTTGATGTCAAGGTCGGGAGGGTTTCAGCCTTGGGATACGGTGCAGCTGGACGGCATCCGTTACACGGTGACGCTGACGGACGAAAACTGCCGCGGGACAGGTGGAATTTATGATATGACAGATGTGCCCGACTCTTCTTCAGGGGAAGCTGTAACCATTCATAAGAAGAATCTTTTCCCCATTGATTTACAGAATGGAAAGGTCGAGACCGTTTCATTGGAGGCCTGCGGGGAGCAACTGGCGCTGTTCCTTCGGCAGGAGGGCAAGCTGACGGTTCAACTGATCGATCCGCGTACCTGGCAAGCGACGCACACCATTTCCATACCGGGCTGGGAGGAATACACGTTTTACACGGTAAAGGAGAATATAATGTTGCTGGCGGACATGCACACTAGTGGAGAAGAGGTAATCTGTGAGGCGATTGCGGTTGATCTGGTGGAGGGAGCGATCGTAGAGCAAGTGGAGGATACGGTTTCTCGAGGCGAGGCAGGCGATTTCTGTACCGGCTTTGCCGACCTCCATTATGCTGGAGGAACGCTCTACCTTTTCACGCTGATGGAGCAGCCAAAGTTCACGCAATCGAGCGGGCCGGTGCCGCGCCCCTATTTGATTGCCTATCAGGATGGGCAAAAGGTGTTTTCCTGCTCGATCCAATCCGGCCAGCAAGAGGATTTGCGATGTGAAACGCCGAATATCAGGCGATATGAAGCGCTGCAATTACAGAAAGGGGGAGAACAGGTTGATTCAGATTGAAGGGCTTTGCAAGCAATTCCCGGGCACGCATGCCTGGGCACTCGATGGAATCCATTTACAGGTTGAGGAGGGTGAAGTTGTTGGGCTCCTCGGTGAAAACGCAGCGGGCAAAACCACGCTTTTAAAAATTGTGGCGGGCCTGATGGAGCCAACGCGGGGAAAGGTGACGATTGACGCAACGCCCTCGCTCAAGGCGGCAGGCCAAGTTGCTTTTATGACAGAACAGGGCACGTTTTTTCCCTTTATGACGCCTGTGGAACATGCAGATTTTTTAGAGGATTACTACGACCGCTTCAACCGGGAGCGCTATTTGAAACTGCTCGAATATTTTGAATTGCCCAAAAGGAAAAAAGCGCGCACTTTTTCCACCGGGCAGAAGGCAAAGCTTGAAATTTCAATCGGCTTCTCCAAGGGATGCCGCTATCTACTCCTCGACGAGCCGTTTCTCGGCAACGACGTGTTTACACGGCGTGATTTTTTGCGGCTGATGGGCGACAGTCTCCTTGATGGGGAGACGATCTTGCTTGCAACGCACCTAATCAATGAGATCGATAATTTCATTGATCGCGCCGTCATTTTAAAAAACGGCAAAATAAAGCGCGATTGCCTGATTGATGAAATCCGTGCGGAGGGGAAAACACTGGAAGAGGTGATGCGTGAGGCCTGCGGCTATGACGAGGAACGTTACCGCAAGATTTTTTGGAGGGGAGAACGCACAATAACCTGCATGAGGGACATGCGGGCTATCCAGGGGCGGCGGTTGGCGGAAACATTCCGCTGGCCGCCGTTTTTATCAGTATTAGCCGATTAATCGGACGGATTAAAAAAATTAAATCATTATATTCATATGGGATTGATATGAATTAAAAAGTGTGCTATACTGTGCCCATAATCCGTAAAAGAGGAGGAAGGCGCTCCATGAAAATATCAACAAAAGGCCGTTATGCCCTGCGTGTGATGATTGATATTGCCATTCATTCCAATGGGCGATGTGTTTCTATCAAGGAGATTGCAGGGCGGCAGGAAATCAGCGAGAAATATTTGGAACAGATTTTCACCGTGCTCAGCCGATCGGGATTGTTGCGCAGCACGCGCGGCGCGCAGGGGGGCTATACTCTCACTCGCGATCCGGAGGACTATACGGTGGGCATGATCCTGCGGGCGCTGGAAGGCGATCTGGCGCCGGTGGACTGCGTGGCGCAGGGCCAGTCGGGGTCAGGCCCTTGCCCGCGTGCGGAGCAGTGCGTCACATGGGAGGTTTGGGCGCAGATTCGCGATGCGGTTAACGGTGTGGTGGATCATATTACGCTCGCGGAGCTTGTGCGGCGCTATCGTGATAAGCTGGAATTGCAGCAGGAAGGAGCAGTTACAACATGAAAGATTCAGCAAAACGCTACGTTTATGCAGATAATGCGGCGACCACCGCCGTTTCTCCACAGGTGGTGGAGGCGATGCTCCCTTATCTGACAGAGCATTTTGGAAATCCTTCCAGCCTCTATATGTTGGGGCAGACGGCGCATAACGCTGTGGAAACCGCGCGCGGGCAGGTCGCGGCGCTTTTGGGCGCCCATCCGGAAGAAATCTATTTTACTTCCGGTGGCTCGGAGGCGGATAATTGGGCCATCCGCGGGCTGGCGGAGATGCAGGCGAAAAAGGGGAAGCGTCATATTGTCACCACAAAATTTGAGCATCACGCGGTGCTCCACACCGTCGAGCGGCTCCAAAGGGAAGGCTTTGAAGCAACGTTCCTCGATGTGCATGAGAACGGAATTGTACGCATCGAAGAGGTTGCCGCCGCCCTGCGGGAGGATACCGCGCTCGTAACCATTATGTATGCTAATAATGAGATCGGCACCATCCAGCCGATTGCCGAGATTGGGGCGCTGTGCCGGGCCCGCGGCATTCCGTTCCATACGGATGCGGTGCAGGCTGCAGGCCATGTGCCGGTGGATGTCAAGGCGGAGCAGATTGACCTGCTCTCCCTATCCGGGCATAAGCTCCATGCACCAAAGGGTGTAGGGGGCGCTGTATTGCCGCAAGGGGCTGCGCTTCCCGAACCTCATTGACGGAGGGGCGCAGGAGCGCGGCCGTCGGGCCGGGACGGAAAACGTGGCCGGCATCGTGGCGCTTGGAAAGGCCGCCTCCCTGATGCGGGAGGGGATGGAGGAGCGCATGCGTTACGTTGCCTCCCTGCGCGATCGGCTGATTGACGGCGCGCTGAAGATTGAGCGTTCACGCCTCAACGGCGACCGGGAAAAACGGCTGCCCGGCAATGCAAGCTTTTGCTTTGAGGGCGTTGAGGGGGAAAGCTTGCTGCTTCTGCTCGATTTTCAGGGCATCAGCGGCTCATCGGGCTCGGCCTGTACGTCCGGTTCCCTGGACCCGAGCCATGTGTTGCTCTCAATTGGTTTGCCACATGAAATCGCACACGGTTCGTTGCGGCTGACACTCGATGAGAATCATACAGTGGAAGATGTGGACTATATATTAGAAAAGCTGCCGCCGGTTATCGACCGGCTGCGGGAAATGTCTCCGCTTTGGGAGCGTATTAAAAATGGCGAGATAAAGTTCTGATTCTTAGAAAGGATGGTTTGGCGTATGCAATATAGTGAAAAGGTCATCGAGCATTTTACACATCCGCACAATGTCGGCAAGCTGGAGGATGCGAACGGTGTCGGCGAAGTGGGCAATGCAAAATGCGGCGATATCATGAAAATGTATTTGAAGGTGAAAAACGGCGTGATTGAGGATGTTAAATTTAATACCTACGGATGCGCTTCCGCAATTGCGACCAGCTCCATCGCCACGGATATGATCAAGGGCCGGCCGCTTTCGGATGCGCTGAAGCTCACCAATCAGGCGGTTGTAGAGGCGCTGGACGGCCTGCCGGCGGTCAAGATTCACTGTTCCGTTTTAGCCGAGCAGGCGATCAAAGCCGCGATTGCGGATTATTATAGTAGGCAGGGAATTGATCCAGAGCCGATTGTGGGCAAGCTGGAGGATCCGGAGGAGCATGAAGCCTGCCGCATTGAATGATTTGAAACTAGAAAACTGGAAAGGATGGCTTTTGATATGGCAAAGATCGCCCAAAACCTGTTGGAATTGATTGGAAACACTCCGCTTGTGCAGCTGAGCCGCTTTGCTCAAACGGAGGGGTTGAACGCCCGCATCCTTGCGAAGGTGGAGAGCTTTAACCCCTTGGGCAGCGTGAAAGACCGCGTGGGCTATGCCTTGATTGCAGATGCAGAGGAAAAGGGGTTGATCAACAGGGATACCCTGATTATTGAGCCGACCAGTGGCAACACAGGCATCGGCCTTGCCTATACCGCTGCGATTAAGGGTTACCGGCTTATCCTTACCATGCCGGAGAGCATGAGCCGGGAGCGTCGGAGCCTTTTAAAAGCGCTGGGCGCGGAGCTTGTGCTGACGCCAGCAGCGAAGGGGATGCAGGGCGCGATCGACAGGGCAAAGGAGCTCCGGGAGGAACATCCCAATTCCTATATTCCCGGCCAGTTTACTAACCCTGCTAACGCTGAAGCGCACAGGCGCACGACAGCGCAGGAAATTTTGCGCGATATGGATGGGAAGGTGGATTATTTCGTTTCCGCCATTGGTACAGGCGGCACGATTACCGGCATCGGCGAGGTGCTCAAAGCGCATGATCCGGAAACGCGCGTTGTCGCCGTGGAGCCCGCCGCTTCGCCAGTGCTCTCCGGCGGAAAGCCGGGGCCGCATAAAATTCAGGGTATTGGCGCGGGCTTTGTGCCAGAGGTGCTCAATACGGAGATTTATGATGAAATTATTACGGTTGAAAATGACGACGCCTTTTCCGCCGCCCGCCTAGCCTCCCAAACGGAAGGCTTGTTGGTTGGAATCTCGTCGGGCGCAGCGCTGCATGCCGCAGAAGTGCTCGCCAAACGACCGGAGAATGCAGGCAAGACAATCGTTGTGTTGTTGCCAGATACGGGGGAGCGTTACCTCTCCACAGAGCTGTTTGATCAGGATTAAAAGGGAGCGGATAAAAAGAACCCCGCACGGAATTTTGAACTGATCCCCCCAAAAGTTAGACAATATTTTGGATTAAAAATTGTTCAAGCAACCGAAAGGGCTTGTAGTCTGTGAATAGCAGGCGGCAAGCCCTTAGCTTTGCCTTGATACGTCGGTTATTGTAGTAATCCAGATAGTCAATGAGTTCTTGTTTGAAGTGTTCCATAGAATGGAACTTTTGCAGGTAGAGCAGCTCACTTTGAGCAAGCCAAAGAAGGTTTTCTGCGACTGCATTGTCCAGGCAGTTTCCTTTTCGGCTCATACTTTGCCGGACACCCTTTTGCCTTGAGCATCTGCTGGTACTGCTTGTGCTGGTATTGCCAGCCTTGGTCAGAGTGGAGAATCAGTCCGGTACCATCCGGTATGGTTGCAAAAGCTTTGTCGAGCATGGTTGTTACCATGC
>ENA-OQDT01000804-OQDT01000804.1-human-gut-metagenome-genome-assembly--contig:-NODE-804-length-20086-cov-4.151561_pt1 | contig 20086 bp, 20 predicted proteins | sample MGYA00242786_ERZ504617 | MGnify/ENA primary metagenome ERZ504617 (study PRJEB26092, sample SAMD00036337) | human gut metagenome | host: Homo sapiens | study: EMG produced TPA metagenomics assembly of...
GTATACGGCTTTGGTTGCAAGCTATGTAGATGAACATTTAGAGTCGTTTGCGAAAATAATAAAGTAACAGTTGCAGTATTTTTTAAGTTTCTGCATTTACCTTATGTGAAATTGAATTTTATATCTTTGCAAACTCTAAAAAATAATGTTTATGAAACAATTGAAATTCTTAATGGTTGCCGTTTACCTTATTAATGGGCGTTTCATTTTACTTCGTGTCTTAATGATGATGCCGGCGAAAGCATGTATGATGGAATAGGATATGTACGCACTGTAATGGGGAGTTATTTTATTGATTTATATGGTAATACATATCATCCGACAATGGCTTCCGTTACAGAAATGGAAGCTCAGGGCTTTAAAATGTCGGGTACTGATTTAGCTCAGATTGCTTTTAAATATGTGGAGGATACTCCGGCAACTAAAGCTGAGGGTGGTACTTTTACTCCGCAGGATTATCGTATAAAGTTAGTCAGTGCAATTGCTGTGGATTCTTATTCTACCAGATATGCAAGTTCCGTGGAAGATATGGAGGCTATACCAGAAACTGCTCCTATTGTGACTTTGGAGCCGACAGACAATTACGGACAGACTTATAAGCCTTGGATGTATGGTGCTGAAATGCTCGTGTTGCCTATTTCTTGGGAAAAATGGAGAATAAGGAGGAAATGTTGAAACAGCATACAATGGAATTGGTGTATATAAATGATGAATCTAATGAAAGCAGTACAGAACTTGTCTTTTATTTGAGACATAACAAAGGAACTGATACCAAGACAGATGTTTTTGCTGTTAGAAACAAAGCTTACGATGTAAAACAAATCATGTCGGATTTTAAAGGAAAGCACGGTAGCTATCCTACAACGATAAGAATTAAAGCAAAAACCGATATGGATGGTGCTAAATTGCCTGAGAAGTATACAGATTATACAATTGAAAATTTTAAATGGAATCCTTCAAATCAATAATAATTAATTGAATTACAAAGAACTGTTCCATATAGCAATGCAACTGATTTCCTCTCCGGCACGTGCCTGGGAGGAAATTAGTTTAGAGGATAGACGAAAAGTATTTACTGCTTTTGTCTATCCTATGATTGGTTTATGCGGGTTGTCCGTCTTTATAGGCTCTTTGGTGGCTAAGGGATGGGGTGGGCCGCAAAGTTTTCAATATGCCATGACGCAATGTTGTGCGGTAGCGGTATCCTTGTTCGGGGGATATTTTTTGGCTGCCTATCTCATCAATGGGCTACGTGTCCGTATGTTTGCTATGGACAATGATATACCTTTGGTGCAACAGTTTGCCGGCTATGCGTTGGTAGTGTCTTTCATGCTGAAAATCATAATCGGCATATTGCCCGATTTCAGTATAATAGCCCTGTTGCTTCAATTTTATATTGTATATGTGGTGTGGGAAGGAAGTGCTATTCTGATGAAAATAGCGGAAAAAGACCGTTTAAGGTTTACCATTCTTTCTTCCATGTTGTTAATAGCTTGTCCGGCAGTGATAGAATTCGTTTTCAATAAGCTGACGGTAGTGCTGAACTGATTGATTTTATGAAACAAGCTCCTATAAATATTAAGAATAAACGTGCCACATTCGATTACGAATTGGTAGATACCTATACGGCGGGTATTGTGCTTACCGGTACGGAAATTAAATCTATCCGTTTGGGAAAGGCAAGTCTGGTAGATACGTTTTGCTACTTCGCCAATGGCGAGCTATGGGTGAAGAATATGCATATTGCCGAATATTTTTACGGTTCGTACAATAATCATAATGCACGTCGGGAGCGCAAACTGCTGTTGACAAAGAAAGAACTGGACAAGTTGCAACGTGGTTCTAAAGACCCCGGCTTTACCATAATTCCTGTTCGTATGTTCATCAATGAAAAAGGGCTGGCAAAGGTAGTCGTAGCTCTTGTAAAGGGTAAGAAGCAATACGACAAGCGCGAGGCTTTGAAAGAAAAAAGATGACAAACGCGATATGGCGCGTGCATTCAAACGATAAGCAGTACGTATAGTAAGTATAAGGTCTGAAGTATAAGCAGGTGTAATATTTATATCTTGATAATTTATCGGTTGTATTTTAACTTCATATCTCGTATTTAATACTTCATACCTCATACTTTAAAAAGAATACCTCATACTTTATACTTAAATAAAAGTGGCTTCTATTGAAACGTTGGTGCGTGAGCGCATTCTTATTCTGGACGGTGCTATGGGCACTATGATACAACAATACAATTTGACGGAGGAGGACTTCCGGGGTAAACGTTTTGCGCAAATTCCCGGACAGTTAAAAGGTAATAATGATATACTTTGTCTGACGCGTCCGGATGTAATACGGGATATTCACCGTAAGTATCTTGCGGCGGGTGCGGACATTATCGAAACCAATACTTTTAATTCTACAAGCGTCAGCATGGCCGATTATCACGTACAGGAGTATGTGCGTGAGATAAATTTTGCTGCTGTAAAACTGGCGCGTGAAGTTGCCGATGAATTTACTGCTTTAACTCCCGATAAACCGCGTTTTGTGGCAGGCTCTATCGGGCCTACCAATAAGACTTGCTCCATGAGTCCGGATGTTAACAATCCGGCTTTTCGTGCATTGACTTATGATGAATTGGCTGCTGCTTATCGCGAGCAGATGGAAGCGATGCTCGAAGCCGGTGTGGATGCGTTGCTGATTGAAACCATATTTGATACGTTGAATGCTAAGGCTGCGATATATGCTGCGGAGCAGGCGATGGAAGCTATAGGTGTCCGGGTTCCGCTGATGCTTTCCGTAACGGTTTCCGATATAGGCGGACGTACTTTGTCAGGACAGACGCTGGAAGCATTTCTGGCTTCTGTGCAACATGCGGATATTTTCTCTGTCGGGCTTAACTGTTCTTTTGGAGCCCGTCAATTAAAACCCTTTTCTTGAACAGTTGGCTGCTCGTGCTCCTTATTATATCAGTGCCTATCCCAATGCGGGATTGCCTACAGTCTGGGTACATACGACCAGACTCCGGCTGAAATGGCGATGAGATCAGGGAGTACATTCATGAAGGGCTGGTAAATATAATAGGCGGTTGTTGTGGCACTACCGATGAATATATTGCTGCATATTCGTCTTTGATAGCAGGAGCTGTGCTACGTATACCGGCTTCTCTGCCCGATAATCTTTGGCTCTCCGGTTTGGAACAGTTGGAGGTAAAGCCTGAAAACAACTTTATCAATGTGGGCGAACGTTGCAACGTTGCCGGTTCACGTAAGTTTCTGCGTTTAATCAATGAGAAAAAATATGATGAAGCGCTAAGTATCGCCCGGCAGCAAGTAGAAGACGGAGCGCAGATTATCGACATAAATATGGACGACGGTTTGCTGGATGCGGAAAAGGAAATGACCACTTTTCTCAATCTGATAGCATCCGAGCCGGAGATAGCCCGTGTTCCTGTAATGATAGATTCTTCTAAATGGGATGTGATAGTTGCAGGGTTAAAATGTATGCAAGGAAAGTCCATTGTCAACTCCATATCTTTGAAAGAGGGCGAAGAAAAGTTTCTTGAACATGCCCGTACTATAAAGCGATACGGTGCTGCTGCAGTCGTAATGGCTTTTGATGAACAGGGACAGGCGGATACGTACGAACGCAGAATTGAGGTGTGCGAACGCGCTTATCGTCTGTTGGTAAACAGGGTCGGTTTCAATCCGCAAGATATAATTTTTGACCCGAATGTACTTGCAGTGGCTACGGGTATGGACGAGCATAATAACTATGCAGTCGATTTTATCCGTGCTACCGGTTGGATACGGAAGAACCTGCCCGGCGCTCATGTCAGCGGTGGAGTCAGTAATCTTTCATTTTCCTTTCGGGGTAATAATTATATTCGTGAAGCAATGCATGCGGTCTTTCTCTATCATGCCATTCGCGAGGGGATGGATATGGGTATCGTAAACCCTGCCACTTCCGTACTTTACACCGATATACCCGCCGATATTCTGGAACGTATCGAAGATGTTGTTCTCAATCGTCGTTCGGATGCTGCCGAGCGGTTGATTGAGACTGCCGAACGGTTGAAAGTCGAGGCGGAAGCGGCCAAGAATTCTCTCTCTAACGGTAACTCCCAGCTTTCAAGCCTCAGTTCTCAGCTTGCCTGGCGTGAAGATACCGTAGAGGAACGTTTGAAGTATGCTTTGACAAAAGGCATCGGAGATTATCTGGAAGAAGACCTCGCTGAAGCTTTGAAAGTTTATCCTAAAGCTGTGGATATCATTGAAGGTCCGCTGATGGCCGGAATGAACCATGTTGGCGATTTGTTCGGTGCGGGTAAGATGTTTCTTCCGCAAGTGGTGAAAACGGCACGTACTATGAAGAAAGCGGTGGCTGTTCTTCAGCCTGTCATTGAATCGGAAAAGCAGGAAGGGGCTGCCTCTGCCGGCAAGGTGTTGCTTGCTACGGTGAAAGGTGATGTGCACGACATTGGGAAAAATATTGTTTCCGTAATAATGGCTTGCAACGGATATGAGATAATTGACTTGGGAGTAATGGTTCCCGCTGAAACGATTGTGCAGCGGGCCATAGAGGAAAAGGTAAACATGATTGGGTTGAGTGGCCTTATCACTCCTTCGCTGGATGAAATGGTACATGTTGCCATTGAATTGGAAAAGGCGGGACTCGATGTACCACTATTGATAGGTGGCGCTACCACTTCTCCTTTGCACACGGCATTAAAGATTGCTCCGGTTTATCATGCTCCGGTTATTCACCTGAAAGACGCCTCGCAGAATGCAACGGTGGCAGCCCGTTTGATGAATCCTAACCAAAAGGAAGAGTTCGTGAAGAAGCTTTCTAACAAGTATCAGCAGTTGCGCGAGAAAAATCAGGAGAAACAAGTTGAAACGGTATCTCTTGAAGAGGCAAAGGCTAATCGGCTGAATTTGTTTTGAGGTTTTCACTGTCGTATTGCAGATATAAGAACAAGAGAACAGAAAAATATGCAGCAAAAAGTTATACATTGCAACCTACTCTATTCTCTTGTCCTTATGTCTGAAAACGCTGTAATTTTTATGTCCTATCCCGTGAATCAGCTTTTTATCTTTTTCTTATACTGTTCAAACCTTGCCGTTATATCCCTCACGAAGTTATAAGTTTCTATCCCACGGAAATACCCGTTCTTGCAAACCGGATCGGTAAAGTACTCTTCATTGCTCTTCAAGAGGATGAAGTTTTCCACGTTATCCCGCCACACATATTTGTTTTTGCCGTATTTTTCAGCCAATGCCATAGCATCGAATACATGTCCTATACCGGAGTTATATGATGCCAGAATAAAATTAATCCGTTCTTCTTGGGGAATTTTCGAGAAGCTTTTGGCTGTGGCGGCAATATATTTTGTGGCTGCTTTAATGCTTTCTTCGGGGTTTTGTTCTTTTCCCGGAGGAACTCCCATGGCACGAGCTGTGGCAGGCATTAGTTGCATCAGTCCTTTTGCACCTGCCCATGAAACGGCGGTAGTATCAAAGTTGGATTCAGTATAAGCTAAAGATGCCAATAAACGCCAGTCCCAATTAATGTCTGGTGCATATTTCTTGAATAGATGGTCGAAGTGTGATATTTTCCCTTCTCGCAGAGATAGAATAGGAGAGTGTGGGATAGCTTTGCCAATTTCAAAATACCGTTTCATACTCGCGGTATAAGCCGGAGAAGTCATGTTTTTCTCATGCCATTTATTGGCAGCTTCTGCAAGCTGCGGACAATCTTTACGTACAGCCCACGAAGCCCGTTGGTCGAAACTGATAGAAAGCCCGATGTTGAGGTTCGGGTAGTACGTGGTATTGAGGCGGGCTACATCATTGTCCGCTACGGTATACGGTATTTTGCCTTGTGAAACTTGCATAATAAGGTCTTCAATCGTGATGCTGTCATTGCTGACCTTATGGATATGGATGCCGCCACCCAGCTCCCTGTCCAGATTGACAAGCCGTTCATAATACTTTCCGGGTTTTACGTACACATCCTTTCCGATAAGTTCCGTTACATCTTTCAACGGTTTGACGCGGCTGCCTGTACGTTGTACGATGACCTGATGGGTAATCACCTCCTCACCGCAGTATGTCAGACTGTCTTTCCATTCTTTGGTGATGGGCAGGTTGTAGGCAATAAGATCGCCTTCGCCTGCAAGAAGTCTTTCAATCAGGTCGTGTATGTTTTTGGCAACTTTTATTTTTAACTTGACGCCGAGGCTTTTGGCAAACTGTTCACCCAATTCATATTGAAATCCCATGTCCTGGCCGCGGTAAATAAAATAGGATGTAGAACTGTATAAAGTCAGCACTACCAGTTCACCGTTATCTTTTATCTGTTGTAAATCAACGGCTTCTTCTTGTTCGGCTGCTGCATTATGATTGCCGCGACACCCCATAACACTGCAAAGCAAGACTAATGCAATCAGTAATTGACAGTGGAAAACTGGCAAATTGCGCCCGGTTGGGGAAGTACGCTCGGCCATATGTGCTGTTCGAATTATTTATAAATGTTTTTTGATATACATTGTGAGAATATCGATTGCTACCTGATTGTTTCCGCCTTCCGGTACGATAAGATCGGCATATCGCTTGCAAGGCTCTATAAATTGCAGATGCATAGGTTTCAGAATACGCGTGTAGCGTTCCATTACAGCCTCGGCCGTGCGGCCACGCTCTACGACATCGCGCTGGATGACGCGGATAAGGCGTTCGTCCGGGTCTGCGTCAACAAAGATTCTGAGGTCCATCATGTTGCGCAGCTTCTTGTCACATAGGGCAAGGATGCCTTCAATGATAATGACTTCCCGAGGCTCGATGTGGATTGTTTCGGGCTGTCGCGTGCAGGTCAGGTAGGAATAGGTAGGTTGTTCGATGCTTTTGCCTTCGCGAAGCATGGATACGTGTTTGGACAAAAGTCCCCAGTCGAAAGCATCCGGGTGGTCGAAATTAATATTCTGCCGTTCTTCTACTGGCACATGGCTGCTGTCTTTGTAATAAGAGTCCTGAGGTAATAAAACTACTTCACCAGCCGGCAGGCTTTCAACAATTTTACGTACGACGGTGGTCTTTCCCGAGCCGGTTCCGCCTGCAATTCCTATTATTAACATCCGTTTAAGTATATATTTGAAAAAAACGAGTATTTTTGTGTCTTAAAAATGTTATTGTTTCGATTGACAAATATAGATTAAATCATTTAAATAACAAAGTTATGGTAAAGCATATTGTATTATTTAAGCTGAAAGACGAAGCTTCTGCTGATGAAAAGTTAGCGGCGATGAATGATTTTAAGAAAGCTATTGAAGCGCTGCCTGCTAAAATACCAGTTATACGTAAGATTGAAGTGGGATTGAACATTAATCCGGCTGAGACTTGGAGTATAGCTCTTTACAGTGAGTTCGATACTTTGGACGATGTGAAATTCTATGCTGCACATCCCGATCATGTAGCTGCCGGTAAGCTTATAGCCGAGGTTAAGGAAAGCCGTGCTTGTGTAGACTATGAAGTATAAATAAAATATGGGATAATAACATGAAGAAAAGTATATTCTCCATACTTCTGTTGCTGTTTGCCGTAGTGGTACAAGCACAGATACAAGAGCCGGTTAAATTTAAGTCGGAATTAAAGACTTTGCAGGCTGGTGAAGCGGAAGTTGTCTTTACCGGAACTATTGATAAGGGCTGGCATGTGTACTCGACCGATTTGGGCGATGGCGGACCTATATCGGCCACATTCAATGTCGAGTCCATTTCAGGTGCGGAACTTGTCGGAAAATTAAAACCGGTAGGGAAAGAGGTGGCCGCATTCGATAAGTTGTTTGAAATGAAAGTGCGTTATTTTGAAAATACCGCTCAGTTCGTACAGAAGTTGAAACTGACCGGTGGCGAATATAAGGTAGAAGGTTTTTTGGAATATGGCGCATGTAATGATGAGAATTGTTTACCGCCTACACAAGTGCCGTTTAAGTTTTCGGGCAAGGCGGAAGGTACAGCCGTTAATGGACCGGCAGCCGATAAGGCTGCGGATGCCGGAAATGTAGAATTGGAAAAATCTTCCGATACCGCTCAAACCGCAGCTATGGCCGTTATTGGCGGTGCGGAAAGCGATACCGGAATAAATGTTGCCGGTGATGGAACCACCGACCTTTGGAAGCCGGTTATCGATGAACTGCAAGCATTAGGCGAAACCGTTTCACAGGAAGATATGTCTTGGATTTATATTTTTATCACAGGATTTGTAGGTGGACTGCTGGCTTTGTTTACGCCTTGCGTATGGCCAATTATCCCTATGACTGTCAGCTTCTTCCTGAAACGCAGTAAAGATAAGAAGAAAGGTATCCGCGATGCCTGGACATACGGTGCGTCTATTGTAGTGATATATGTTGGTTTAGGGCTGTTGGTTACCGGGATATTTGGCGCCAATGCTTTGAACTCATTGTCGACGAATGCTGTTTTTAACATCTTCTTCTTTTTGATGCTGGTCGTTTTCGCAGCTTCTTTCTTTGGGGCTTTTGAAATTACGCTTCCTTCCAAATGGAGTAATGCCGTGGATTCAAAAGCAGAAAAAACAGGCGGTTTGCTGAGCATATTCTTAATGGCATTTACATTGTCATTGGTGTCATTCTCATGTACAGGTCCTATTATCGGTTTCTTGTTGGTACAAGTGTCCACTACTGGTAACATGATAGCTCCGGCTATTGGCATGTTGGGCTTTGCCATTGCCTTGGCACTGCCGTTCACTTTGTTTGCACTGTTCCCGTCCTGGCTGAAGTCAATGCCCAAATCAGGCGGTTGGATGAATGTAATCAAGGTAACGCTTGGATTCCTGGAATTGGCGTTTGCGTTGAAATTCCTTTCCGTTGCTGACTTGGCTTACGGTTGGCGCATACTCGACCGTGAGACATTCCTGGCTTTATGGATTGTGCTGTTTGCCCTGCTTGGGTTCTATCTGTTGGGCAAAGTCAAGTTCCCGCACGATGATGATGACACAAAAGTCAGTGTACCCCGTTTCTTCATGGCATTGGCCTCATTGGCGTTTGCCGTATATATGCTTCCCGGTTTGTGGGGAGCGCCGTTGAAAGCTGTCAGCGCTTTTGCGCCGCCCATGCAGACGCAGGATTTCAACCTTTACAATAATGAGGTGCATGCCAAGTTCGATGATTACGACCTCGGTATGGAGTATGCCCGCCAGCATGGCAAGCCGGTGATGCTTGACTTTACCGGTTACGGTTGTGTGAACTGCCGTAAGATGGAACTTGCCGTATGGACCGACCCTAAAGTTAGCGATATTATTAATAATGACTATGTACTCATTACACTTTATGTAGATAACAAAACTCCGCTTTCTTCACCGGTGAAGATTATGGAGAATGGTACGGAACGTACTTTGCGTACGGTGGGCGATAAGTGGAGTTATTTGCAGCGTGTAAAGTTCGGTGCAAATGCGCAGCCTTTCTATGTGTTGATTGACAATGAAGGCAAACCGCTCAATAAGTCATATTCGTATGATGAGAGTATTCCGAAGTACATTGAGTTCTTGCAGACCGGATTGGAGAACTACAAAAAAGAGAAATGATAAATTAAATTGGAAAAAGGATGCTGTATAAGCGTCCTTTTTTCATAATCCGTTTTTTATTTATGAAACACATTATTGACATTGACACTTGGGAACGTCGTGACAATTACGGCTTTTTCCGAACGTTTTTAAATTCATGGTATTCGGTGACTACCGAGATAGACTGTACGGAGGCCAGCGCTGCTGCAAAACAGTCCGGACACTCTTTTTTCTTTATTACCTGTATGCGGTTCTCCGTTCAGCCAACGAGGTGGACGAACTCCGTTACCGTACAGACAAGAACGGACAGGTCGTTTTTCATGATCGGGTGGATATTATTTCTCCAATAGCTGTTCCGGGAAAGACTTTTTATACGGTTCGTATTCCTTATCATGAAGACTTCAAACATTTTTATGCCGAGGCCCATACACTGATTACAAACATCCCTAAGGACGGAGACCCTTATAACGCTGAAAGAGTATTGATGCAACAAGGTGATTACGATGTGGTGCATTTGAGTGCAGTGCCCAAGATGTATTTCACTTCAACTACTTATACCGTTGCCGAAGCCGGTAACGGTTGCAGCCATCCGTTGATGACTGCCGGTAAAGTGGTGTCCCGCGGAGAGCGTCTGGTCTTTCCGCTTTCCATATATGTGAATCATGCTTTTGTAGACGGGTCGCATCTGGCTTCTTTCTTTGAAAAGATAGAGAAGCATTTGAAAGAAATTTCGCACGGACAAGTCGTTTTTTAGCCATAATTCTGCTATCCTGAAAAAACAACTTGGATTTTTTGCCGTAACAATCGGTTTTGTGTAAAGAAATCTGATATTACAGTTTTGTTACAGAATTAATCTTTAGCTTTGCACACGTGAAATCAATGTTAAATGATATATTCAGGAACAGTTATGGTAAAAAAGGATTCTTATACGTGGAAAATCTATGGTTTGGTAGTAGCGGTATTATGTATTGTACCTGCTTTTCTGCATGCACAGGAAAAGGACTTTACTACATGGGCAAGTGCCGGTTTTAAATATAAAGTAAAGCCGGCATTTACCTTGTCCGGAAAATTGGAATGGCGTACAAAGGATGATTTGGGTAAGACAGACCGCTGGGGATTGGATGTGGGTGGAGCCTATTCCGTGCTTCCTTTTCTGAAAGTAGCGGCCGGTTACGAAATCCATTACCGCAATCGTGGAGAAGCCGGTTGGAAATTCCGTCACCGTTATCATTTTGACGGAACGCTTTCCACGCGTGTACAAAGACTGAAGGTTTCACTTCGTGAGCGTTTTCAACATACTTTCGACAGCAGTGGCGATGAGTTTCGTTGGCGTTCGCGTGTTAAATTGGCGTATGATATTCCGAAATGCAAGATAGAGCCTTACGCTTCTGTTGAAATGTATAACGGATTGAACCGTGGAGAACGGTTTGATGTACAGCGTATGCGTTATCGTGGCGGAGTGGTGCTTCCGTTGTTTTCTGATTGTTGGGAAGCGGACGTCTTTTATTGCCGTCAGTGGGAGAGTAAGGCGCGAAAAAATATAGTAGGAGTGGCTTGTACTTATTCTTTCTGATAAGAACGGGCTGTCATTGTTTTTTCTTGCGGTGTTCCTTTTTCAAGCAGAAGTTAAAGCCTGCATACACTTGCAGTGTCCCGAAGCCGTTGTTCAATGAGAAATTGCTCCGGTAATAATCGTATGTTCTGCCTACGAATGAAGTACCTGCAAAATATTTGCTGTTGTTGTACACGATACCTACACGCAGGATGAAGTCGATATTGAAGTTTTTGTACCATTCGTCTGTTTCTTCTTCCGCTTTTCTGATGCGTGAGGTTTTGTAGGCTACTGCCGGATTAAGTGACAAGCAGGCAAGGCAGTTGCGTGCAAATACCCAATTATAGGCGTAGCCGAAGTTAAGACTGATATTGGTGTATTTTATATGATTTACTTTCATGCCCGGATTCATCGTTTCCTGAATGATAGGGGGCAATTGGGTGTAATCAAAATCCAGATTATGCGCAGATACGGAAAATCCGGTAATAAAAGAGCCGGCACTGCGCCGCTGGTTGGTGGACTGGCTGAAAGCGGCAGGATAAGAAAAGCGTCTGTTATTGAATATATAATATAGATTCAACCCTTTCATCTTTACTTTCAGCCCGTTGAAATCTTCAGAATAATCGGTTGGAATACGGTCAGAGAACCCTGTTATTTTGTGTATTTTGTAAGAGTTTCCGGTACGTTTATAAAAAATATCCACACCTAGTTTAGAACTGTAAAGACTGAGGTCGAACTCTCTGCCTCTTTTTTTCCCATTTTTCTTTCCGTAAAGTCCGTCTGCATCAACAGCCCATCCTAGAAAAAGCCAGCGCCAGCCAAAGTAAACGCCTATTTTATTATGTGGTTTTGGTGAGAAACGCAAACGTTGCGGTTCGGGGGTACCGCTTCCTACGGAATAGTATTCGTAATTAGTGAAATGATCGAGCATTAAGGCGTAGTTATATCGATTGGGGCTGATATATGCTGTGTCGAAATCGCTGAAATTGAGGAATTTTTTTATTGCTCTTTTGATAATTTCCGAACGTTTATGGACAGTACGGTCAGGTGCAATAAAATTGCTTTCTTCATTTTGGGCAAACAAAGAAAGCATCACCGACATACATATGCAAAAGCAGATTCCTCTTAGCATTCTATTATTGCTTTATTGATACGAAGATAGTGAATTTCCGTTTAATAAAGAGTAGAATACGTCCTTTTCCTTTTTTATTTCCTGAATTTTACATAGGTTTGTAACATCATAACGATACCTTTGTCGCAAAATCTAAAAATACAGTATGTACGCAACCAAAATTCCTAGTGATGAACGTTCTTTGGTACTTCGTTTGATTGAAGGAGAAGAAGATGCTTTTTGTGAGCTTTATGCTGCCTATAAGAATCGTTTGATATACTTTGCTATGCGCTTTTTGAAATCGCGTGAATATGCGGAAGATATTTTTCAGGATGCTTTTACAATAGTGTGGCAGGGACGCCGTTTCATCAATCCGGATGCTTCATTTTCCGCTTATCTGTATACAATCGTGCGAAACCGTATACTGAATCAGCTACGCGATTTGTCTTATCAGGATAAATTAAGGGAACAGATACTTTCACAAGCTGTGAATTATACCAACGAAACAAGAGATGAAATTATAGCAAACGACTTGCGGCAATTTATTTCCTGTGCATTGCAACAGTTGACCCCTCGCCAACGTGAAATATTCGAGATGAGTCGGGAGCAACAAATGTCTCATCGTGAAATAGCTGAAGTATTAGGTATTTCTGTTAATACGGTACAAGAATCCATTTCCATATCATTGAAAACACTGCGTGCTTATTTGGAAAAGAATTCGATAGTAGGTTCTGATTTGATTTTGATTCTTATTTGTTTGAATTTATAAAATGATAAATTCAGGTATTTATTCGACAAAAAATATTGATTTGAACTTGCTTATTTATGTAGAATCACTGACTTTATTTTGTGCTTTTCTGTGTTTTCAGTTATTTGATAATCATGATTTTATTATTAATAAAGGCTTTTGGTTAACAGTGTATATTAAAAAATATTAATCACACCCCAGTCATTCTTTTCTTATGTGTATATCTTAATGTCAAAGGGTTATTTTTAATAATCTTGCTTCATTTAGAATTATATTTTATGAAAAATAGTGAAAATAATAAATCACTGCTGCGTCGTTATTTGGACGATCTGTATACAATGGATGATGCCCGTAAGTTGTTGGATGAGTTACAGACTTCGGAGTATGATACAGATATGCTTCAGGATCTGGCTGCTGAAGTATGGGAAGAAACTTCCCTGCAATCACCGCAGACAGACCTTGAACGCGAACAATATAAAAAAGAGGCGCGACTGTTATTAAAGCGTATAGAGCATAAGAAACGTATGTGGATTCGTCGGGCTGCATTGGCTGTGTCAAGTGTGGCTGCGATGGTTTGTCTTGTATTTGGCAGTATTAGTTACATTCGTTATATAGATAGGACACAGGTATCTTATTTAGAGGCTTCTACTTCTTTTGGCGAACGCAAGGAAGTACAGCTTCCCGATGGTACGACATTGATATTAAACTCTTGTTCGCGTGTTCACTATCCAGATCGTTTTACCGGTAAGGAACGTAGAATAGAACTGGAAGGTGAAGGGTATTTTCGCGTATATCATAATGAGAAGCAGCCTTTCGTAGTGGATACCCGCCACTTCGATGTGCGTGTTTTGGGTACTTGTTTTAATATCAAATCTTATTCTTCGGACGAGGTAGTATCAGTAGATGTGGAAAGTGGTAAAGTCCAGATTGATTTGCCGGAAGCGATGATGCGTCTACGTGCTAAAGAGCAGGTGCTTATCAATACTGTTTCAGGAGAATATAATAAGAGGCGCGAAGAGCGCACTATGGCAGTTTGGCGAAAAGGTAATTTACGTTTCAATAGCACTCCGATACATGATGTGGCTAAAGAATTGGAGCGTATGTATAATTGTCGCATTACTTTTGCTGAGGGACAGAATTTTGACAATCTCATTTCTGGTGAACATGATAATAAGAGTTTGGACGCTGTATTACAGGCTGTGGAGTATACAAGCGGTATTCATTACAAGAGAATGGGGAATATGATTCAGCTCTATAAATAGTGAAAAAATATAAAATACACCCCTGTCTTTGAGAACTACAGTGTATTATATTTGTATTGTTAAACATTAGTCTATATCGGATATGAAACCACCATCTTAATCTGCCAAAAAATAGGAGCTATCTCTCAGAGCAGCCCCTATACTAGTAATCCGGACAGATATTCATTCGTTTCGACCCGTGTGAATAGCGTCTCGTGTATTACAAACCTTTGTTTTAAATAATTTATTACAATTACTAAAACGCACAAATTTATGAATAATCTTCCTAATACAAAAAGGAAGTCTGAAAATGTACATTCATTTTTAGCTTTTTTACTTTTCATATGCTTTTCATTTACAAGTTATTATATACAGGCGCAAGAAGTGAAGGGCATAACATTAAATGTTCAGAACGAAACGGCAGAAAATGTCTTTAATCAATTGAGTATACAAACAGGACTGAAGTTTTTCTATGATCAAGAAATTGTTAATTCAGCTCCCCGCATTACCCTCAAAGTATCAAATGCCTCTCTACAGGATGTTTTGGAGCGTATTACTTTACAGACAAAATTGTATTTCAATAGGGATAATCATACAATATCTGTTGGTAAACAGAAAACCGGACAAGGCACTTCGAAAGGTATAAAACTGAGAAATATCAAGGGAAGAGTTGTCGATCAAGATGGTGAACCTATCATTGGTGCCAGTGTATTGGTAAAAGGCACTACTAATGGTGTAATTACTGATATGGATGGAAATTATAATTTGATAGATGTGCCGGAAAATGCATTACTTGCCTTTTCATATATCGGTTATCAGACAGTAGAGTTGAAAGCCAATGGCAAAGGACTTGATAAAATAATGATGAAAGAGGATAATGAATTGCTGGATGAAGTTGTAGTAGTAGGATATGGTGTACAGAAGAAGCGCGATGTGACAACTGCTATTGCCAGTATACGTGCCAGTGATTTGAAAGGACAGCCTGTAACTTCTATGGCTGAAGCAATGGTTGGCAAAATGCCGGGTGTACAAGTTTCACAATCTACAGGTGCACCGGGTTCTTCTTTACAAATTAAGGTGCGCGGTACAGGTACTATTACTGCTGGAACATCACCGTTGTATGTAGTAGATGGAGTACCTCTTGCCAAAGAGCAACTGAATACTTTCAACATGAATGATGTGGAGTCTATTGAGGTTCTGAAAGATGCTTCCTCTTCTGCTATTTATGGGTCGCGAGGCTCTAATGGCGTAGTGCTGATTACTACCAAGAAAGGACAGGAAGGACGAGCTACGGTTTCTTATAATGGATATTATGGTTGGCAGACTGTATCTAAAAAAATAGATATGCTGAACGCTTACGAATATGCCGATTTGGTAAACGACGCTCGAAATAATACCTATGTAGATAAAATGGAAGCGGTAAACCGTAAACGTATCGCTCAAAATAAACAGCCTTTGGCCTTTAGTATTACTGATAGTAATGCCATACGTTTACAAAATACCGGTAATGATTATAATACGATTGTTCCGGTTGAAATCTTACCTTATCTAAGGGGTGAAAAGGGATTGGTTGATACAGATTGGCAAGACGAGATTTTTCGTACGGCAGGTATGCAGAATCATTCTGTTTCGGTATCTGGTGGAAGTCAGAAGATAAAATATTATGCTTCTGTAGATTACTTGTCACAAGACGGTGTAATTATTAACAGTGATTTTACGAGATATAGTTCTCGTTTTAATCTGGATGTTACTGAAGGTATTTTTAAGTTTGGGCTCTCTTTAAATCCGTCTGTAACGATAGAGAATGCAGTGAACTCTGATGGTGCTTATAATAAGGATGGTGGTGGCATTATTGCTTCAGCTTTGCATAGTGCTCCTATATTTCCTGTTTACAATGCTGATGGTTCTTTTTGTTTTGCACAGAATGCTTGGAGTCCGAATACGCAGACGACACTAGAGGATGGTTCTGTTAAAAAAGGAAATAGCCAAACTCAAGTGTGGAATCCGGTAGCATTGGCTTTGTTGCAAAAGGATGAAACAAAAGCTTCCCGTATATTTGGTAATGTTTATGGAGAAGTAGCTTTTATGCCCGAATTAAAATATCGTGCAAATTTTGGTGTAGATATTTACAACAGCTCACAAGATACATTTCGTCCATCTACTATTCCTGTTGCCAATACGGAAGGTAATCCGGAATCTGAGCCTGAAGCAACAGCCAAAACGGCTAAGATGTATAATTGGTTGTTTGAGCAAACTGTAACCTATAATAAGGATATTAAAGGGCATTCTATTTCTGCGTTGGCAGGGTGGACTATGCAATATCAGCGCGATGAGAGTACATACGCTTTTGCTAATGGATTTATAACAAATAATGTGCCTACTCTGAATGCCGGTACTGTAACGCGCGGAGACTCTCATGCTTCTGAGTGGGCTTTGCTTTCAGGACTTGCTAGAGTCCAATATAATTATAAAGGTAAATATATGGTTACTGGAGCACTTCGTGCAGATGGTGCCTCTCGTTTTGGTAAGGATAATCGTTGGGGGTGGTTCCCTTCGGTATCGGCGGGATGGCGTTTAACGGAAGAGCCTTTTATGAAATCATTGACCTTTATTGATGATTTGAAACTTCGTGCTAGTTATGGTTTGACGGGTAATTTCCGTATTCCCAATTATGGGGCTCAGGGAGAAGTTGCTTATTCACAGCTATGTATTAGGTGGGAATAGTGCAGATGTTGTTAAGGGAGCTGCCCCCAAGAGTATGCCCTAATCCTGAACTACATTGGGAGAAGACAGCTCAAGTTAATATTGGTTTTGATGCATCATTATTTAAAAACCGTCTGACTTTGGGTTTGGACTTATACAATAGTAATTACTTATGATTTATTATTGGATGTTCCGGTTCCGATGACAACAGGGTATAAAACTCGTCTGGAAAATATTGGTAAAGTCAATAACAAAGGTGTGGAATTTAATATTGCTACCAACCAGAAGATGGGTGAGTTTTAATTGGAGTGTATATTTTAATATTTCGAAAAAACATCAATGAAGTAAAGGAACTCGGGCCAGGTAATGCAGATATAATTTCTTCCGGTTCAGTGAGTAATGCTTATTTTATAACCCGTGTGGGTGAGCCTATTGGAAGTTATTATTTACCTGTAGTAGAGGGAGTTTTCAAGAATCAGGAAGAAGTGGATGCAACCTTGCACTATATGGATTCTCCAAACAAACTACGGCTTAGCAGACACGAAACCCCGGGGATTTCAAGTTTAAAGATGTGAATGGTGATAAAGTGCTTGATATCTCAGATACAGACCGTGCTATTGTAGGTAATTATATGCCGGACTTTACTTACGGCTTTGGTGCAACGTTAGCTTGGAAAGGTATTGACTTTGGCATCGTATTTCAGGGTGTTCAAGGAAATGAAATCTTGAATCTTTCTCGGCGCTATTTTATAATCATGAAGGGAATATGAATAATTATAAGGGTGCTTTAAACCGTTGGAAGTCGGAAGATGAGCCGGGAAGTGGAATGAACGTGCGTGCCAATCGTGTTAGCAAAGGACAGAATGGTACTACATCTACTTGGCATGTAGAGGATGGTTCGTATTTACGTATCAAGAATATTTCATTAGGATATACATTACCTGAAAATTGGATAAAGAAGGTTTATTTAAAATCTGCTCGTATCTACTGCACACTCCAAAATCCATTTACATTCACTCACTATGAAGGTTATAATCCAGAAGTTTCCAATCGTAGTGCAGTGACTACCAATGGTGAGGATTATGGGGTTTATCCGTTGGCAAGAACCACCTCTATAGGTGTTAACCTTACGTTTTAATCTTAAAAATACTATAATATGAAAAAAATAATAATATCTATTTTTACAGCGATTGCTCTTTCTGGTTGTAATGATTTTATAGATTTGAAACCTGTTGATTTTCCTACAGAGGAAACTTTTTATACGGATGTCAAGGGATTAGAAGGGGCTATTATTGGTATTTATGATGAGTTGCAATCGAGTGATCAATATGGTTCTAAGTTCATGACTTTAATGGAAGTTCGGGGGGATAATGTTAAGAATGACAATTCTGGTGCCAGTGGTGGTATTACCTATCAAATAGAGGTATTTACCGAAACTCCGGCTAATTCCAATTGTCGGGTGCATGGCTTTCTTTATATAAGACTATTTATCGTTGTAATCTTGTACTCCAAAATATGGAGAAAGTACAAATGACTGAAGAACAACGAACGCAAATAGCAGGACAGGCTTCTTTTGTACGTGCATTGTGTTACTTTAATCTAGTGCGTTTATGGGGAGAGGTTCCTATTATTACAAAAACGCAGACTGTAGCTGAAGCACGTAACAACAAGCGTTCTCCTGTTAGTGAGGTTTATGACTTGATTATCAAAGACCTGATTGTAGCCAAAGGTTTGCCGGAAGTGTGGGATGAATCAGAGCGAGGGCGTGCTACATCTTATGCAGCACGTGCTTTGTTGGCAAAAGTATATTTGTACATGAAAAACTATCAAGAAGTGATCAATGAATTGACTTCTGTAGTTGCTGATATCAATGCTAAGCGGAATTTATCTTTGGTACCTATGCCTCAAACTTTTCCTAATAATTTAAAGACTAGTAAAGATATAATTTTTGCAGTCCAGTATCTGAAAGGTGGTGTAGGAGAATCCGTTCATCAGAATAATCGATATAGAAATAATGATAACGGTAATATAATATCTTTGGAACAAGCTGAATTTGAAAATAATGACGATAATCGGAAAGCGTTAGTAGCTCCAACGGGAAGCGGTCAGCGGCCAGGTAAATTCGATGCTCCCGCAACAAATAATGAAACGAGTGCGGATTTCCCTGTTATGCGTTGTGCCGAAGTGATGTTGATGTACGCGGAAGCTGCCAATGAACTTTCTGCCATTCCTACACAGGAAGCTTTAGATGCTTTAAATGCGGTTCGTATTAATGCTAATCTCATGGGAAAGACATTAGAAGAGTTATCTACAAAAGAAATTTTTCGTCAGGCTGTATATAAAGAACGGCGTCTGGAACTGGCTTTGGAATGTGACCGTTGGTTTGATATCGTACGTACCGGACAAATGACTACTGTGTTTCCGGGAATAGCTGCTTATCGTCAGTTATATCCGATTCCTCAGACAGAAATAGAGAATGTCAGTGATAAGGACGGCTGGCAGAATGAAGGGTATACGGTTGAGTAATTAATAAACTATAGAGGTGTGTCAAAATACACTTGACGATTTCTTTTAGGCACGGATTACGCGGATTACACGGAAAAAGAATAAAATCTATGTTTTCTGTGTAATCTGTACCTAAAAAGAAACCAATAGTAAGCGAATCTTAGTTTTGACACACTCTCCTTTAAAAATAATAGAAATGAAAAAATATATATATTATTGTATGCTGTCTTTGTTGCATTGCAACTTTCAGCACAAGATCATGTTGCGCAGATTCGTGAAAAGCTGATGAGTCGCGATTCGACTTCTGTAATTGTAGTGGCTCATCGTGGAGATTGGCGTAATTTTTCCTGAAAATTCGTTGGAAGCAATAGATATGCTATTAAAATGGGAGTAGACATTGTTGAGTTGGATGTTAAGAAGACGAAAGACGGCGAACTGATTCTTATGCACGACCGCACATTGGATCGTACTACTACCGGAAAAGGATTGGTTTCTGAAAACACATTGAGTGATATTCGTAAGTTGAATTTGAAGAAATGGTTGTAATATCCGTACTATTCACAAAGTAGCCGACTTTGGAAGAGGCATTGTTGCATGCTAAAGGAAAAATCATGATAAATTTGGATCAGGCAGACCTTTACTTTGAATCAAGATTTATGAG
>ENA-OQDT01000806-OQDT01000806.1-human-gut-metagenome-genome-assembly--contig:-NODE-806-length-20033-cov-3.911384_pt1 | contig 20033 bp, 18 predicted proteins | sample MGYA00242786_ERZ504617 | MGnify/ENA primary metagenome ERZ504617 (study PRJEB26092, sample SAMD00036337) | human gut metagenome | host: Homo sapiens | study: EMG produced TPA metagenomics assembly of...
GGCAGAGGGGGAATGCCTATGGAAAAAGCTGCCGCAAAGCCGCCGCTGCCCCATGACCTGATCTTGGAGAGCCGCAGCAGGCTGACCGTCACCGGGGTGCAGCGGGTGCTGCATTGCAGCGCCGAAAGTGCCGCGTTGGAGACCGGCAAGGGTATTCTGCACCTGTCCGGCGCGCAGATCAGTATGCAGACACTGGATCTGGAAGCCGGGGAAGCAAAGCTGACCGGGCGGTTCGATGGGCTGGAGTATACCGCCGCCCGCACAGCCGGCGGCTTTTGGCACCGGCTGCTGCGCTGATGGTGCAGGTGCTGCTGCCCGCCCGGCTTTTGCAGGAAGTTGCCGCCTGCGCTGTGCTGGGCGCTGCCCTTGGCGCGGTGCGAGCGTTTTTGCCGGTGCGGGGCAGGGCAGCTTTTGTGCCGGACGTGCTGCTTTCTGGTGTGGTGCTGCTGGTGTGCCAGAGCTACGCCGCCGGGTACAGCGCCGCCGGGGTGCTGCGGTGGTACATGGTGTTGGCAGCCTTTGCAGCCGCCCTTTGCGTTGCCGGGGTGCTGGGCATCCCGTTGCGGGCGCTGGGGCGGGGGATAGGCGCTGCTTTGCGCCTGCCCGGCCGTATTTTTGCACCGTTTTGCGGTGCAGCCCCTGTGCCGCCGCCGCGCTGCGGCTAAAACTGCCCGCAAATTACGCCGGAACGCGGAAAGAACCGCAAAAAATTCCAAAAGACTTGCCAACCAGCGGGCATTGTTGTATAATTCAAACGTATCAAAGTAAGAGAACAGACGCAGAAGGTCTGCTGTTCAGACAGGAGCGTAAGGCAATGACGAATACGGGACGCAAAAAGCGTAGAAAAAATGCGGTGGTCACCATGGCGTTCCGCCTGTTTTTCGTGCTGCTTTTGCTGAGTATGCTGGCGGCTTATATCTCCAATCAGGTCACCATCAGCTCCAAGCGGGCAGAACTGGAAACACTGAACGAACAGGTGGCGCAGCAACAGACGGAAAATCAGGAACTGCAGCGCGTACTGAGCGGCGATGCCGACCAGATCACCGAATGGGTCGCACGCGACTCTTACAACTACGCCGCACCCAATGAGCGCATCTTTGTGGATGTGACCGGTAACTGACCGCGCGGCAGGTCGAGAGTATTTGGAAAGCAAGGAGTATTGAGTTTTGGCAATTGAGGTAGGGAACGTATTCGAAGGCCGCGTGACCGGTGTAAAGCCCTTTGGCGCATTTGTTGCGCTGCCGGAGGGGCGTGTCGGCATGGTCCACATTTCCGAGGTATCCAACGAGTTCGTGCAGGATATCAACACAGTGCTGCACGATGGCGATGCAGTAAAGGTGCAGGTCATCAACATTGCACCAGACGGCAAGATCGCGCTGTCCATCAAGCGGCTGCTGCCCCCGGCTCCGCGTCAGCCCCGGGAAGGACGCGGCCCCGCAGGCCCTCGTCCGGGCGGCTTCCGCAATGGGCAGGAGGGCGGACGCTCCGGCGGTGCGCGCGGCGCCGGCCGTGCCCCCCGTGAAGGCGGCCGGGGCCCTGCCCGGGAGGCTGCACCCCGCGTGTGGCAGCCCAAGGCACCCGCCCGCTCCGACAACCTGAGCTTTGAGGATATGATGAGCCGCTTCAAGAGCCAGAGCGAGGAAAAGATGGCCGACCTCGACCACGAGACCAACAACCGCCGTGGCGGCGGTTATGCGCCCCGCAGCCGCCGTGGCCGCTGAGCCATCGTATCAGCTGGGATCACAAGGAACACAGGCAGGCCTGTCCCCGGTCGGACAGGTCTGTTTTTTCGGTACAGAACAGAAAGGAACTACCATGCCCGCAAAATTTGAACTGATCGCACCCTGCTTCTTTGGCTGCGAGGCAACTGCGAAATTTGAGCTGACCCGCATCGGCGCAGAGAACATCCGGGTGGAGGATGGCCGTCTGAGCTTCTGCGGTGGGGCTGAGATGATCGCCGCCGCAAACCTCAACCTACGCACCGTGGAGCGCGTGATGCTGCTGCTGGCACGCTACAAGGCCACCACCTTCGACGAGCTGTTCGATGGCGTGTATTCCATCCCGTGGGAGGAGTTTCTGCCTGCGGACGCTGCTTTCCCGGTCACCGGCTCTTCCCTGAACAGTCAGCTGACCAGTATCCCCGCCTGCCAGAGCGTCATTAAAAAGGCGGTGGTCAAGCGCCTGATGAAGGGCCACCGCACCACCGTGCTGCCCGAGAGCGGCGTGGAGTACAAGGTACGCTTTATGCTGCGCAAAAATGTGTGCGAGATCATGCTGGACACCACCGGCGAGGGTCTGCACAAGCGCGGTTACCGCCGCAACGCCATGGAAGCCCCCCTGCGCGAGACGCTGGCGGCTACCATCGCCGACCTTGGCCGTGTGCGCCGCGACAGCTTGGTGGAGGATCCCTTCTGCGGCAGCGGCACATTGCTGATCGAAGCCGCACAGAAGGCCATGAACATCGCCCCGGGTCTGAAGCGCCGCTTTGCCGCCGAGCGTTACAGCTTTGTGCCCGCTGCCCTGTGGGCAGAGCAGCGCCAGAAGGCACTGGCAGAGTCCAAGCTGGACGTGGGCTTTGAGGCCTTCGGCTACGATATCGACCCCGCCGCCGTGGCACAGGCCAACGTCAATGCCAAGCTGGCCGGTGTGGAAAACCGCTGCCACTTTGAGGTGGCCGATGTTGCCACCTTTGCCGCAAAGCCGGAGGCCATCGTGCTGACAAACCCTCCGTATGGTGAGCGTCTGGGCACTATTGAGGGCGCTGCCAAGCTGGCGCGCACGCTGGGACAGCAGATGGAAGCCAGCCCCTGCGCCGGCCTGTACGCCATTACCGCCGATATGGACTTTGAGCTGCACTACGGCAAGCGCGCCAACAAGCGCCGCAAGATGTACAACGGCATGATCCCCTGCCAGCTGTATATGTACTATAACGCCCCCAAGACCGAGAAGGTGGCAAAGCCCATGCCCAAATCCGGCTTTGACGGCAAGCGCACCCATTTTGAAAAGAAGTAAGGGCATTTAAACCACGCTCCCGGCAGACATTGCACGGAAAAGTGTGTCTTTTGCCGGGAAAATCAAGCACAAACACCCGCAGCCTGTCTTTTACACAAAAGAGACGGACTGCGGGTGTTTTTTTATAAGAGAAAACGATTTCACAAAATTCGGCATAATGACAAATTACGGCAGTTTTTGCATCCGGTAGTTGCGCTGGCGCATAAAAAGGATTATACTAACCTTATTGACCGCAGGATACAAAAACTGTACAGAAAGGATGGCTGGCTCTTATGAAGGGACGGATGCGGCCCTATCTGCCTGAACTGACGATCCGGGACTACAACACCTATATGCGTTACCTCCGCGGGGTGCGGCGGCAGATGTATAAGTCTTACGGCTTCTACGCCTGCCATCTGCTGCGCACCAACGGGGTACTGTTTGCCATCCTATCCGACAGTCTGGCAGGACGTATGCCTACCTGCAAACGGCAGCGGGTGCCCGGTACGCTTTTTCGGCGCAGCATGATGTGCCAGACGCTGGGCATCCGGCAGGCGGCGCAGACGGAGATCCTGATGGGCTGGCATAATTTGCAGGACCGCAAGTACAGCGAGCTGCGCCCGGCGAAGCGTGTGCGCCGCGCAGTGGACAAGCTGCTGCTGCGCCGCGCCTACGACAAAGCACGGCAGGAGAACCCGGCACTGGAGCGGCTGTTTGCGCAGGAGCGGGAGCAGGCGGTGGTGCAGATGAACCTGAGCGCCAAAAACTACGCCCTTGCCGCCGAGCCTATGAGCAACGTCTACGGCGCTTTGTACTCCACGCTGGCTACGGATGACCCCAACCAGCGCAAGAGTATGCGGTACATCGGCAGCTGCATCGGCCGCATCTTCTATCTGCTGGACAAGGCCGAGCGCTTTGAAGCCGACCGCCGCAATGGCCAGTACAACGTGTTCGTGGTCAATGAGCTCAACGGACAGGCTGCCGCCATAGAGAACGCCCGGCGGCAGGCGCTGGCAGCGGTCAACGACCTGATGCGGGCGTACAAGATGCTGGATCTCAAGCTGAACGACACCCTGCTGAACAATATCATGATCTTAGGCCTGCAGCACGCGGTCTACCCGCTGGAGCAGGACGCCGATACCGAAAAATGGGAGATCCCATGAAGAAACGAAAAAGCAAAAGCTGGTCCATGGCCTACTGCGGCATGGCAGCGGCACTGTGCGTGGCACTGATGCTGCTGGGCACCATCATCCCCATTGCCATGTTCATCGCGCCTGCGGTGGCCAGCTTTCTCATTGCAACGGTGTGCATGGAGTGCGGCATCACCATGGCGTGGACGGCCTACGCCGCCGTCAGCCTGCTGGGGCTGCTCTTTGTGCCGGATAAAGAGATCGCCCTGATCTTCACGGTGCTGCTGGGCTATTACCCGCTGGTAAAGCCCCGGTTTGACCGCATCCGTCCCCGGGCATTGCAGCTGGTGTGTAAGCTGCTGCTGTGCAACGCGGCGGTGCTTGCCATGTACGGTCTGCTGCTTGTGCTGGTACCGGCGGGCAGCGTCTCGCAGGAGCTGCGCACCACCGCACTGGCAATGTCCCTGCTCACACTGAGCATGGGCAACGTGGCCTTTGCCCTGTATGACCGCGCACTGTGCAATCTACTGCTGCTGTACAAGCTGAAGTGGCAGCCCAAACTGCATAAGATGCTGGGGATGCACTGAACCACAAAACATTGAAAGAAGGAATGTGTACCACAAGCTGACGCAAAGCGCCGGGCCACACGGGTGACAGCCGTGAGGGTGACGAGGAGAGGAATCATCGAAAGATTCGGCGGATGTTTCTCCGGCTGAGGGCTATACCAGCCGCAGAACAGGGCAAAAACCGGCAGCAATACCGAAACAGAACCCTGCAAAGAAAGCCATACAAGAACATAGACTTTGATAGAGGAAACTGACTGTGCAGCAGCGCATTTCGGCGCGCCACAGTCGGTCTGGAGGTATTTTGTATGTGTGGCATTGTAGGTTATGTTGGCATGCGCAGCGCCCAGCAGGTGCTGCTGGACGGTTTGGAAAAACTGGAGTACCGCGGGTACGATTCTGCCGGTGTGGCGCTTACCCAGAGGGACGGTATCCGCGTGGTCAAAAGCAAGGGGCGGCTTTCCACCCTGCGCAGTAAGCTGGAAGAGCTGGCGCTGCCCCAGAGCAGCTGCGGCATCGGTCATACCCGCTGGGCGACCCACGGCGAGCCCAGCGATGTGAACAGCCACCCGCACTCCACGCCCCGGGTCAGCATCGTGCACAACGGTATTATTGAAAACTACGGCGCGCTGAAGGAGCGTCTGATCGCTAAGGGCTACACCTTTGCCAGCGAGACCGATACTGAGGTGCTGGTAAAGCTCATCGACAGCTGCTATCAGGGCGAGCCTTTACAGGCTTTACAGGCTGCGCTTGCCAAGGTGCGGGGCAGCTACGCGCTGGCGGTGCTGTTCAAGGACTACCCGGACACTATCTTTGCGGTCAAGCGGGAAAGCCCGCTCATCGTGGGCTGGGGCGAGGGCGAAAACTTTGTGGCGTCGGATATCCCGGCGCTGCTCAAGTACACCCGCAGCTACAGCGTGCTGGAGGAAGGGGACATGGCCGTGTGCACGGCACAGGGCATCCGCTTCTATAACGAGTTCGGCGAGGCAGTGGAGCGCGAAAAGCTGACCGCAGACTGGGACATGGAAGCTGCCGAAAAAGGCGGCTACCCCCACTTTATGCTCAAGGAGATCAACGAGCAGCCCGCCGCCATCACGGCAACGGTCAGCCCCCGGGTGGAGAATGGTCTGCCGGAGCTGCGCATCCCGGAATTGACGGATGAAAAGCTGCGCAGCATCGGCACGGTGCATCTGGTGGGCTGCGGCACGGCCATGCACGCCGGTATGGTGGGCAAGACCGCCATTGAGGCGCTGGCGCGGGTGCCCGCACAGGTGGATATCGCCAGCGAGTTCCGCTACCGCGACCCCATCCTGAAGCCGGAGGATCTGGTTATCATCATCAGCCAGTCGGGCGAGACCAGCGATACGCTGGCCGCCCTCAAGCTGGCCAAGAGCCGGGGCGTGCCGGTGCTGGCCATTGTGAACGTGGTGGGCAGCAGCATTGCCCGGGCAGCGGATTACGTCATGTACACCTACGCAGGGCCGGAGATCGCGGTAGCGTCCACCAAGGCCTATATGGTGCAGCTGTGCGTGCTGTACCTGTTTGCCCTGCGTCTGGCCTACGCGCGGGGGCAGCTGACCGAGGAAAAGACAAAGTATTACACCGCCCAGCTGCTCCACGCGCCAGAGGTCATCAAGCCCCGCCTTGCGGACTGCGAGCAGATCAAGTACCTTGCCAGCCGCTATGTGAACACCCAGAGCTGCTTTTTCATCGGGCGCGGGTTCGACTATGCCCTCTCGCTGGAGGGCAGCCTGAAGCTGAAGGAGATCAGCTATGTGCACTCGGATGCCTACGCGGCAGGGGAGTTGAAGCACGGTACCATCAGCCTGATCACGGACGGTGTGCCGGTGATTGCGCTGGCTACCCAGAAAAACGTCTACGAAAAGACCATCTCCAACGCCAAGGAGACCCGCAGCCGCGGGGCACGGGTGCTGCTGTTCACCACCAAGGACGCGGAGGTGCCGGAGGGCGTTGCCACCGAGGTCATCCGCTTGGACGAGTATGACGACATTCTGATGCCGCTGCAGCTCATCGTGCCGCTGCAATTGTTCGCTTACTATATGGCTGTGTTGCGCGGCTGCGATGTGGATAAGCCCCGCAACCTTGCCAAGAGCGTAACGGTGGAGTGACCGGGGAGAATAAGATTTAGAATGGTCTCCGCTGTGTGCTCTGACCATTTTTAGCGGAAGAATATTTTTTAATTTTACAAGTCTGGAAAATCTGCGGATTTTCCAGACTTGTTTTTTCACGGGAAAAGCCATCCCCTAAAGGGCATCTCTTCTTGTGAAAAAGTGGTTTAGAACCGCCCACAGGCGTTTCTGAACCACAGTAAAAATCATCTTTTCTCTGAATATGGTCGGAGCCGTGCAGAGACCATTCTAAATCGTCTATAACACAAAACCGCCCGTTGCACGAAATGCTGTGCAGCGGGCGGTCGTATATATGCAGGGGAAGAGGAGCTTACCAGAACCAGTAGCGCTTCTTGAGCACGATGTAGGCAATGGCGATGAGGATCACCACCACGCCGCCTGCGATGAAGAAGGTCCAGTTGATATCACCGAACCGCAGGTTCTGGTTGGTCAGCAGGTAGCGGCCGGCGGTGTCGGCGGTGATTACGCCGTCCTTGTAGCTGTTCAGGAACTGCCACTTGTTGCTGATGGTGTTGTACAGGTACAGGCGGGAGTAGGTGCTCACGTCCAGTTCCAGCTGCACCGCGCAGGGAAGGGTACGGCCGTTATCCAGCTCAAACTCCAGCCCCTCTGCGCTCTCGGTGAAGGTGATGGCGGTGTCGATCTCGCTGGTGGTACTCTTCACCTCCTTACCGGAAACGTTCAGGGTATAGCCATCGCCCACCACGCACAGGGTCTTGCCGGTGGTGCGCAGGGCGTTCAGAATCTCGCCGGTCACGATGGGAACCTCAGACTGGGCGAACACCACCTGATCCTCGGTGCTGTCCTGAATGGTCTGCACCACAGGGTCCAGCGGGATAGTGGGTGCTGTCGTCCGGGGTGTTCGTGCCGTCATTGCTGCTGTCGCTGCCGGAGGCGGCATCTGGCCGAGCGGTTGCACGATGACGGTGACCATGGCAGTAGCCTTGCCGTGGAGATGGTAATGGAGGTAGAACCGGTGCCTACCGCCGTGAGCCACGCCCGTGGGGCTGACCGTGGCAATGCTGCTGTTGCCGGACTTGAAGGTGAAGGACTGGGATGCACTGGCAGGGTGGCTTGGCGAATGGTGCGGGTGGCACCGGGCTTAAGCACGATGTAGTTGGTGTTGGGGGTGATCACCTGTCCGCTGTTGTTGGAGGTGGTGCCGCTTGTGCCGGTGGAGGAATCCGTGGGCAGGGCAAGCACCGTAACGGTGGTGGTGGCTACCACCGAGCCGCAGGTTGCGGTAATGGTGGCTTTGCCGGGAGCTACGCCGGTCACACGGCCAAAGCTGTTCACCGTAGCAATCTTCTCGTTAGAGGAGGTCAGGGTGACAGTGGCGTAGTTGGAAGCAGAGCTGGGGCGCACCTGCAGCGAAGCTGACACCGAGTTGCCCACATAGATGGTGTTGGAGGAGAGGGAAAGGTCCATCTCGGTCACGATCATGGAGGAGTCCATGGATACCACGATGGTGTAGGCGCAGATCTGGTTGCCGGCTGCTGCCGTAACGGTGGCAGTGCCAACGCCCACAGCCTGTACCACGCCGCTGCTGCTTACGGTCAGCACGCTGCTGTCATCGGTCAAAAAGACCACAGAGTCGGTGCTGTAACTGGGGCTGACCACGGGGGACAGCTGCTGAGAAGCGCCCAGCAGCATATTGGCAGAGTAGCTGCCGGTGGCAATGCTCTCGGCGGGCACGTCCTTGAGCCATGGCAGTGAAACGCCGTTCTGCTCTTCAACGGGCAGACTGGCTGCGGCAGCGCTTAGTGCGGTGCCGCATACCAGCACACCCAGCATCAGCACACAGGCGGCCAGTTTCTTTGCGGTTCGAATCATGTTGTTTGTACCTCTTTGGGGTGGTGTAGAAGGGGGCATCCTGCCGTGCTGCGTAATCCGTTTTTAGCGGAACAGCACGCCCAGAGCCTCCATAGCATACTCAAAATAGGTGACCTGATCGTATTCCACGCGGGCGGTCACGCTCATACCGTTGGAAAGATCCACCTTGTCGCCGCTGCGGCTCACCACATAGGTGGCGTCGGGCTTGATGGTCATCTTGTAGTAGGAGCCGTTGTTGCTGGAGGTCACATCGCTGTCAATGGAGGTGACCGTGCCGGTCAGCGTGCCGTAGGAATACTCCGACAGGCCGGTGATGGCGATCTTGCAGGGGTCGCCGACATGTAGCAGGGGGCGGTCGTTCACCGTCACCATGGCCATGATCTCCAGATCATCGTTCTCGCTGGCAACGGTAGCCAGTGCAGAACCGGCACTCAGCACCATGCCCTCCTTGTAAGGGCTGTCCATGTGGATCACGCCGGAGGTGGGCGCGTAGATGAAGTAATCGTTGGCACCAGTGTTCAGGGAATCCAGCTGCGCCTGCAGGTTATCCACGTTGACCTGTGCACTGGTAATGCTCTGGGAGATGGACTGCATGGTAGAGTAGTACAAAGACTCCAGCTCGCTCTGGTTCTGCTCCATCAAAGCCTTGATCTGGGTGTCGGAGTAACCGGCAGCCTGATAGGTGGTGGCGTCAAAGGTCTTTTGCGCTACCTGGCTTTTGTAGGTCTGGTACTGGTAGTAGTAGGGCTGGTCCTCGGCATTCGTCTCGTCGAAATAGTTGGTGTCGTCCTGAATGCATTTGAGCAGCTTGTTGTACTGATCCAGCTGCTTCTGGTAGATATCCAGCTGGCTTTGCAGGTTATCCTTCTGCATATCCAGATCGGTGCTCTTCAGCCGGGCGATCAGGTCGCCTTCGTTCACATAGCTGCCCTCAGAGACATACAGTTCGGTGATGGAGCCGGAGTAGCTGGACATGATGTAGGTCTTGTTGGCGGCCTGCACCACACCGCTGTTCTGGCTGACATAGATGCGGTTGGTCTGGGTGCTCCAGATCACCAGAAAAATCATGAACAGACCGGTCAGAATGACAAAAGCATACCCGTAGGGGGGCAGCTTTTTGTCCATCATGATCCGGCGGTCCTGCAGATCCGAAAGGTTCTGAATGGTTGTCGTCATAATTATTTGGTCTCCATAAATACGTCGATCACGGCATCGTCATCGTCCTGATTGACATAGATGGTATAGTTGTCGCCGGTCAGCTTGATGTCGTTTTCAAAGGCCATGATCTGCAGCTTGGCGGTAGCCAGCTGGTTGTGGCTCATCGGGCCGGTGTAGTGGGCGTACAGGCAGTTCTTCACCCGCAGCACAGCGTCCATGTGGTAGCCGGGCTCCATCTGGGTGATCATCTGGGTAGCCTGCTGCATCATGTACAGTTCCGGCACATGATCCGGGCCGGTACCCATCTTTACCGCCTGCACCAGCGGGCCGATAGGCTGTGCGCCGTTGCTCTTCATAAAGTTCTGCATCTGGGTCAGGATGACCGGCAGATTGCCCAGTTCCTCAGGGCGCACGAGGCGGGAGAGGACATTGGTCAGCTTGAGGGTCTTGTTTTCAGCAACTTTGATCTCATTCATGATAAATTACCCCTAATCCTGTTATATTTTTAATGTGAACCGAAACAAAAAGGTGCCCGGAAGCGTCTGCCTCCGGGCACACCATAACGAGGCATTTTTTGGTTTCCCAGCGGGAAAGCGCTTATGCTGCATCCGGGCAAAGGCTGCGGATGCGGTGCGGTCAGTAGGTGATGGACTCGCCGTCGTCGTCCTCTTCCACCACAGCAGAAGGTACCTGCGGAGCGGGCTCGGACTTGCGCTTGCGGAAGATGCCCTGCTGCATATTCCACAGTTCGGCATAACGGCCATCCTTTGCCAGCAGTTCCTCATGGGTGCCGCGCTCCACGATCTTGCCGTGATCCATCACAAGGATCAGGTCGCAGTCACGGATGGTAGAAAGGCGGTGCGCCACGATCAGCATGGAGCGGTCTGCCAGCTGCTCGTAGATCATGTTGAAGATCAGCGTCTCGGTGGCAAAGTCCAGATTACTGGTGGACTCGTCCAGAATGTAAAGGTTGGAGTCCTTCAGGAAGGCACGCGCCAGTGCGATGCGCTGTTTCTCACCGCCGGACAGGCCGTTGCCGGCTTCCTCCAGATAGGTGTTGTACTGCAGCGGCAGGTGGCGGATGAACTCGTGCGCGTCAGCCTTCCTGGCAGCTTCCTTCACCTCGTCCAGCGTAGCGTCCATGCGGGAGATGCGGATGTTGTCGTAGATGGTCTTGCTGAACAGTTCAACGTTCTGGGGCACATAGGCGATGGCGCGGCGCACCGAGTGGCTGCTGTACTCCGCCAGATTCACGCCGTTCACATCAATCTCGCCGTCCTCGGGGTCGTAGTACTTCAGCAGCAGCTTGGTAATGGTGGATTTGCCGCTGCCGCTGCTGCCCACCAGCGCCACCTTTTTGCCGGCGGGGATGGTAAAGCTGACATGATCCAGTGCCGGGGCACGGTTGCCGTAGCGGAAGGTGACGTCCTTGAACTCGATGTCGCCCTCCACCTTTTCCATCTCGCTCTGCTCCATACCCTCGGCAGTCTCGTTCTCAGCGGGGTAGTCCATGATCTCGGTCAGACGCTTCATGGAGATGCTGGCTTCCTGGATCTGCATCTGCAGGCCGATCAGGTTGCTCAGGGGGGAGGTAAAGTAGCCGGACAGGGTGCTGAATGCCATAAAGCCGCCCAGCGTCATCTCGCCGTTCAGCACCTGACTGATGCCCACATAGGTGGTCAGCATACTGAAGCCGGTGGAGATGAAGGAGGAGATCAGGCCCTGCGTGGTGCTGATGCGGCTGGAGCGCAGGCTGATCTTCAGGCTCTTCATGTACTCGCGTTCCAGATTATCCAACTCGGTCTGCTCGTTGGCGTTGCACTTGACGGTCTCGATGCCGCGCAGGCTCTCGATCATCTGGCTGTTCAGCGCTGCAGACTGTGCCATGCTCTCTTCGTTGATCCGCTTATAGGGCTGCTTGTACACCAGCACCAGCAGGATGCTGACCAGTGCCATGAACAGCGAGATGGAGAACAGCATGGCGTTCATGCGGAACAGGATGATGCCGGTGATGACTGCCATGGAGATATCCATCACAAGGCTCAGCGCGATGCTGGTAAAGATAGATTTGATGGTGTTTGCGTCCGAGTAACGGGTGGTGATATCACCGGTCTTGCGGGTGGCAAAGAACTTCATGGGCAGGTTGAAGATGTGCCCGAAGTAACCCAGCATCAGCGGAATATCGATCTTAATGGACAGATGGATCAGCACCCATTGGCGCACAAAGCCGATCAGCGTGCTGGTAATGCTGACCACACTGAACACCAAGATCAATGTGACCAGCAGGCTGTTCAACCCGTAGGGCAGCACCTCGTCCATCAGGATCTTATTGAACATGGAGGACGCGATGCCCAGAATGGTGGTGATGATCGAACTGAGGATGGCGTAGAAGAACAGCTTTTTCTGGGGCAGCAGCAGGTTGATATACCGCTTCATCATGCCGCCCTTTTCAATCTTGCCGCCCTTGAACTCCGAGGTGGGGTTCAAAAGCAGCAGAACGCCGGTAAAGTTCTTGTAGAACTCGTCCAGACTGATCTTTTTCAGTTCCGTGCCGGGGTCGCCGATGATGACGTAATCCTTGCACTTATGCTTTTTGCCCTTTTCCTCTTCTTCCTTGCGGCTCTCGGCGTCCTGCAGCATATGCTTGCGGCGTGCGCCATCATCCTTGATGGTGGTCTTTTTGAACACCACAACAAAGTGAGCCAGACCCTGATCGGTGATGACCTGTGCAATACAGGGAAGCGAGAAATCGCTCAGAAAGTTTTCGCGGTCCACGCGGACTGCGGCGGTGGTAAAACCAAGTTCATTGGCGGCTTTTTGCAGGCCTACAAGGTTGGTGCCTTTCAGGTCGGTGCCCATCATATCCCGCAGGCGGGTAATGGTAACTTCCTTTTTGTAGTGCAGGCACACCATGGCCAGACAGGCAGCCGCACAGTCGGTGGTATCGTGCTGCCGGACGTAGGTATAACGCATAGATGTTTCCTTTTACTCTCAAGATTTATTCAAACGACACCAAGCCGCCCTGCCGCCCTGCGTTTGCCGCACAAGACCACCGGCCTGCCTGCTGATTTGACCAACGAAAAAATTGCGCTCCTGCACGGCAGTCTTCTGACCGGGGAGCGCCTGTCTGTGGGCAGAAAAGACTGTGCAGCCTGCACAGTACCTTTTCCACGCCTATAAACTTATAAAAGTATACCACAACCACTAGGGTTCTTCAAGGCGATATTTTTTAAGAACCGTAAAGAAAGGGTGAAAAAGATACAGATAAACAAAAAAGCGATGGAAGAATATCCATCGCTTGCTGGCGCCTCTTGCCTGACTCGAACAGGCGACACCCTGATTAACAGTCAGGTGCTCTAACCGACTGAGCTAAAGAGGCATATCAGTGACTGCGAAAAATATTATACCGCAGTCACCGCACTTTTGCAAGCCCTTTTTGCAAAAAATGCTGAGTAATTTGTCAGTTATGAAAAAAGCAGCGCAAAAACGCCCGTAGGTGCTTCTGCGCTGCTATAAAAGAATGCTTTTTTGAAATTACTTCAGCTTGCTCTTGGCCTTCATGCGCTGGTCGTGGTTCAGGATCTGCTTACGGATACGCAGATTCTCCGGGGTGACCTCCAGCAGCTCGTCCTGTGCCAGGAACTCCAGGCAGCCCTCCAGGCTCAGCTTGCTGATGGGGATCAGGCGCAGAGCATCGTCGGAGCCGGAAGAACGGGTGTTGGTCAGGTGCTTGGTCTTGCAGACGTTCACGTCCACATCCTCGCCGGAAGCGGTGTAGCCGATGACCATGCCCTCGTACACCTTCTCGCCGGGGCCCACCAGCAGGGTGCCGCGCTGCTGAGCGTTGAACAGGCCGTAGGTGACGGCCTCGCCGGTCTCAAAGCTGACCAGAGAACCGGTGGAGCGGTTGGCGATCATGCCAGCCCAGACATCGTAGCCGTCAAAGATCTGGTTGATGATGCCCTCGCCGTGGGTATCGGTCAGGAACTGGTTGCGGTAGCCGAACAGGCCGCGGCTGGGCATCCGGAACTCCAGACGCACACGGTCAGAGCCCAGGGACTCCATCTGCTGCAGGATGGCCTTGCGCTGGCCCAGACCGGTCATGACGGCACCCTGATACTGGGTGGGCACGTCGATGACAACGTGCTCCATAGGCTCGTAGGTCTTGCCGTCGATGACCTTGGTCAGAACGTGCGGGGGAGAAACCTGCAGCTCGTAGCCCTCGCGGCGCATGGTCTCGATCAGGATGGACAGGTGCATCTCACCACGGCCCATGACACGGAAGGAATCAGTGGTGGCGGAGTCCTCCACCTTCAGGGCCACGTCCTTCAGCAGTTCCTTCTGCAGACGGTCGCGGATCTGACGGCTGGTGACGAACTTGCCCTCACGGCCGGCCAGCGGGCTGTCGTTGACCGAGAAGGTCATCTCCACGGTGGGGTCGTTGATCTTCACGAAGGGCAGCGGCTCCACGTTGGAGGGGCTGCACAGGGTGTTGCCGATGGTCACGTCCGGCAGACCGGAGAATGCCACGATATCACCTGCGGTGATGTTGTCGCAGGGCTGACGGCCGTTGGCCTGGAAGTCGTACAGCTTGGTCAGACGGCCGCGCATCTTCAGGTCGGGGTTGTGCCAGTCGCACACGACCACTTCCTCACCCACCTTGGCAACGCCGTTCTGGATACGGCCGATGCCGATGCGGCCCACGAACTCGTTGTAGTCCACAGAGGAGACCAGCATCTGGAAGGGAGCTTCAGGGTCGCCCTCGGGCGGCTTGATGGTGCTCAGCAGGGTGTCGAACAGGGGATCAGGTCGGTGCCGGGCACATCGGGGTCAAGGCTGGCGGTGCCGTCACGGCCGCAGCAGAACAGGATGGGGCAGTCCAGCTGTTCGTCGGTAGCGCCCAGGTCCATCAGCAGGTACAGCACCTCGTCGATGACCTCCTTGATGCGGGCATCGGGACGGTCGATCTTGTTGATAGCCACCACAAGGCTCAGGTTCTGCTGCAAAGCCTTCTGCAGCACAAAGCGGGTCTGGGGCATGCAGCCCTCGGCAGCGTCCACCAGCAGCAGCACGCCGTTGACCATCTTCAGCACGCGCTCCACCTCGCCGCCAAAGTCGGCGTGGCCCGGGGTGTCGACGATGTTGATCTTGACGCCCTTGTAGGTGCAGGAGCAGTTCTTAGCCAGAATGGTGATGCCGCGCTCACGCTCGATATCGCCGCTGTCCATCACGCGCTCGGCCACGGCCTGATTGTCGCGGAAAGCGCCGCTCTGACGCAGCAGGGCATCCACCAGGGTGGTCTTGCCGTGGTCAACGTGAGCGATAATGGCAACGTTGCGCAAATCGTTACGAACCATAAATTTCTACCTCTCTATTTAAAAAGACTCATAAAATACGAACGAACGTCATACAATCCTAAGTTTATAACAGAACAGGGTGGTTTGTCAAGATTGTATAAAAATTTTTTCTGCAATTCAGCATTATGCCCGTAAACTTCCCGCAGATTTGTGCGGCGTGTACCTTAAAAATATGCTATACTAAAACCATAAAACGAACCGGAGGTGTTTTGCATTGAAGCTGACATTTTTAGGCGCGAACCACGAGGTGACCGGCAGCTGCACCATGCTGGAAGCGGCAGGGCAGCGTTTCCTCATCGACTACGGCATGGAGCAGGGCAAGAATGTCTACGAAAACCAGCCCTTGCCCGTAGCCCCCGGCGAGATCGACTTTGTGCTCATCACCCATGCCCATATCGACCATACCGGTCTTTTGCCGCTGCTGGCGCACAACGGCTTCCGGGGCAGGATCTACGCCACCATCCCCACCGTGGAGCTGTGCGGTATCATGCTGCGGGACTCGGCGCATATTCAGGAGTTTGAAGCCGAGTGGAAAAACCGCAAGGGCAAGCGCTCCGGCGCAGAGCCGGTGGAGCCCATGTACACTGTGCAGGATGCCGAGGCCGCCTGCCGCCTGTTCCGGGGTGTGGAGTACGGCAAGCGTATCGAGCTTGCCCCGGGCATCGAGGCACGGTTCGTGGACGTGGGGCACCTGCTGGGCTCTGCCAGCATCGAACTGTGGATCACCGAGGGCAGCACCACCACAAAGCTGGTGTTCTCCGGCGATATCGGCAATCTGGAGCAGCCCATCATCAAAGACCCCACCTATATCCAGCAGGCGGACTATGTGTTCATGGAGTCCACCTACGGCGACCGCAACCACGCCCCACGGCCGGACTATGTGGCAGAACTGGCAAAAATCTTGCAGCGCACCTTTGACCGGGGCGGCAACGTGGTGGTGCCTAGCTTTGCCGTGGGACGCACGCAGGAGATGCTGTATTTTTTGCGGGAAATCAAGGAAAAAGGGCTGGTCAAGGGGTCACGGCAAACTTCCCGGTCTACATCGACAGCCCACTGGCCACCGAAGCCACCCGTATCTTCCGGGATACAGACCCCGACTGCTTTGACACCCAGACCCGCGCTTTGCTGGAAAACGGGCATTGATCCCATCAACGTGCCGGGGCTGCGCATCAGCGTGACCAGCGATGACTCCCGCATGATCAACACCGACCGCACGCCCAAGGTCATCCTGTCCGCCAGCGGCATGTGCGAAGCCGGACGCATCCGCCACCACCTCAAGCACAACCTGTGGCGGCCGGAATGCACGATCCTGTTCGTGGGCTTTCAGGCGGTGGGCACTTTGGGGCGCACCCTCATCGAAGGGGTGGACTCGGTCAAGCTGTTCGGTGAGCCCATCGAGGTAAAGGCCGAGATCTGTCAGCTGACCGGCATGTCCGGCCACGCGGACAAGGACGGTCTGCTGCGCTGGGTGAACGCCTTTACGGAAAAGCCCCGGCGGGTGTTCGTGATCCACGGCGAGGACGAGGTGGAGAACCGCTTTGTGGACACCCTGACCGAGCAGGGCTTTACCGCCTGTGCACCCTACAATGGTGCGCAGTGGGCCATCGGTGCCGAGGGTGCAGTCTGCCTGCAGGAGGGCACAAAGGTCCGTGTGGAGCAGAGGACAGGCGAGGGTGCAAACCGCGCCGCTACCGTGTTCCAGCGGCTGCTCAGCGCTGGCAAGCGCCTGCTGCGGGTCATTGAGCACAACGAGGGCGGTGCCAACAAGGATCTGGCCAAATTTGCTGATCAGATCAACGCTCTGTGCGACAAATGGGACAGGTAATGCTGCGGCCTTTTGCGGCAGAACAGCCCGAGAAAAACGCAGCTGCGTCAAAAGCTTCCGGGCACACTGCACCACTGAAAAAAGAGGAGAGATTTTTGTAAAAAAACGTTGACAAGCGCCCCTCCGGCTGGTATAATAACCCATGTCGTCAGGCATGAGGATAAACATCTGGGGGTTTAGCTCAGCTGGGAGCCCAAGCAGTGCGCTCACGCACCCCCACAACTGAACTTCATAAAGCATTTCTTATTTGAGCATCTCTTTTCCAGAGGTTTCCACCTCTGGAAAATTATGGGGGATTAGCTCAGCTGGGAGAGCGCTTGCATGGCATGCAAGAGGTCACCGGTTCGATCCCGGTATTCTCCACCATCGGCTCAAATGAGAGTTACAAACACCGTTGATTTCAAATCGAAGTCAACGGTGTTTTTGCGTTTGTCAGCAAGCAAGTTCATCGCTGTTCTCCAAATACTGCGCAAGATCAAAGTTGAAATCCACATGAATTTGATATCCACGATAAACGTCTATCCTGCGGACAAGCTGGCTAACAATCATCTTTTTTGATTCAAAGCTGGCACTGTCGTACAGGTCTGCATAAGAAATCAGTTCTTCGTACAGCTGTGACACATTTGCCATCAACTCGGCGTTTTTATCCAGTTCTGCACTGGCTTCTTCGCACAGAGATACCAACTCCGTGTGCTTCTTTTCCTGTGCTGCGATCATCTCGGCAAGAGTATCTTTCGGAAAAGCACTCTCCCCTTTGATTACAGCCAGAATCTCAGCTTTTAAGGCGAGCAGATCTTTTTCAGCCTTGTCGCGTTCTGCTTGAAGGGCTTGCAGATGGTTCTTGCGCTCCGCAGTTTCCTTCGCATAGCGGCTGATGATAAGCTGCTCTTTGGGGATACCTCTCAAGCGAGAGAAAATCTCGCGAACCATCTTGTCGATGATCTCATCCAGAATGTGCATAGTATAGCCAGTCTGCCCGGTGCACTCCGTTTGCTTGCGGAGCTTTCCGTAGCAGGTGTAGCGGATACGGAGCGTATCGTCCAGAGTGCCATCGGGGAGCTTGCGCCACTTTCGGCTGGTCGTCAGGGCGAGCCTTGCACCACAGTGACCACAGTAAACATTGTTGGAAAGAAGTGCCTGTCCACGGGTACGAAGAGGAACATGGTGTTCGGCTTCTTCCGCTGCGTGGGCAGAACGGTCTTCCCGGATACGCTGTGCAGCTTCAAACTCCTCCTGCGGTATGATCTGGAGTTCGGGCATCAATTCGGAGCGGGCATCTCCGCAGCGGAGAACACCCATATAGGTCAGGTTGCCGACCATTCCTCGCAAACTGCCCGGATGCCAGCACTTTCCAGAGCGGGCGCGGTATCCAGCATTGTTCAGATAGGTGGCGATCCGCTGTGCGCCGTAACCCTCATATACATATTTATCGAAGATTAGCCGAACGATTTCGGCTTCCTGCTCATTGATATGAAGTTCGTAGAGTTCGTGCTTGCGCTTGTTGATGCGGCCACTTTTCACAAGGTCATAACCATACGGCGCACTGCCGCCCTTGAAGTGTCCTTCTTCCACAAGCTGCCGCAGGCTGGTACGGGTACGGACAGAAGTTTTTTCGCTTTCACCGTCTGCCTGCCAGAAGCGGATGTAGTTCAGCAATTTGTCGGTGTGGTTGTCGAATCGCTGCTCACCCTCTTGGGTACTCCATACCCGGATGCCGTTTCGTACAAACCATTCTACGACAAATGGCGTTTCATCTGCGATGCGTCCGATACGGTCGAACATGAACACCAGCAGAATATCAAACTTGCCCTTTCGGGCGTATTCCTTGATGATTTGCAGCTTGTCACGGGCTTCTGCGCGGACTTTGTGGCCAGACACGCCCTCTTCTTGTTCTTCATGGACGATGACCCAGCCCTTTGCTTCGGCAAATTTGTGACACGCCTTGCGTTGCATGGGAAGGTCTGCTTCATGGTTCGAGTTGAAATCCACCTGCTTGTCAGTGGACACACGGTACAGGCAGCAGACACGGTTTTTATTTTCAGTCATAGGGGGTTCCTCACTTTCGCTATAAAAGCGAGGATAAACGATATTCGGTTATCAAAGAACGATTGGTAGTGGTTCATGGATTGTCCCGAATACCACTGCCATCCTCAGTATAGCGCGTTCTTTTGTCCTCGTCCACGATGTCAGCTAGTTGTCTTGGTATAGCTGGTGGCGAGCAGAATGTCACGGATACGATCAAAGACACCCGGATTGGGTTCTTTTGCAAAACTGAGAACGACAGGATAACCGTTAATAACGGTGTAACGGCGATTGAGGTCATCGTTGGTCACAGGAATATTGCCTGCGACCTGCGAAAACTTATCGACCATTGTATCATCACTCCTATATATTATAATTTTTAATATGTAACAATGGGCACCTGCTGCTTGCAGATGCCCATTGGCAGAGAAAATATGTTTTAGAACTTCATCGGCAGAGCATCCTTACGGCCCTTACCGTTGTAGGCCATATAGATGGGGAAAACGTATTTCTTCCATACATTCAAATCTGTCCCTCCTTGAAAATAAGAAAAGCACCTGACATTCTCTGATTGAAAATGGCAAGTGCCTGTTAAAGTTCCATATCCTGTTGTTTGTGTTTCGTCTGTGCCGGGACAGTTCTTTGTGCTTTTTTCTCGTCTGCCTTATCCTGCAAGACTTCTTTGATGGGCTGCTTCTTGGGCGGCTCTTTGCTTTCTTCTGTGCCGGGGGTGGCTTTCCGTACCCAGTAGCGGATGTCCCGCAGCTTCTTCAAATCCTCCTGTACCTCGGTCAGTGGTACTTTCAGCTCTGCGATTTCTTCCAGAAGTTTTTCCTGCTCCTCTTGCAGCTCCTTTTGGGTACTGTCCTTATCGTCTGGGTGCTTGGCAAGGTAGGCGGCGGCTTTCTCATACCGGGCAACCTCCGGGTGTTCCTGTTTGAATTTCTCCTTTGTTTTCTTAAAAAATATCTTCTGGTACTTCTCATAGACAGGCTTACATTCCT
>ENA-OQDT01000809-OQDT01000809.1-human-gut-metagenome-genome-assembly--contig:-NODE-809-length-19886-cov-2.676401_pt1 | contig 19886 bp, 16 predicted proteins | sample MGYA00242786_ERZ504617 | MGnify/ENA primary metagenome ERZ504617 (study PRJEB26092, sample SAMD00036337) | human gut metagenome | host: Homo sapiens | study: EMG produced TPA metagenomics assembly of...
AGGTTACCATGACAGAAACCGGTGTATCCGGTGTTACAGACGGAGGCGCTCATATTTCCTCACAGCTCGGAGAGGTATTTACCATGGAGCAGTGCCTTTACGCTCTGATGCTGGCCTCTGCCAATGACATTGCCCTCCAGATTGCAGAACAGATTGGTGGATCTGTAGATGCATTTGTCCAGAAAATGAACGACCGTGCCCGAGAACTTGGATGCACCAATACAGTATTTACCAATCCTACCGGTCTTCCGGATGACGCTCAGCATACCACAGCACATGATCTGGCTCTGATCATGCAGGCAGCTATCAGTAATGACAGCTTCCGCACCATCTCCGGAGCCACCTCCTATACGATCCCGGCTACCAATGTTTCCGGCGGTACCCGTAACCTGACAAGCTCTTTTACCATGACAGATCCTGCATCCGCTTCCTATTATGAAGGATGCATCGGCGGCCGCGAAAGTACCACCACTGCTTCCGGAAGCGTTCTTGTCACAGCTGCGCAGCGAAATGGTACTACTCTGATCGCTGTAGTCATGAACGGAGCTACCGGTCAGACAGCCAACGAAGCGATCTCTCTTCTGGATTACGGTTTTTCCAATTTCCAGCTTCTGGATCTCAGCGAGGATGATTTTCACATCCTGTCCGGCGGCACTGTAATGGTTCCATCCGGTGCGACCGCAGACGACCTGACTACGGAAGATACGGAATCTGACGGTCAGATCTTACGCACCTACTCCTTTGGCGGAACTCAGGTGGGAACTGCAGTAGTCGAGGATTCCTCCCAGGAAAGCTCCTCCGATGTACTGGAAAATGATGAAAACATGGATTCTGCAAAAGCTTATTCCGAATCCAGATCCCAGATCCCGTATTTTGCCATTGGCGGTGTGGGCATCCTGCTCCTTATCCTTCTGCTGTGGCGCATGATCCGGATCATCCGTTCCTGATCTTGGTTCCTAAGCGGATATACTTCAGAATTAAAAAATCCCTCCTATGTACCGGTCATACCCGGATACATAGAAGGGATTTTTTTCTGCCATCTCACCCATCGGGGTGTCAGCCATAAAACGGAACTACCAGAAAGATATAGCATAAAAACGGAGAAGCAGCCAGAAGTGCTGTCAGGACCCGGTATATCCACATTCTGATATTTTCTTTTTTTACAAAACGCTCAAGCAGACGGTTCCAGCCGGCTGTCACAAAATACATAGCCGGATACAGTGCCGGCATGATATAACGTCCCTGTGCCTGGTTGTCACTATAATATACATAATACATAAACAGACCCACAGGGATCAGGATCAGAAGGATCAGCAGCAGATGAAAGATTCCTTTTCTGTCCCATTTATCGTACACGGTTATTGTTTTTATCTTCAGCTTTTCACTTCCTGCTGCTTTTCGTTCTTTTACCACAGTACGTTTCTTCGGATAAAACATTCCCAGCATGGTCAAAATACCGATTCCACCCATTCCAAAGAACAGGAAATATGCCTTGCTCACACTATAAGGCATATAGATCTGCATCAGGCCAAAGGTTCCGATAAAGCTTACCAGAACTGTCAGCAGCCAGTTATGCTGCCAGCCCGGGTCCTGATACAGAAGGATATCCTTCCATGACCAGTTCAGCTTCTCCGGTGTAGGGTATCTGGACGGCCTGTAATCAACAGCCGCATATTTTTCCGCACACTGTGCACAGGCCTTTCTTCCGATAAGATCTCCGTCATAGAGAACGGCATTTCGTATAAACCACCAGCCGCATAAAGCAAGGGTTACTGCCGCGATCACGATCCCTCTCCGGAACAGAAATGCAACTCTCTGTTTTACCGGCTCTTCCCTGCACAGAAGGACTGTCAGGCAGAAAAACAGGAAACTGCATAAGATCCATCCGTAGGCATTATAGTAGGACAGTGCACAGACTGCCATTCCAACAGCCAGAAGGATTGAATTTCTGAAGCTCCAGTCTCCCGCTTCCAGATAACAGGCCCAGGAATACAGGATCATCGCCATGGATAAAAGTGCCAGGGAATCCGTATTTACATAAGTTCCCAGAAACAATGCCTGCGGCATAAAGCCTGCCAGTGCGGCAAACAGCCATCTTCCCTTTTCGGAAAGAGCTTTCCGGATGCTTTCACCACAAAATATACCGCTCCGGTCACAAAGAGCACATCTGCCATTCTAGCCGCATGGAGCAATCCGTCTGCAGATGCATGGAACAGACCTGCGATTCCCATAAATACAGCAGATACCATGTAGGAAAGGATCGGATAATAAGCATAGGAAATCCCCCCAGGTCGCATCACGGATGGTGGGTTCATCTCCAAGAGGCAGCTTTCCCGAATGTGCATGAAGATACTGCGCCACCATGTAGCGCATTTTTTCATCGGGGCCTGCCCCCAGCGGCTGCATGAACGCCCATGCAGTCAGGAGCAGAAATGCTGTCAGGACAAGAACTCCTGCCTGAACTCTCTCATCCTTCCAGATTTTTTTCTTTTCCAAAATATAACCTCCTATATCCGCTTCAGAGAGAAATCCTGGCTCTCCAGTGTAAGGTTCGGATTATAGTAAGGATCTCCGTCACGGAGGATCTCCGGCCAGTGCTTCTCAAAGGAAGCGATCTCACGGTTAAATCTTGCCACCTTTTCCGGTGTATCCTCAAGACCTCTGGATTTGGATTCATAGTGATAAAGCTCCGCATAAGGATTGTATACAACCAGATATCCGGCTTTTCCCAAACGGAGGCAGAAATCTATGTCATTAAAGGCAACCTGAAATTCCTCACTTAATCCGTGAACCTTATCAAAGGCCTCTCGCTTCACCATCATGCAGGCTGCTGTTACAGCGCTGTAATCCTGGGCACAGATGATCCTGTGGCAGTATCCGGTAGCGTCTCTCTTCTGCTGCACAAAGCAGTGTCCCGCAATGCCGCCGAAACCAACGACTACTCCTGCATGCTGCACGGTATCATCCTCATAATAGAGCCGCGCTCCTACAGCTCCCACATCCGGTCTCATACAGTATCCCAGAAGCTGCTCCAGACAGTCCGGGCTGATGAGCTCCGTATCGTTGTTGAGAAGAAGCAGATAGTCACCCTTAGCATGAGCAGCTCCGAAATTATTGATGGCAGAATAGTTGAAAATACCATCCCAGTACACCACATGGGCTTTCGGATTGGATGCTTCCAGCTCTTTATAGTAAGCAAAGGTCTCATCCTCCGTACTGTTGTTCTCCACGATCACATACTCATAATTGCGGTAAGTCGCCTTTTCTTCGATGGAATCAATGCATCTCTTCAGATCATCGATGTGATCCTTGTTGGGGATAATGATGGAGATCAGCGGTTTTTCCTCCCAGAGGAATTTTGTACGGTAAAGTCCAAGATATTCACCCTTTTCGATTTCCACCGGAACTCCGATCCTGTCATAGTGAGCCTTGATGGCACGTGCTCCTGCATCAAAGGCATACATTTTGCTTTCCGGATTCTCTGCTGTGGAATCCTCATGGCATCTCCAGTGATAAAGGATCCTGGGGATATGATGGATCTGCTCTCTTCCCGCAGCTTCCACACAGCGGAATACAAAATCATAATCCTGTGCACCATCAAATTCCTTTTTCAGCATTCCGATCTGATCCACGATCTCTTTTTTTACGACAAAAAGATGGCAGATGTAGTTTACTGTACACAAAAGATCAATATTGAAGTCCGGTTTGAAATGCGGCTGGAAGAATTTGTGCCCGTCCATGGACATCTTATCTTCATCGGAATACAGAACCTTAAGTTCCGGATCCTCATTCAGCGCTTTCACACACCGGAACAAGGCATCCGGCGTCAGCTCATCATCATGATCTGCAAACACGATAAAATCCCCTGTTGCCGCTTTCATGGCAGCATTGGTATTCTCTGCGATCTGAAGTGCCTGGTCGTTGCGGATCACGCGGATCCTGTCATCACTTTTTTCCAGCCTGTTAAGATAATCGGTAAGAGGAGAATCTGCTCCGCTTCCGTCAGAAAGACAGAGCTCCCAGTTCCCGTAGGTCTGGGCTTCTATGGAATCTACCAGCTGCTGGAGATATTTCTCCGGTGTTTTGTAAAGCGGGATCACAATACTGAATTTTGGATTCCTGGAAAATTTCGTTTTTCTTTCTTCTGCAAGCTCTGCCTTGTCCGGCAGATGCTTCACGATCCATTTGGAATAATCCACCGGACGGTTTTTACGGTCCAGCACCTTTCCGAATACCTTTCCGGTAAGGGCTGCTGCTCCGTGAAGCTTCATGTAACGGCTTCCCTTACGGAAATATACCGCAGCTTTCTCCGCAAGGCGCTTCTGTGGCTGCAGATGTACCAGACGAAGTGTCCGCACATTGCCTGCCTCAAATACAATGTAGAAGTCCTTCACACTGTCATAATGGAATTCAAAGAAAAAACCGCTCTTCTCATCGATCTCTGTTTCCTGGTACTGATTCTGTACATCCACACGTTTCAGTCTGGTGATCTCGCAGGGGATTTCCTTCCGGCTGCGATCCTCCAGGCGTATGGTCAGGGGGCTGTTAAAGGCTGCCCACCCACGGACACGGCAGATTTTTTCCCCAGCTTCCACCTCGATGCTCTCGATAAAGTACTGCGGTTTTCCCTGTTTCCTGTAAAGCTGTGCTGCCGAAACAGAAAACCACCGGATACGTTTTTCACCCTTTACCGCATAAACAACAAGCTTCTTTTTGCCCTCCAAATCCGGCAGGCAGATTTCCATCTGCACACGTTCTCCGTTTACCAGATCCAGATCCTTAAAGCGCTCCAGGGCGCTGACACGCTCCTGGGCACTGATGGCTGCCGGAAGCTTTTCCCCGTCAAGAACGGCTTCCGGCTTATGATTCTTCGGCCAGATCCCCTGAAGGTGATACAGAGAACTGTCCTTCAGGTCAAACCTGTCCTTTTCTACTTCGTATAGCTCTCGCTGCATAACAATTCCTCCATTGCATCCTTTCCGGTATTTACTGTAAGGTAATGTTCCATAACCTTCTGATGTGCGGCCTCACCCATAGCTTTTCTGGCCTTCTCATCGGTTACCAGAGCTTCCAGGGCATTGACCCACTCTTCTTTTGTGGTGCACATCCAGCCATCTTTTCCGTTTCGACCACGTATTCCATCTCACAGTTACGGCTCATGACACTTGGAACCTTTACAAGGGCAGCCTCTGTCCACTTATTCTCGGATTTACACCAATGGAACAGGCTGTTCTCCAGCGGCATCAGATTGATATCAAGTCCTGCGATCACGGCAGGCAGCTGTCTCCAGTCCATAAACGGAAGCTTCTCGATGCGGTTCTGCACCGGTTCCATTCCGGATTCATCCAGCACCCCCACCAGCTTCAGGTAAACCTTCGGGTGGCGCTCCATCACCTCCAGAAGTGCTGCCTCCACCTGGGCAAAATCCTGATCATGGGTTTTGGAACCACTTAAATATCCGATATAGATCCGGTCTTTAGCCTTGTCTGTCTGCTCCACAGCCTCGTGAGACAGGATTTCCATCTCCATACTCATACAGTTACGGTTGATCACCACCGGTTTTCCCGGGAATTCTGCCCGGATCTCTCCTGCCAGCGTCTCCGTGGATGTAAAATATCCGTCGCAGAATCCCATACATCCGCGGATACGGTCTGTAGTTGTGCAGAAGTCACTGTACTCGCTTCCCTTCAGGAAATGCAGTCCGGAAATTTTTTCGTAATTAAATACCAGGTCATCCACATCATAGTAAACAGGGATTCCGGCTGATTTCGCCCGGTTGGCAAGCATTTCTGCTTCCATCAGCTTGCTGCAGCGGTACATCACGATCGCTGTATATTCCTCGATCTTTTCCTGCTCTGCCTGATCCATCTGGATAAACTTCGATGCATAGCCTTTAAGGATCAGCTGCTCCCGGAAATGCTCCACACGATATCTGGAAGCAAAGGAAATCTCCTCTCCTACAAAAAGAAGCCTGCGTTTTTCCACAGGGAGTTCACTTCCGCCGAGAGTTTTCCACAGAGAAATCATCTCTTCCACAATATTCTCCGGCTGCTCATCTTTCAGAACAAGGCCCCTGGCATAGCGTTTCACACGTTCTACAGGTGCACCTACCGGAAGTACAGCTACCGGAAATCCCATGGAAATGATCTCCGAGGTTGTGTAGGAGAAGGTCTCCGGCCATACGGACGGGATCAGGAACATATCAATATCCTGCTCCAGGGTAAGTCTTGGGATCTCCTCTCTTGTATATCTTCCTGTCTGGGAAAATACCGGACTTTCGATCTCTTCGTCGGAAGTACCGATCAGTCTCAGACGGATATTCAGTTCATTCTCTTCGATATATCCCGCAAGCGCCTTCACAACTTCCAGGCCTTTTTTGTAGCAGAGTACGCCGATAAGACCAATGTTAAAGGTCTCTGTGGTCTTTTTAATTTTTTTTCACTGCCGGAAGGTAATGGGGTGCATGCGGGATCACATGGAGATTGTATACATCCGGATAAGCACGCTTGAACAGCCTTGCCGTATCATCGGAAAATGCACGGATCTCATCACAGTTTGACAGAAATTCCCGGAATTTTGTACGCCAGAGAGTTCCGGTTCCGTATTCTGTGCAGGCATTGCTGCGGTTATCCGGAATACATTTATCACAGACCTCACAGGATGGAACACCACAGTATTTTCCTTCTGCATCGATCAGATTCACTGCCGGACAAAGGGCAAAGAAATCATGAAGAAGCATAAGGAGCTTCGCCCCCTGCTCTCTCTTAAGACGCAGGATACGTTCCAGGGTTCCGTAAAGATTCTGATAGGTCACAAGCTCGTTGATCCAGATCTCATCCACACGCATCAGCTCACCAAGGGCAGTTTCCAGATCATTTGCAAAAAATTCCATCTCATACTGCTTATACTGATACGTAAAGTAAAAACGATTGCTTACGATATTATAGCGAATGGTCACAAAACGGTATCCTTCCCGCAGAGCCAGACGTCTTTTCTCCACAAGATAAGCCGTGGCACCACCGCCGAGATCATGGTCAAAGGCCACAATAGTAGGCACATCCAGTTTCCTGTTGAGAAGCTTCATTTCCACGTAAAGTCTTACCGGACGAAGCGGATCTCTTCTGCAGTAATCCGCAGTATCCTTGTTGTAATCCGGATGCTTGCGGAGCAGCGCCTCACTGTGCTCTTTCAGGAGTCTCTGCTTTTCCTCAGACGGGAAACTTCCACCATGCTTGTGATATACAAACAGGTTATCCACATGCACGTTCTCATAGCCTGCAGCTATGGCACGCTGGCACCAGTCATTCTCCTCACCGTAGCCTTTTCCGAAATTCTCCTCATCCAGAAGGCCAACCTCCTGGATCGCTTTCAGGTTCATACCCATGCAGAAGCCCACACCGGTAGGCATGGCCGGATACTGCGGACGGATCATGCGGAATTCATCATCGATCTCCCACAGCGGCATTTCCTCAAACAGTTTGTTATCCCGGCAGAAATCCGGGAAGCTGCAGATGGTTCCGCAGGTGGTAAACGGTGTGGTGGTTGCAATATTTTCCTTTGCAAAGATCGGAAGCATCAGGCGCTCCAGCCACTCTTCCGGAACCTCCACATCTGTATTTACAAGAGCAACATGATTTTCCGCCATCTTTAATCCACGGTTTACAGACGGAAGGAAGCCCATATTGATCTCATTATTAAGAAGCACCACATTGTCATGCTCTGCGGCATATTTTTCCAGATATTTTCCTACTTCAGGATCCGGGCTCTTATCATTTACGATGATCAGACGATATGGAACCTTTGTCTTTTCAATTCCGGAAAACAGAGCATCAAAATACTCCAGTCCGTTGTAAACCGGCACGATCACATCCACCTTCTGCTGATAGATCGACTGTGGATATGCCTTTCTCGCACTGCGTACATGACGCTGTTTGAAATGGCGGAGATTTCCGATACTCTTCGGATCTTCGATAGCGTATACCAGAAGTTCTTTCTGATCCCTGGTTCCCGGGATCTTTCCGATAAGGAATCTTCCGGTATCCGCCGCGGTTCCGTATTCCAGGAAAACAGAAGTCTCTGCCGGCGCAAGAACCGTTGCCAGGAAAGAAAATCCGGCACTTTCCGCATCCGGATTTCCAATGGCATTGGCCACATCCGTACGGTAGATCGTAGTACAGGAAGCCTCCTGAAGCTTCTGTGTTCCCTGATAAAATGCGATCCTTGGCTGTCCCATAGACGCAAATGTCGGATCAAAGGCCCAGCCAATGGCATTTAAGGTGCCATTCTCATAATGGAAGAAGTCAACACTGCCCATACAGGTAGTAGTTGTCTCCACCCCCATCACTGCTGCCGGCTCTGTATGATAACGAAGAACCTTTTTGACCAGTCTCTTTACCTGCGCTTTTTTGCCTGGATGACGAAGGGCTTCTTCCTGCGCACGTGCTGCTTCCTCTGCAGCCTGCTTTGCGGCACGTTCAGCCTCTTTTCTGACACGCTCCTGTTCTCTTCGTACTTCACGCTCTTTTTCAAAGGCCAGAAGTTTTTCCACATCCGGAAGCTCAAGACAGTCAAGTTTTCCCTCTATTATGATCCTGTCCACATTTTCCGGGTGTGTAACATCGATAAGATAAAAGCCATCGGTGGTAAAAAACGCAGTGGTACTGTTATCCACTTTCATATGGACACCCTGAGGCACAAGCTCCGCACTGCATCCGCAATCCAGACGCTCTATCCTCACTTTCAGGAAATGACCGTTTGCAGGATTCCAGCGGAGATTTCGTATTCCTTTGATACCGGAAAGCGCAAACTCTACCCGGAAACGGTTTCCGGAAAGTTTTCCCTCTGCATAAAGTGTATGCTCTTCACAGAATCCCTCACCAAGATCATAGTACAGCTTGCTGTGCATCTGATGCTTTTCTCTTTCTCTGTTCACCAGCTCTGTTACGGAAACCGGCACTTTTTTCTGTTCAAACGGGATCAGAGAACCACAGCCCACATACTCATAGACGAAATGCATGGTCCAATCCATAAATATCTCATAGTCTGTATAGCTGATGTCAAACTCCGCCATCATCTCATCCTCATGACATAACCGCGGCAGCTCAGAAACATGTGTATACAATTCATGGATCAGGCGCCACATGATAAAATTCACAGGCACAGGGAAATCAAACATCCACTCATAATCTATGATCTGATTTTCCTTTTCTCCCATAAAGATGTTGCTGCAGATCAGGTCCACATTGGCCGGGCAGACACATTCGTAATCCTCTCTTCCCGGATGATCACCAAATACCTCGCGGAACTCTCCGGTCCTGTAATCCACAGCCTGACGAGCCCCGAAAAATTCCTGATAGAATTTTTTAAGAAGGGCCTTGATCTCTTTAAGATCTTCTTTATGGGCAAGCTCTGCGATTTCCTGGTGAAGAGTTTTTCCGGTAAGGAGCGGATAAGAGATCTTTCCGTTTTCTGCCCTGCAGGGAAGATTCTTGTATTTATCGGATCCGGTACTCTCTGTTCCGGTTTTTTCCAGTTTTTCCACAAATTCCTCAGCCTGGGGCACCATAGCCTCTTTTTCCGCACGGACCTCTCCGTTCTCCCGGACGATCCTGGTCAGAAGCCGGAACTTTTCTTTTCGCTCCTGGTTCAGCTTCACATAAAGGATTTCCTCCGGGTCCTGATTCTCGGTACGTCCTGCCTCCACAAGAAAAGAATTCACAAAGCTGTCCAGGATCTTCTCTTTTTCGAAGGCCTTTACTCCTTCACTTTCTGCAAAAAGATCTGCTGTCTTATCTGTGTATACAGGATAGCTTCTTCCGTAGGAATTGGTATAAAGGCTCTCATCTGTAAAAATCTCTGTCGGAAATTTATAATCCGGATACGGGTAGTAAAAGCGCAGAAAAGGAAAGCCGCTGTTTTCCAGCAGCTCTCCCAGTTCATTCTTGGAAAAGGTGCGCACAGACTGATTTCCCGGATATCCGTTGATCCCGAAAAAATGAAGATCTGTGTGATCCTCCGGTGCTCCGGCAAAGTACTTCAGTCCCAGTCTGTTCTCAATGGCAATCAGAAGTCTTCCCTCAGGCTTCAGATAAGCGCCCATCCGCTGAAGAAATGTCTCGTAAGGAGTTTTTCCCCTCGGTAAAGCTCATGGCATACTCAAGCACACCGTTTACTACCACATAGTCGAATTTTTCCGGAAAAGTCATGTCATTCAGGTTTCCAACCATGATCGTCAGATTTTCCTTATCCCTGTTTCTCGCATAATTGATATCTGCCCGACGTTTGGAAAGCTCCACGGAAGTCACATGACCGGCCTTGCGGCAAAGCATTCCGGTAATGGCTCCGCATCCGGCTCCGATCTCAAGAACGGAATCCGCCTTTTTCAGAGGGTACCAGTTTAAGATGTTCTCCCGCAGCCCTGAAAAATGGTAGACCATTGGAAAACTCACCTCTTCCTCCGGCAGGTCATCAAAAGATTTGCCTTCCTGCGCCATTTTCAGAAGTGTTTCCTCGATATCCCCATCGGAATAATGATCCTTTCGCCGTATAATAATCTAAATTCAACTCCGCCATAGTCGTTCCTCCACTTATTTCACAGATACTTTGGAAAACAGATCAAAATATCCCACTGCTTTCTTATCTGTGATCACAGTCAGGTTACACACATCGTAAAGACGATGAAATACGGTAAAATCGCCGTCTTTATATCCGGTGCAGCCCAGACACAGCATATATTCCCCTGCCTCCAGAGGCATCACCTGTTTGAAGGTGATCTCACGGACATCGCCTGCTTTCTGCGGTTTCAGAGGCGTATGTTCATACATGGTATTGGTTCCTGTGATCTCAGTGCCTTTCAGATCTTTCAGGGTAAATGCAAAGATCGGATCGCTGACATCTGCCTGGAACTTCACTTTCATCTGAACGGAAAATTCCTTGCCTTTTTCGATCACATTGGTGATCATACCTGTATCATCCCGGATGGCAAAATCTACGATCTCGCCAAGCTTGCTGCCATATTCCAAGACCTTGGGATTCAGGTTCAGGCTGTCCTTCATAGCTTTTCCGCTTCCGGTATGTGCTTTCAGTGAAACGTCTGCTCCGGCTGCCTGGTTCTCCGGTGCCTGTCCCTCTTCTGCATCGTCTGTGTTTTCTTCCAGATCTGCATCGTCATACTGATTGACCAGTACACGACGGTAAAGATTGACCATCTCCTTGGCGCCACCCTCTGCAAGCTTCTCACCTTTGTTTAGAAGCACAACACGGTCACAGTATTTTCCGATGCTGCTCAGGTCATGGCTTACAAACAGAATGGTCTTCCCCATTTCCTTAAACTCTTCGAACTTCCGGTAACATTTTGCCTGGAAAAATACATCTCCCACGGAAAGAGCCTCATCAACGATCAGGATCTCCGGATCGATATTGATAGCTACCGCAAAAGCCAGACGCACGAACATACCACTGGAGTATGTTTTTACCGGCTGATAGATAAAATCACCGATATCTGCAAAATCCAGAATAGACTGCAGCTTGGCATCGATCTCTTCCCTGGAAAAACCGATCATACTTCCGTTGAGATATACATTTTCAAGTCCGGAATATTCTCCGTTAAATCCGGCTCCCAGCTCCAGAAGAGCTGAGATCCTTCCGTTTACGGCTATTTCCCCGGCTGTGGGCGAAAGTACGCCGGTGATGATCTTCAGGATCGTGGATTTACCGGAACCATTTGTTCCGATAATTCCCACTGTTTCTCCCTTATGCACCTGAAAGGATACATGGTTGAGCGCATAATGCTCTTTATATTTCTTTTTTCTGGATAATCCCAGGGACTCCTTAAGACGGTCCATAGGATTATCGTAAAGCTTGTACATCTTACTGACATCATTTACTGAAATCGCAATATCTTCTGCCATTTTCAACCTCACTTTTGTGTAAATCGTTCACTCTCACAATCTGCCGCCGTTCTGCTTTTATCCGTACAGAGCAAATCCTCCATGGGAACTGTCCGGTCCGGATCAGACGGATATCCGCCATCCGCATTCAATTAAAGCACATCTGCAAAATGCGGCTTCAGACGTTTGAATATCACAGATCCCAGTCCGAAAAGCAGGATCGTAACTACCCAGAAATAGATCGTCCATGAAGCATGGTTCCAGATCCCGACATGACCAAGCATGGAATCACGGTAGCCCGTAACTACATAGTACATCGGATTCAGCTTAAACAGCTTGATCAGCCATGGATGTGAAGAAAGCATATTGATATCCCACATAATCGGTGTAAGCCATACACCCACCTGAAGAAAAATACTGATGATCTGGGTCAGATCACGGAAAAAAATGACGATCGCACTTGTAGCATACACAAGTCCCAGCACAAAAAGGAAGGTGCAGACAGAGTAATAAATGATCTGCAGTGTATAAAGGCTTGGTGTATATCCGTAGCACGCACATAAGATCAGTGCAAAGGCCACAAAGAAAACATGCACGAAAAGTGCGGAGATGATTTTTACGATGGGAAGGATGCTGATCTTAAATACAACCTTCTTCACAAGATAATTGTATTCGATCAGAGCATTGGTTCCACCGTTTAATGCGTCCTGGAAGAAAAACCACGGTACGATACCGGATACCAGATAGAGTACAAAAGGATAATCCGATACCGTTCCGGCCTTCAGTCCTACGGAAAATACAAACCAGTAGACCAGGATCGTTACGATAGGCTGGATAAATGCCCAGACAATACCAAGATAGGATCCTGCATATTTTGTTTTGAAATCATTTTTTGCAAGGCTTAAAACCAGCTTTCGATTCTGGTACAGCTCCGCCGGCAAAGCTAATATTTTCTTCATTCTGCAATTCCTTATCGATTCTTATATTCCTCGAAGCTTCCCCACTTCTGGTCCTTGTCGGAGAAAATAAGCTCCATGCCTTCCGGGATCGGCCACTCAACGTTAATGTCCTTGTCATTCCAGATCAGTCCGCCCTCATCGTTGGATGATAGAAATCAGAACACTTGTAGGTGAACTCTGCATTCTCGGAAAGTACCAGGAAGCCATGAGCAAATCCCTTCGGGATAAAGAACTGTTTCTTGTTTTCTGCGGAAAGGACTACGCCATACCATTTTCCAAAAGTCTTGGAGCCTTCACGAAGGTCAACCGCAACATCAAACACTTCTCCGTTTACCACACGTACCAGTTTATCCTGGGGATAGCTGATCTGGAAATGAAGTCCGCGGAGAACACCGTAACGGGAGCTGGACTGATTATCCTGAACGAATTCCACATCAATGCCTGCTTCCTTGAAATCGTTATAATTGTACGTTTCCATGAAATATCCTCTGGAATCACCAAATACAGTTGGCTCGATCACTTTCAATCCTTCAATATCTCCGCACTGTGTTACTTTTATTTTTCCCATTTTTTTGTTCTCCTTTTCTGTTTTGATTTATTTGTGATGTTTCTTTTCTTTTATTCTAAGAGCCGCAAGAAGGGAGATCAGGATCAGGATCATCACTGCCATGAGCATAAGAAGTATCTTACGCAGGGCAGGAATGCTCTTTTTTTCGCTGGTGTCCTCTCCGGCTGTACTCTTCTCTGTTGTTTTGCTGTTATCTTCCTTTGCTGCTTCTGTGGAAGCTTCCGTTCCGGAAATGTCCGCTTCCTGGCTGTCTTCTGCTGCAGCGGTCGGTTCCGGTACAGGTGTATCGGTTGCCTGTGCAACACTTGCAGTACCGATCAGATAATCTCCGAAATAGTAACCGGTTTCTGTTTTCCCGTTGGTATTCTCTGACTTCTCGGTAAGGGAATTCAGCTCCACCCCTTTTGGAAGGAATACATAGCCGCCATTTACTTCTGTTTTTGTGAAATTCTCAAATGCGTAATTGAACATAGCCGTACTGTCCATACAGGAATTGGAAAGCTCTGTTCCACGCATGGTCACTGCAATATATGTGGTATTATCTCTGGTCACTCCTGTGACAAGTGTATGCCCTGCCGCAACGGTAGTTCCGGTTTTTCCACCAATGCAGCCTTCATAGTAAAATCCGCTTTCCGGTGCAAACATAGGATGATGGGTATGCAGGATCCTCTGCTGGCTGTTCATATTTGTAGGCTGGATGATATAGTCCGGTGTGCCCACAACCGTACGGAATGTTTCATTTTTCAGTCCTTCTCTGAAGATCAGCGCCATATCCCGCGCAGAAGAATAATGATTATCATCCGGAAGTCCGCTGGAATTTGCAAAATGTGTATTGGTACATCCGATCTCACTGGCGCGCTGGTTCATCATATCGATAAATGCCTGCTCTGTCCCGCCGATATGCTCTGCGATCTGTGCCGCAACGTCATTGGCAGACTGGATGATCAGAGCATAAAGACAATCCTCCATAGTCAGGACTTCGCCCACCTTTGTGCCGATATTACTGGAATCTGCCGTAACATTACGCACCCCGGTCTCTGTAAAGGTCACCTTCTCATCCATGGTGGAGTTCTCCACTGCCACCAGCAAGGTCATGATCTTGGTAATGCTGGCCGGATATCTCTGTTCATCTCCGCCCTTGTTATAAAGAACAACTCCTGTGTCTGCATCCATCAGGATACCGGTATCTGAGGTAATATCCGGTCCTGCCGGCCATCCCTGGATCTGGTTGGTGCTGATATCATATTTCGCATTCAGGTCCACGGCAGCCATGGTCTGTAACGGCAGCATCAGCGCCACACTGACTGCTGCGAAAACTGCCAGTAAATTTTTTATTTTTTTCATAACTCTCCCCTTCTTCTGTTAAAACCCGTCAAAGGAAGCAATAGCATCCACAACTCTCTTCGCATCCTCCATATCCAGATTATAGAACATAGGCAGTCGCATAAGACGCTCGCTTTCTTTTGTAGTATAAACATCTTCCCCTGAAAATCTTCCAAATTTCTGTCCTGCCGGTGCGGAATGAAGGGGTACATAGTGGAACACACTGCAGATATTCTTTTCGCGGAGATATTTCAGAAGCCTTGTGCGTACCTGGATATCATGTACCTTAATGTAGTACATATGTGCATTATGTGTGCATTCTTCCGGTACATAAGGCTGCTGGATCTTTCCTTCTTCCGCCAGAAACCTGAGGTTATCATTGTAAAAATCGTAGATCTGCATCCGCTTGTCGCTGATCTTCTTATGCTGCTCCAGCTGGGCATAAAGATATGCCGCATTCAATTCGCTCGGAAGATAGGATGATCCATAATCCATCCAGCGGTATTTATCTACCTGACCACGGAAAAACTTACTGCGGTCCGTTCCTTTTTCTCTCAGGATCTCTGCCTTCTCCAGGTACTGCTCCCCGTTGAACAGGATCGCACCGCCCTCTCCCATGGTATAGTTCTTAGTCTCATGGAAGCTGTAGCAGCCAAAATCTCCGTGGTACCAAGGGCTTTTCCCTTATAGTAGGCATCCACACCCTGGGCCGCGTCTTCCACTACCTTCAGATCATGCCTTCCGGCAATCTCCATGATCGTGTCCATCTCGCAGGCTACTCCTGCATAATGGACCGGAACGATCGCACGGGTCTTATCTGTGATCGCCTGTTCGATCAGCTTCTCGTCAATATTCATGGTATCCGGTCTGATATCCACAAATACGATCCTTGCACCGCGAAGCACAAATGCATCTGCCGTTGATACAAAAGTATAAGACGGCATGATCACCTCATCGCCAGGCTGGATATCTGCCAGAAAAGCAGCCATCTCCAGTGCATGGGTACAGGAGGTTGTCAGCATCACATGGCCCACATGAAAGCGCTCTTCCATCCATGCAGAACATTTCTTCGTGTAGATCCCGTCGCCGCAGAGCATTCCCCGTTCTACTGCGTCACGGATGTACTCAAATTCCTTACCTGTAAACGCAGGTCTGTTAAAATCAATCATGTATTTCCTCTTTATTTCTCATTCTTCATGGTTTTTCTACATTAACTGTACATTCCATTTTCTCACACTCATGTTGTAAATTCAATGCCTATTTTTCTGCCGGTGCATAATCCGGGATCTGATTATGGTATGCCACCTCCTGGCCGTTGGGGTCCAGAATATGCATTTTCTCATAAAATTCCTCTGTGAGAAGATCCATTTCCTTACGATTCTCTGTTTTTACATAATATAATGCCAGATACGGATTAGGACCATGCTCAATGACCTTCTCTCCTTCCTGATAAAAGATCCAGGGCTTTTCCACCTGTTCTTTCTCTCCCAACCGAACTGCCGCAGACTGATCTCCGATGGTAAGAAGCCTTCCCTGAAAATAAATGACAGCTCCACAACACTGTGGTTTATGAACATCGTGTTCTGCAAGCAATTTTTTCCAGTTTATCCGGATCATAGAGAGATGCAAGAAGAAGCTCTTCCATATTAAATCCATAGACCATATCGGTCAATTCATGCTCATATCCGGAAAAATCGTGCGGCGATCTCGCAGACCTGGATACCTTCTCCCGGCTTCCAGAAAAACTGCATGGAAAGGGCTCCGTCTTTCTGACCGGTTCTGTCCGCATATGCCTGAAGAAGTTCTGTGGCAGGCTTTTCAACTTTTGACAATAATCTGGAAGGATACACATTTCTTGTGCTGATGGGGATCTCACCTTTGGCAACAAATGTCTTTTCACGGTCTGCAATACTGATCACATGGACTTTTCCATGCCGCACCCAGGTCATCATATTGAATTCATAGCCATCGTTATATTCTTCCACCAAAATCTCCGGCATATCAGAAAATCCTGCTGTTTTTTCTGCCCCGTTTATCAGCTCCTCCAGATCTTCGGATATATAGATCCCGCGGGAGCCGTATTTATCCAGTGGCTTGCTGACCACCGGATAGCGAAGTCCCTCAAGCAGCTCTTTCAGCTGAGTTTTTTTGGACCTGTCTTTAAAGTATGCGATCGGGATTTTTCGAAAGCCCGGAGTGGGAAGTCCCAGTTCGGTAAGCAGTGCTCTGGTCGCTGATTTATCACGATACCAGGGAAGCTGCTCCGGTTTCAGATAACAGGGGATTCCTGCCCGGTCCGCGATCTTTACCATACATTCCAGAAGAAGGTCGGAAAAGGATGTGATGATACCATCAATCTCTTTTTTCCGGCAGAGACAGGCGATCTGTTCCGTATCTGTTACCGGAATCTGAAATGCCTCATCTGCAAATTCTCTTGCCGGACCATCCGGATATCCGTCGCAGACAATGGTGTAGTATCCTTTTTCGCGGGCCTTCTGCACCAGCTGCACAAATTCTCCCAGTGTTCCCAATATCAGCAATCTGTGTTTCATGATTCCGTTTCCTCCCATTCTCTTATGGAATCCGCGATATACTGCATTTCTTCTGCCCCGTATCTCTGATCACAGGGAAGCGGCAGCACATTGGCAGCCCAGTCATATTCCATGGTATCCCTGTCAAATTCTTCCAGGATATTGCGCCAGTTTGTTGGCACAAAAATCTTACGGCCTGCCAGCCAGTGTCGAAGCTCCAATCCGTTCTTATGATAATACGGATAGGCAAACGGTCCCTCCGGCATCTTCCCTGTAAAAGCATTCCTTGAAGGAAGAAGCTTCGCCAGCAGACGGTAGTTCTTTTCTCTTCTTGTTTTGATACCGGAATAATCCATAGTCCTGAGGAGGTTTCCGGTCAGACGGGACATTCGGCGGATCTCCATCTCATGATAATTTGCTGCATTATCCAGCATTTTCTGATAGAAGGTTCCGGCATCATATTCATAACGTCCCAGAATATGCTCCATTCTTCCCATGGAATGGTCAAGAGGCTTCTTTTCCGGTTCCAGCTCTGCATCGGTAGACAGATATGCTCCGTCACTGACTCCGAGAAATTTTCTGCAGGAATACAGAGTGTCCACGCCAGGCAGCGGTTTCTGAAAAAACGCATGCGTATGATCCACAATGATATTTCCATAGATTTTTTTATATTTCCGAATCTTATCATCGGTAAGCTGGCCATAATAGTTTACCAGGTACAGATATTCTCCTTCCGAAAGAGTTCTCTCCTCAAGGACCGGATGCAGACCTTCATCCATATGATAAAATTCGATTTCTGCCCCGGATTTCTCACAGGCACCGGTTACGGAATCGCAGAGAAAAAATGGCAGGTAGATCTTTCTGCACTTACGTGCTTCCATCAGCCACAGAAGCGCTGTTCTTCCGAGATTCACGCCGCAGAGATCCGGATAGTATTCCTGTCCCGCCGGTTCTTCCAGTTCCAGATAGCCGCCGATCTCTTTTTTCATCAGTCTGTCTCCTCCTGACGGATCACATAATGCGGCATCTTTTTGGCCTCATTGAGAATATTCATGAGATAAATACCGATGATCCCGATTGAAAGCAATGTCAGTCCGAAAAATGCCAGCATCACAAGCATCAGGGATGTCCAGCCTTCCACTGAGATCCCACACAGAAAATATCTCACCAGATAATAGATCCCCAATAAAAAGCTTACCAGAAAACTGGCAATGCCGATGTTTCGCACCATAAGCAGCGGAAATGCCGTATGGGCAGTAATATCATAGATGAGATCCTTCACAAGGCGGCGAAAAGAATATCCGCTCTTTCCATATGCACGTGCTGCATGCTGCACCGGAACATTGATGATACGGTTGGAGCTTAAAACCAGAAGATTTCCGATCTGCGGAAGATATGTATTGGTCTTCAGCATGGCTTCCACCAGAAACCGGCGTATCAGTCGATAACTGGTGATCTGAAGGTTCGGATCCTTGCCGAGCATTTTGGAAGTTGCCCATACAGACAGCTTTGTGCCCAGCTTCCGGATCAGATTATGCTTACGTCCTTCATAGCTTGCGATGATCACATCCACATCGTCACGTTCCTTCATTACATTGATCATTTTGGGGAGTTCCTCAGGCTGATGCTGAAGGTCATCATCCATAGTTACGATGAACTCTCCCTTTGTGTGGGCAAATCCGCACAGAAGCGCAGGATGCTGTCCGAAATTCCTTGCCATCTGGATGATCTTGACACGGGAATCTTTTTCCCGGAGTTCTTGCATAACCGCAAAAGACCGGTCTTTGGACCCGTCATCTACAAGGATCAGTTCAAATTCTTCTTTTATCGTTTCCCGGAATACTTTTTCCAGACGAGTGTACAGTTCCTGCAGCGTATGTTCTGAATTGTATACAGGAACAACCACTGAATATAAACACATATCGTTTTTCCTCTCTTTTGTATCAATTGACACTTATCGTTTAATCTTATCATTTTCATTTCCTGTTGTAAACCGTTACATTGTTCAAACATTTTCTTGCATAAACCCGCCGGATGATATATATTGATTATCAGTCTATGATAATCACATTTATGATATGGAGGAAACATGACAAAAATCAAAGATTATATTCAGCTTCATCTGAATATCCTGCTGTTTTCTCTTACCAGCGTTTTTTCCAAGCTTGCATCGGTTTATTATAATAAAGAAGGGCTTCATAGTCCTCTTCTCTATGTATTTCTTTTTCTTATGATCGCAAACTGTGGGATCTACGCCATTGCATGGCAGCAGGTGATCAAAAAATTTTCTCTTTCCACGGCCTACGCCAACAAAAGTGTCTATCTTCTGTGGTCCCAGGTATGGGCTGTGATCATTTTTCACGAAAATCTTTCGCTTCAGAACATCATCGGCATCCTGATCGTTCTGATCGGAGTCTGGATGGTGCAGAGATATGAATAGAACATTTATGCTGATCATGCTGGCCGGAACCTTTTTTTCGGCAATTTCCCAGGTACTTCTGAAGCAGTAGTGCCAATTATCGGAATACAAAAATCCCCTCCGGGAATATCTGTAACTGGCGGGATGATCCCTGGCCTATGGTATCTTTTTCGGAGTGCTGCTCCTGAATACCATGGC
>ENA-OQDT01000812-OQDT01000812.1-human-gut-metagenome-genome-assembly--contig:-NODE-812-length-19856-cov-10.968270_pt1 | contig 19856 bp, 11 predicted proteins | sample MGYA00242786_ERZ504617 | MGnify/ENA primary metagenome ERZ504617 (study PRJEB26092, sample SAMD00036337) | human gut metagenome | host: Homo sapiens | study: EMG produced TPA metagenomics assembly of...
TGCCATCAATTGCATTGCAAACTTACCGCCATCTTTGTCATCCAATGCAGCAGGAGCATATTTAATAATTGCATCTTTATCTCCTACTCTGTCAGCAGCCAATGTTGCGTAATATGCTATTTGTGCCAAAAGAGTATCTGTTTTAGCCAAATTTTGCTCTGCCAACATAGGATAAGAAGCTGATTCTACGTATGTTGCAAAGAATTGCAAAGCTTCCTTATTCTTATCAAGGTTAAAGAATTGAATACCACCGTTGATCAAATTAGGACGTTCAACCAATATAGTTGAAGCATTTGCTTTTCTATATTTGTTTTTAATTTTACCTTTTTCATTAGGTACTTGAGCTAGATCATCACATTTAGTATAATACTCAAACATTTTTAAAATGCTGTTGTATGCCTTCAATGTGTCAAACGGCTGTTTCAGAACACCTTTCTTATCACGTTCTTCTTCGATAAAACGTTTCTGAATAAATCCAGCAACGTTCCCATGTGTCAGGAAGATCCTTGGTCTCAGGGTTCTTAATGGCTTCATTAATCAGCTTTTCAGCTTGATTAAAATTCGGTTTTACATCACTGGCAATGCTTTTGGCTTCTTTTACATTCTTCATTTGAGCGAATGATAAGCTTACGGCCATCAATAAAACCATTGAAAATAATACTCTTTTCATGATTGTTGTTTGATTAATTATTAATATTATGTCTATTCCTCAATTTCGTTGTTATTTTCATTAACATCTGTAGCAGTATCTGCATTGTCAACATCCTGATCAGTAGTCAGATCACTAACAATAGTACCCTCTGCTTCTTCTGCAGGAACTTCATCCTCAAGACTTTCTGTCATTACTTTACATACAGAACCAATCTGATCATTACGTTTTTCAAGATTAATCAGACGAACACCTTGAGTAGCACGTCCCATAATGCGGACATCGGCAACTTTCAGACGGATAGTTATTCCAGACTTATTGATAATCATTAAGTCATTCTCATCGGTCACTGACTTAATTGTTACCAACTTACCTGTTTTTTCAGTAATATTCATGGTCTTTACACCCTTGCCACCGCGATTAGTCTTACGATAATCTTCAATTTCAGAGCGCTTACCATATCCCTGTTCAGAAACAACCATTACGGATTCTGTTTCCAAATCTTTGATACATATCATTCCTATTACTTCATCTTGACCATCATTATCCAATGTAATACCACGTACACCTGTAGCCGTACGTCCCATTACACGAACTGCAGCTTCATGGAAACGAATAGCCCGACCATTGCGATTAGCAATAATGATTTCATTATCACCGTTAGTCATACGAACTTCAATCACTTTATCATCCTCACGAATAGTTATCGCATTAACACCATTCTGGCGAGGCCGTGAGTATTGTTCCAACAAAGTCTTTTTAATGACGCCATTCTTTGTACAGAACAGCACATAATGGCTGTTAATGAACTCGGTATCATTAAGGTTTTTCACACGTAGATATGCTGTAACCACGTCATCGGAATCAATATTCAGCAAATTCTGAATAGCGCGTCCTTTGGAATTCTTTGTACCTTCAGGTATCTCGTATACTTTCAGCCAGTAACACTTACCTTTCTGTGTAAAGAACATCATGGTATTATGCATGGTTGCAGGATAAATATGCTCTACAAAGTCTGCATCGCGGGTTTCGGTACCTTTGGAGCCTACCCCACCACGGTTTTGCGCACGGAATTCGCTCAGCGGTGTGCGTTTGATGTATCCCATGTGCGAGATGGTGATAATCATTTCATCATCTGCATAGAAGTCTTCCGGATTGAATTCTTCTGATGAATAGACAATTTCCGAGCGACGTTCGTCACCATACTTCTCTTTTACTTCAATCAGTTCATCTTTAATGACTTTGCGGCAGAGTTCGTCATTGACAAGGATTTCTTCCAAATAAGCAATCTGCTTCTGAATTTCCTCATATTCGGCGTGCAGCTGGTCTTGCATCAATCCTGTGAGCTGACGCAAACGCATTTCAACAATGGCACGTGACTGAATTTCACTGAGTTGGAATCGCTCCATCAAACCTGATATAGCATCATTCGGGGTTTTAGCAGCACGGATAATCTTGATTACTTCGTCGATATTATCAGATGCAATGATTAATCCTTCCAGAATATGTGCACGTTCTTTGGCCTTGCGCAAATCATACTGAGTACGGCGGATGACTACGTCGTGTCTGTGCTCAACGAAGTGTTTTATCAAATCTTTCAGATTCAACAGACGTGGACGGCCATGTACCAATGCAACATTGTTCACACCAAAAGATGTCTGCAGCATTGTCATCTTGTAGAGCTTGTTGAGTACAATGCTGGCATTTGCATCACGTTTTACATCAATAACGATACGCATACCTTCACGGTCGGATTCGTCATTAGCATTGGCAATACCTTCAATTTTCTTTTCGTTGGCCAGATCGGCTATATTCTTAATCAATTCAGCTTTGTTGACACCATAGGGAATTTCTGTCACAACGATTTTATCGTGCGTCGAACCAGTCTCAATTTCGGCTCTAGCACGCATTATGACACGTCCGCGTCCCGTGAGATAGGCTTCGCGAACACCGCTCATACCGTATATATAGCCTCCGGTCGGGAAATCAGGAGCTTTGACATACGTCATCAGCTCTTCTATATCGATGTCATTGTTTTCAATGTATGCAATACAAGCGTCAATAACCTCAGATAGATTATGGGTCGGCATATTGGTAGCCATACCTACGGCAATACCAGATGCACCATTTACCAAAAGATTCGGAATACGGGCCGGCATGACGGTAGGCTCTTGCAAAGAGTCATCGAAATTGTTCTGCATGTCAACAGTCTCTTTCTCAAGGTCTGTCATCATGTCTTCACCAATTTTTCGCAAACGACACTCTGTATAACGCATGGCAGCAGCACTGTCACCGTCTACTGAACCGTAGTTACCTTGTCCATCTACCAACATGTAACGCATTGCCCAAGGCTGAGCCATACGTACAAGAGCTCCGTAAACGGACGAGTCGCCATGAGGGTGATATTTACCTAATACTTCACCTACAACTCTGGCTGATTTTTTATAAGGTTTGTCGGAGGTATTTCCTAATCCCATCATTCCGAAAAGAATTCTTCGGTGAACGGGTTTAAAACCATCTCTAACATCCGGAAGGGCACGTGAAACAATGACCGACATAGAGTAGTCAATGTACGATGACTTCATTTCCTCCTCGATGTTAATCTTTATAATTCTGTCTTGTTCAAGCATTTAAAAAGATTATTAATTATACATTTTCGGGTTCGTGAAAAACCACGCTAAAGTACTGCTTTTTTACGATATACAAAAGTTTTCCTCCATAAACTTTGTTGCCTGCAACATAAATATGGAAGTACTCCCTCCCTTCCTCACCAAATTGCTATTAATATATAAGGTATAAAGTGGAAAAACAGATTTGAAATTTATGGCACGGGATTTGTATACTATTAAATCAGTTAAATATGATACGCTGAATTAATAAATGCGTATCTTTGTCGTGGATAACCTTTTTAATTGAGGAGAATTATAAAATATGAATAATCAATTTTCACAAAGAGTTTCAGACATAATTACTTATAGCAAGGAAGAAGCCAATCGATTGAGAAATCGCTATATTGGTCCGGAACACCTTCTGCTCGGCATGCTGCGTGATGGCGGAGGAAAAGCTATTGAAATATTGTTGAAACTTGATATAGATTTAAAACGAGTAAAAAGTCGTCTGGAGGGTTTCCTAAAGGATGCCGAGGACGATACTCTCTTGCCGGACGCTGAAGTGCCCTTGTCCCCGATGACGGCTAAGATATTGAAGATGTGTATGCTTGAAGCGCGTTTGCTGAAAAGTGCAACTGCCGATACGGAACATGTATTGCTGGCTATCTTGAAAGATGGCGACAATCTTGCTGCAACTGTTTTGGAAGAACACCGGGTGGATTATCAGGCTGTATTTGAACAGCTTTCGATGAAATCGACCAATCCGAATGCGGGAATGGGATTCACCGAGGATGATGAAGAGGATGAAGAAGATATGAATATGTCCCGCTCCTCCCGTACTGGGGGAGCTGGTTCGGCTTCGGCTGCACAGGCTGCATCCAGAAAGCCGTCCAATGATACTCCTGTGCTGGACAATTTCGGCGTAGACATGACGCGGGCTGCCGAAGAAGGCAAGCTGGACCCGGTTGTGGGTCGCGAACGCGAGATTGAACGTCTGGCGCAAATCTTGAGCCGCCGTAAGAAGAACAATCCGGTGCTTATCGGTGAACCTGGAGTCGGAAAATCTGCCATCGTAGAGGGTTTGGCATTGCGTATTGTGCAAAAGAAAGTTTCGCGCATTTTGTTTGAAAAGCGCGTGGTGATGCTTGATATGGCCTCTGTGGTGGCGGGAACAAAATACCGTGGTCAGTTTGAGGAACGTATCCGCTCTATCATCAACGAGTTGCAGAAAAATCCGAATGTCATCCTTTTCATCGATGAAATCCATACGATTGTAGGTGCCGGTGCTGCTGCCGGTTCCATGGATGCTGCCAATATGCTGAAACCAGCTTTAGCGCGTGGTGAAATACAGTGTATTGGAGCTACCACTCTCGATGAATACAGAAAGAATATCGAGAAAGACGGTGCTTTGGAACGTCGTTTCCAAAAGGTGATTGTAGAGCCTACCACAGCTGAAGAAACGCTTCAGATATTGAAGAATATCAAGGAGAAGTATGAAGACCATCATAACGTGAGCTACACGGATGAAGCCTTGGAAGCATGTGTCAAGTTGTCAGCACGCTATATAACCGACCGCAACTTCCCGGATAAAGCTATTGATGCTTTGGACGAGGCGGGTTCGCGTGTGCATTTGACGAATATTAATGTTCCGAAAGAAATTGAGGAACAGGAAAAGCTGATTGAAGAGGCACGTAGCCTGAAGGCTGAAGCTGTAAAGTCACAGAATTTTGAGCTGGCTGCCAGCTACCGCGACCGTGAGAAGGAACTTTCTGTCCGCTTGGAGGAGATGAAGGTTGAGTGGGAAGCCCGTTTGAAGGATGACCGCCAAACGGTAGGTGAAGAGGAAATAGCCAATGTTATTTCAATGATGTCCGGTGTACCCGTACAGCGCATGGCGCAGGCAGAAGGACTTAAACTGGCCGGAATGAAGGAAGAACTACAGGCGAAGGTGATAGCTCAAGATGCTGCGATAGAGAAACTTACCAAAGCAATCTTGCGTAGCCGTGTAGGGTTGAAAGACCCGAACCATCCCATCGGAACTTTTATGTTCCTTGGCCCTACTGGTGTGGGTAAGACGCATTTGGCAAAGCAATTGGCAAAATATATGTTTGGCTCTGCCGATGCCTTGATACGTATCGATATGAGCGAGTATATGGAGAAATACACCGTATCTCGTATGATTGGTGCCGCTCCGGGATATGTGGGCTATGAGGAAGGCGGCCAGTTGACTGAAAAGGTGCGTCGCAAGCCGTATTCCATTGTCTTGCTGGATGAGATTGAGAAAGCCCATCCGGACGTGTTCAACATCTTGCTTCAGGTACTGGATGAAGGCCGTTTGACTGACAATTATGGCAGAACCATCGATTTCAAGAATACGGTTATCATTATGACCTCCAATATCGGTACGCGGCAGTTGAAGGAATTTGGCCGTGGCGTAGGTTTTGCGGCGCAAAACCGCACGGATGACAATGAACATTCGCGCAGCGTGATACAAAAGGCTCTGAACAAGACCTTTGCTCCCGAATTCTTGAATCGTTTGGATGAAATCATTACTTTCGACCAGCTCTCTTTGGAGGCCATCACAAAGATTGTGGACATTGAGCTGAAAGGTTTGTACGAACGGGTTGAAGCAATTGGTTACAAGCTGGTTGTGGAGGATGATGCAAAGACATTCCTTGCTTCGAAAGGGTACGATGTACAGTTTGGTGCGCGCCCATTGAAGCGCGCCATTCAGAACCACTTGGAGGATGGACTTTCCGAGCTGATAGTGGCGGAGGAGTTACAGCCGGGTGATACGGTAAACGTATCAGTAGACAAAGAAAAAGACGAGCTGAGCATCAGGAAGGCATAAGCTGTTCTTTATAAAAACCGTCAAAATGTCAGTCCTTATGGGCTGGCATTTTTTTGTGCTATATCTGCCGGAATAATTAAAAATTTAAATCTAAAAAATATAAATGTAGTATGCAAAAAGGTAATATTGGGGTAACTACTGAGAATATCTTCCCCGTCATTAAAAAGTTCTTGTATAGTGATCATGAAATTTTTCTCCGTGAGTTGGTTTCTAACGCGGTTGATGCTACACAGAAGCTGAAAACACTCTCCTCTATCGGTGAGTTCAAGGGTGAAGTTGGCGATTTAACCGTACATGTCTCGCTGGGAAAAGATACCATTACGGTGTCCGACCATGGTATAGGTCTTACGGCTGAAGAAATAGACAAGTATATTAACCAGATAGCTTTCTCTGGCGCCAATGACTTCCTTGAGAAATATAAAAACGATGCCAACGCCATCATCGGCCATTTTGGATTGGGTTTCTATTCGGCTTTTATGGTTGCCAAGAAAGTCGAAATCATCACTAAATCCTATCGGGAAGGCGCCCAGGCTGTAAAGTGGACATGCGATGGCAGTCCGGAGTTTACGATTGAAGACACTGATAAGGCAGAACGTGGTACGGATATCGTTCTTTACATAGACGATGACTGCAAGGAATTCCTTGAAGAAGCGCGCATTTCCTCTTTGTTGAAGAAGTATTGCAGCTTCCTCCCTATCCCGGTTGCATTCGGCAAGAAGAAAGAATGGAAAGACGGCAAGCAGGTTGAAACTGCCGAGGATAATATCATCAATGATTCCAACCCGTTGTGGACGCTGAAACCCAGCGAATTGAAAGATGAAGATTATAAGAAGTTCTACCGTGACCTTTATCCTATGTCCGACGAACCTTTATTCTGGATTCATCTGAATGTGGATTATCCGTTCCACCTTACCGGTATTCTGTACTTCCCCAAAGTGAAGAGCAACATCGAGTTGAACAAGAATAAGATTCAGCTCTATTGCAACCAGGTATATGTGACGGATTCGGTGGAAGGTATTGTTCCCGACTTCTTGACCCTGCTGCATGGTGTGCTCGATTCACCGGACATTCCATTGAACGTTTCCCGTTCTTATTTGCAGAGCGATGCCAACGTGAAGAAGATTTCTACATATATCACGAAGAAGGTGTCAGACCGTTTGCAGTCTATCTTCAAGAATGACCGTAAACAGTTTGAGGAAAAGTGGAATGACTTGAAAATCTTCATCAACTACGGAATGCTTACGCAGGAAGATTTCTATGATAGAGCCAAGGATTTTGCCCTTTTCACCGATACAGACAGCAAATATTATACTTTCGAAGAGTATAAGACGTTGATTAAAGATAACCAGACGGATAAGGATGGAAATCTGATTTATCTGTATGCCAACAATAAAGATGAACAATACAGCTACATAGAGGCCGCTACGAATAAAGGATACAATGTGCTGTTGATGGATGGGCAGCTGGACATTGCGGTGGTGAGCATGTTGGAACAGAAGTTCGAAAAGGTTCGCTTCACTCGTGTAGACAGCGATATTATTGATAATCTGATTGTCAAGGAAGACAAGAAGAACGAAGCGTTGGAAGCCGGCAAGCAGGAAGTTCTTTCTTCCATCTTCAAGAGCCAGTTGCCCAAGATGGATAAGACGGAGTTCAACATCACGGCGCAGGCTTTGGGCGAAAATGCCACTCCTATCATGATAACTCAGAGCGAGTACATGCGCCGTATGAAGGAAATGGCGAATATCCAGGCTGGAATGAGCTTCTATGGCGAAATGCCGGATATGTTTAACCTGGTATTGAATTCAGACCATAAGCTGGTAAAAGAAGTTCTGGCAGATGAAGATAAGGAATGTGCTGCTGCCGTTGCTCCGGTTCAGGCAGAGATGGATGAAGTGAACAAGCAGCGTACTGACCTGAAAAAGAAGCAGGAAGGCAAGAAAGATGAGGATATACCGACTGCCGAAAAGGATAAAGTGAATGAGCTGGATAAGAAGTGGGACGAACTGAAAACACAGAAAGAAGGCATCTTCGCCGATTATGCTGCCAAGAATAAGGTTGTCCGTCAACTGATAGATTTGGCACTGCTGCAGAATGGTATGTTGAAGGGTGAAGCTTTGAACAACTTTGTCAAGAGAAGCATTGACCTGATAAAATAAGCCCCTTTAAATTTGCATTTAATATATGCAAGGGTATTGTGATTCTTCGGAGTCGCAATACCCTTTTTTTATTCATTTTCACCAATTAGGGTGTGATTTTCTTCGTTGAATACGGCATTTTTAGAAACTATTGTTTATATTTGGGGCAATGAACATTTATCTTACTCGGAATAGCATAGTTATGAAAAGAGTTTTATTGTTTTTTTCGTTTCTTCTATGTGGCTTTATTTTACAAGCTCAGAAAGTGGGGCTTGTACTGAGTGGCGGTGGAGCAAAAGGCATGACTCATATAGGCATTATCCGGGCTTTGGAAGAGAATAATATCCCCATTGATTATATAACCGGAACCTCTATGGGAGCTATCATCGGTTCTCTGTATGCTATGGGGTATTCCCCGGACGATATGGAGGCGCTGTTGCGCTCTCCCGACTTTAAGCGTTGGTATTCGGGCAAAGTGGAGCCTAAATACGAGTATTATTTTAAGAAGAATCGTCCTTCACCGGAATTTTTTAATATCCGTTTTGCTTTTAGGGACTCGCTGCATATAAAGCCCCAGATACTTCCCACAAGCATGGTCAACCCCATACAGATGAACCTGGTATTTGTGGAATTGTTTGCACGTGCTACGGCTGCATGTGGCGGTAATTTCAACAAACTGTTTGTTCCTTTTCGCTGTATAGCATCCGATGTGTACAATAAAAAGCCATTGGTATTGAGTAAAGGGGATTTGGGAGATGCGGTACGTGCTTCCATGAGCTTTCCATTTGTCTTCAAACCGATAGAAATAGACAGTACGCTTGCTTATGATGGCGGCATTTACAATAATTTCCCTACGGATGTGATGCGGGAGGATTTTCATCCGGATGTCATCATTGGCAGTGTGGTGGCGGCAAATCCCGGTAAGCCGAAGGAGAATGACCTGATGAGCCAATTGGAGAATATGATTATGCAGAAGACCGATTATTCCATTCCGGACTCATTGGGCATAGTCATGACCTTCAAGTACGATGATGTCAACCTGCTGGATTTTGACCGTCTGCAGGAATTGCACGATATAGGCTACAACCGTACTCTTAATATGATGGATTCCATCAAAAGCCGTGTTCACCGTAGGGTGAATGCTGATAATGTGCGTTTGAGGCGCCTTGTCTTCCGGAGTAACCTGCCTCAATTCCGTTTTCGGGATATTATTATTGAAGGGGCGAATGCCCAACAGCAAGCCTACATCAAAAAAGAGTTCCATGATGAAGAGCATGAAGTCTTTACTTATGAAGACTTGAAGCGCGGGTATTTTCGTTTGCTGGCAGATAATATGATTTCGGAAATAGTTCCTCATGCTGTGTATGATTCGGAATCCGATTTGTATGAGCTGCATTTGAAGGTGAAGATGGAGGATAATTTTTCCGTGCGTCTGGGGGGCAGTGTCTCTACCACGAGCTCAAATCAAATCTATTTGGGAATAGGATATCAGAACTTGAATTATTATTCCAAGGAAATCACTTTTGACGGTCAGTTGGGTAAGATTTATAATAATGCCCAGTTGATGGGTAAGATTGATTTGCCTACCCACATATCTACGTCCTTTCGTTTTATTGCTTCAATCAGTACCTTCGATTACTACAAGAAGGACAAGCTGTTTTCCAGGAATGACAAACCTTCATTCAATTCAAAGGACGAACGTTTTGTGAAGTTGATGGTTGCCTTGCCGTTTTTGGCCAATAAGCGTGCGGAGTTCAGTCTGGGATATGGCCAACTGGAAGATAACTACTTTCAATCCAGCGTAATAGATTTCGATAAGGACCGTTCGGACAGAAGTACCTACAAACTTTTGGGAGGTTCCATCGGTTTCTATGGGAGTACCCTGAATACGCGGCAATACGCGACAAAAGGCTATCTGGAGAAACTGATAGCCCAGGTATTTACCGGGAGGGAAAGATTTGAACCGGGGAATCCGCGAGAAGGGTACAGTCCTTCTCCGCAAGAACGGCAATCATGGTTGCAAATTTCTTATATGAAAGAGGCATATCACACAATGGGGCCGAAGTTCACCCTGGGATGGATGGCAGAAGCACTGTATTCGTCGAAAAATTTCTCTGAGAATTATACGGCAACCATGATGCAGGCAGGAGAATTTGCACCGACTCCGCATAGTAAACTGATGTACAATGAAGCTTTCCGTGCCAACCAGTATGTGGCTGCCGGTATCAAACCCATATATGTTTTGAACGACATGTTCCAGTTCCGGACAGAATTTTATGGCTTTACACCGATTTTTCCGATAAAAAAGAATGCATTGAATAAAGCATATTATGGAAAAGCATTCTCCCGCTTTGAGTATATGGGAGAAGTTTCTGTTATTTGTCATTTGCCCTTCGGAGCCATCTCTGCTTATGTAAATCATTATAGCTCACCGAGAAGGGAGTGGAATGTGGGGATGACCATCGGCTGGCAGTTGTTTAATTATCGCTTTGTCGAATAAATTTCTTCAAAAAAAGTTTGTATATCGTTTGCTAATTCGGAAAAAGTACGTATCTTTGCACCCGTTAAACAAAGAGGCCGCGTAGCTCAACTGAATAGAGTAGCTGACTACGGATCAGCCGGTTACAGGTTTGAATCCTGTCGCGGTCACAAGTTTTCATAATTTTTTTAAGGGTCGCGTAGCTCAACTGAATAGAGTAGCTGACTACGGATCAGCCGGTTACAGGTTTGAATCCTGTCGCGATCACAAAGAACCTCCGCAAGAAAACTTGCGGAGGTTCTTTGTTTTTACAGCAATGGCATATAGTTGATGTTCTCCCCTTGTATGGCACTGGCGCGTGTTCTCCATAATGAAACAAACTGTTTCCCTTAACTAAACACTTTGTTTCATTATGGAGAACACTTTGTTTCCCTTGACAGAACACTTTGTTCCATCATATAAAAACAAAGTGTTTTTCTCTGCTGAAACAAAGTGTTCAGTGTTGTGAACTAATAGATTAGCTGAAATAATAGTCTTGTCTTGATTGAGCTAGAGACGTCTTTTTCTCGATTTAACCAGATGTCTTTTTGCTTTATAACGTAATCAGTAGACTGTTTTGGGATTATTGTACTGATAAATATAGTCACATAGGAAAAAAAGAAGGAGTTAATTCCGTGTTTCCACAAAATTAACTCCTTGCATATCTGATATTAATATGTTGTATACTGGAAATTAATATCCTATAGGGGCGGTATAAGGCCTTAGCATTTGATGTTCAATTCATCCAGAATCTTGCGCATGGCTTCGAAAGTAGTGATTCTGGTCGGCACCAATGGCAGGCGGAGCTTGTTCTCAATCATTCCCATTACATTCAGCATGGCTTTTACTCCGGCAGGGTTGCCGTCTACAAACAGAAGCTTGAATAATTCGGCAAATTTGTGGTGAATGGTCAATGCATTGGCATAGTCCCCTTGCAGTGCCAGACGTACCATACGGCTGAACTCACGTGGGAACGCGTTTCCGATGACCGAGATAATGCCGACGGCCCCCAGGGTAATCAGAGGGAAGGTGATGCCGTCATCGCCCGAAATAACGTCGAAATTGGCCGGTTTGTTTTTGATGATGTCGTCCATCTGCGTGATGTCGCCCGAAGCTTCTTTGATGGCTATCACATTCTTGAAATCACGTGCAATGCGCAGGGTTGTTTCTGCCTTCATGTTCACGCCGGTACGACCGGGGACATTATAAAGCACAATCGGCAAATCCGTTGCTTCAGAAATGGCCTTATAATGCTGATATATACCTTCTTGCGATGGCTTGTTGTAATATGGAACGACGGATAGAATGGCATCTACTCCGGTGAAATCGTCATTTTTCAGTGTTTCCACTATGGCCCGGGTGTTGTTTCCACCTACGCCCAGCAGGATAGGAATTCTTCCGTTCACTCGCTCGATGACCATTTTCTTGATTTTCTTTTTCTCTTCTTCAGTCAGAGTCGGAGTTTCTGCCGTGGTGCCGAGCACACATAAAAAGTCGGTATTGTTTTGAAGTTGATAGTCTACCAAACGCATCAACGCATCGTAATCAACGCTTTCATCCTCTTTAAATGGAGTAATCAGCGCTACCCCCATTCCTTTCAATCTTGTCTGTATCATGAGTATTATAAAGTAATCTCTAATTAAATGACTCGCAAAAGTACGAATTTTTTCGATTTACCCTACAAATATAAGCCATAAAAAAGCTTTTTGTGGAAATTTGTTAGGATAGCAATGCCAAAAACTCATCTTCGCTCATAATCTTTACTCCCAGTTTCTGCGCTTTCTCCAGTTTGGCAGGTCCCATATTTTCTCCGGCCAGGATAAAGCTGGTTTTGGAGGAGATACTGCCGACGTTTTTCCCACCGTTCTTTTCAATCATCTCTTTGTATTCGTCCCGTGAGTGGTGGGTGAATACGCCGCTGATGACGATGGACTGGCCCGCCAGTTTGTCGGTGTATCCGCTGAGGTCTTCTTCCGTCCGGTGGAGTTGCAGGCCGTTCGATTTCAGCCGTTCCACCAGCTCTCTGTTGGCAGGATTGGAGAAGTAAGTTATAATGCTCTGCGCTATTTTTTCACCGATTTCATCGATGTTTTTCAGCTTTTCGAGGTCTGCGTTTTCCAGCTCTTCGATGTCCGTAAAGGACTTGGCTATTTTCTTGGCAACCGTTTCTCCCACGAAGCGTATGCCCAGTGCAAAGAGCACTCTTTCGAATGGCACTTCTTTACTTGCCGCAATACCGTTGACTATGTTTTCTGCTGATTTTTCGCCCATCCGTTCCAGGTTCTTGATGTCGTCGGTTTTGAGCCGGTATAAATCTGCAGTATCCTTTATCAGCCCCAATCGGTAGAACATGTCTACGGTTTCAGGTCCCAGTCCGTCTATATTCATGGCTTTGCGGCTGATGAAATGCTCTATTTTCCCTTTAATCTGCGGAGGACAAGCGGTTTCATTGGGGCAATAGTGGGCTGCTTCTCCTTCAAAACGTATCAGTTTGCTGCCGCATTCGGGACAATGGGTGATGAACTTCACTTTTTCACCGATAAGCATACTGCGGGCATCCTTATCGACACCGGTTATTTTGGGGATGATTTCACCGCCTTTTTCCACATACACCATGTCGCCTATATGCAGGTCCAGCCCCTCGATAATATCTGCATTGTGCAGGGAGGCACGTTTCACAATGGTGCCGGACAGTTGTACGGGGTCCAGATTGGCAACCGGAGTGACTGCGCCGGTACGTCCTACTTGGTAGGTAACCCTATTCAAGCGTGTCAGTGCACGTTCTGCCTGGAATTTGTATGCGATGGCCCACCGGGGGGACTTGGCTGTGAATCCCAAATTCTTTTGTTGTCTCAAGCTGTTGACTTTTAGTACAATACCATCAGTAGCTACCGGAAGGTTCTTACGCTCCGTGTCCCAATAATTGATGTATTCGAAGACTTCCTCCAGGCTGTGAGCTTTTCTGGTGTGCTCTGATGTTTTAAATCCCCAGCTGGCGGCGGCTTGCAGATTCTCGTAATGGCCGTCGCAGGGCAATTCCTCTCCCAATAGATAGTAGAGATAAGCATCCAGCTTTCTGGATGCTACGATGGCGGAATTCTGCAACTTCAAGGTACCGGAAGCAGCGTTGCGCGGATTGGCGAAAAGCGGTTCCTCACGTGCTTCCTTTTCCCGGTTCAGTTCTTCGAAAACCACCCAGGGCATCAGGATTTCCCCTCTGATTTCGAATGATTTAGGATAATCCCCATGGAGGACCAGTGGAATCGTTCGGATTGTCTTTACATTGTCCGTCACGTCATCGCCCTTTTCGCCGTCGCCACGGGTGACGGCACGCACCAGTTTGCCATCCTCGTAAGTCAGCGAGATGGAAGTACCGTCATACTTCAGCTCGCAGCAGATTTCAAAATCCTCATTCAACGCTTTCTTTACCCGTTCGTAGAAGTCGGTCACTTCACTTTCGGAATAAGTGTTTCCCAATGAAAGCATGGGATATTTGTGTGCCACTTGTGTGAAGTTCTTATTCAAATCACTTCCTACACGCATCGTGGGCGAATTATCATCTTGGTATTCAGGATGTTCTTTCTCTAAGTCTTGTAGCTCGCGCATCAGGTCGTCAAACTCCTTGTCGGATATTTCAGGAGCATTCAGCACATAATAATTGTAGTTGTGCTGGTGTAATTCCGCACGGAGCTGGTCTATTTTTTCTTTTACAGTCATAGGGTTTTCGGATTGTTTGAACGCAAAAATACGGGTTTCTCCCCGAATATTTGTACTTTTGCAGCTTGAAATAGCTAAAATAAAGTTATATGCGCATTGACATTATCACAGTTTTGCCGGAGATGATTGAGGGATTCTTTAACTGCTCCATTATGAAACGTGCTCAAAATAAAGGGCTTGCAGAGATACATATCCATAATCTTCGTGATTATACGGAAGATAAGTACCGTCGTGTAGACGATTATCCGTTTGGCGGCTTTGCCGGAATGGTCATGAAGATAGAGCCGATAGAGCGGTGTATCAACGCCTTGAAGGCCGAGCGGGATTACGACGAGGTTATCTTTACGACCCCCGATGGTGAGCAGTTCAATCAGCCGATGGCAAATACTCTTTCCCTTGCCCAGAATCTCATCATTCTCTGCGGGCATTTCAAAGGGATAGATTACCGGATTCGCGAGCATCTCATCACCAAGGAAATCAGTATCGGCGACTATGTGTTGACTGGCGGAGAACTGGCGGCGGCTGTCATGGCAGATGCCATCGTCCGTATCATTCCGGGAGTGATTTCTGATGAGCAGTCTGCACTTTCAGATTCTTTTCAGGACAATCTGCTGGCCGCACCGGTCTATACACGTCCCGCTGATTACAATGGATGGAAGGTTCCGGATATTTTACTCTCCGGACATGAGGCCAAGATTAAGGAATGGGAGCTGCAACAGTCGTTGGAAAGGACCCGTAGATTGCGTCCGGATTTGTTGGGAGAGTAAGTTTACTGATGTAAATAAAAAGAAAAAGGACATTCGTCAATGAATGTCCTTTTTTATGAATATATATTGCGAATGGCAATCTCTTGTTATTCTTTATACCTCGAGTGCACCGATAATATCCTTTATAGACTGATAACCGTGTCTGTCAAGATAGTCATTTATTCCTTCTACCACTTTCACTGTAACCGCCGGATCAATGAAGTTTGCCGTACCAATCTGGATGGCAGAGGCACCTGCAAGCATGAATTCCACAGCATCTTTCCAGTTCATGATACCTCCCAAGCCTATGACGGGGATTTTTACCGCTTTGGCTACTTGCCATACCATACGTAAGGCAATGGGTTTCACGGCCGCACCGGACATGCCACCGGTTACAGTGGAGAGTATCGGACGCCTGCGTTCCGCGTCTATAGCCATTCCCAGCAGGGTATTGATGAGGGAAACACTGTCTGCACCGCCATTTTCGGCTGCGCGGGCTATTTCAGTGATGTCGGTAACGTTCGGGGAGAGCTTTACGATAAGTGTCTTTTTGTAAACTGAGCGCACGGCTTTCACCACTTCTTCGGCGCCCTTGGCGGTAACACCGAATGCCATTCCTCCTTGCTTCACGTTGGGGCAAGAGATGTTCAATTCTATGGCAGGAATTTTGTCAAGTTCATTAATGATTGCGGCTGTTTCGGCATAGTCTTCGATGGCAGAACCCGAAACATTCACAATCATGTTGGTCTGAATGTCCTTGATGCGGGGATAGATGTGTTCAACAAAGTAATGAACACCCTTATTTTGCAGTCCCACAGCGTTTAACATACCCGAAGGAGTCTCTGCCATGCGCGGATATGGATTGCCTTCACGTTTGTGAAGAGTGGTTCCCTTTACAATAATACCGCCTATTCGCGATAGTTCGATGAAATCGGCGAATTCTTCACCATATCCGAATGTTCCGGATGCAGTCATCACCGGATTATTCATTTGTAATTCACCAATATTTACACTTAAATCTGCCATAATAGTTTGTTTATATTAAAAACCGGACCTTCTTTACATACGCACAAATGACCTTCCGTGGTATTTTCTACACAGCATAGACAAGCGCCTATGCCGCACGCCATCATATTTTCCAAAGATACTTCGCAACTGATGCCTTTACTTTTGGCATACTTTGCTACTGCCATCATCATCGGTTTGGGGCCGCAAGTATATATCTGCTCAAAGCACACCTTATTTAATATGGAGTGTTGTGTTACGTATCCCTTCTCTCCGTGGCTGCCATCTTCGGTGGTGGTATACACCTCGCCATAGGCGGCAAATTGTTCCAATTGAAGCAAATCTTTGTCACTTCTGGCACCCAGCAGGAATGTTGGCTTGCAACCTTTCTTGGCGAGCTGTTCGCCTAAATATAACATAGGAGCTGTACCTACACCTCCACCTACCAATAAGAGCTTGTCTGAGGGCTTTTCAGGCATTGTGAAGCAGTTTCCCAACGGAAGCACTACATTGATTATATCGCCTGCTTTTGCTTCTCCTAATCGCTTGGTTCCGTCGCCTACAAGTTGGATTAAGAACCAGACCTCGTTCCGTTGTCTATCTACATAATTGATGGAGATGGGGCGGCGCAAAAAAGTGGTAGGCGAGCCGTCCACGCGAATCTCTGCAAATTGTCCCGGAAGCATTTCCGGAAGTGGGGATGGAGAAGTCAGCTTCAACAACACGTAGTTGGCATGCAAGCGGAGGTTCTCTGTCACTGTCAGATCTAAAATATACTTTTTCATATCTATAAAGAGGGATGTTTTTCTTTCGGGTGCAAAGATAGTGTAAACCGAGTGCAGAATAAAATGAACCCGTTTCTTTTTTATGCCGGGGCGTTAGTCTATTTCCATTCTCATTCCTTAATTTTCCGGTTTGAAAGTCTCGTAGGTATTGTCATCAAAGAAAATTCTTATTTCTGTGATTTTTCTGGGAGGTCTTTCTTTGTAGATAATCTCTTGTTTTACAATCTCTTTTAGGCGATTTTAGGGCTGTCTCTAATGCAATTTCCTTGCGATTTTTAGATTCTTCCGGCCCGTTGGACAGATTTTCCGGATTCTCGGCGAATAAAGGATAGTCGAATCCATCGTTTTCGGGGTGAATCCGGATTATTACTCATATTACCTTTTCCGGTAAGCAGCCACTCCAAGTTTATGTCGTTGTATCGTTGATGCAATCGGAGAATGACTTCCGTACTTGGATATTTGTTACGCGGACCCAAGATGTGAGAAATGGTGGCTTGGGCCACGCCGATACTCTCGGCAAAAGCTCCTGCTGTCAGTTTCTCCCGGTCCATAACCATTTTGAACCTGTCTTTTACAAGATAGTCGGATATATTACGAGAAAGCATATCCTTCAGCGCGACGACGCCACGTTTCTTTATCCGGGCCGGGGGCGCGAATTCATACAGGTCGCCGGGCGGAAAATCGCTGTTGTGGTCGGAGAGGACATCATGCACCCGGACGAATGTTCCGGATGTGCGGATGCAGTGATAAATATCGGTTCGAGCAAATACGCGCGTCAGCGCATCGAAAAACGTTACGATTTTTCGCCGGAATGGCTTACCGGCTGGGAACGGATGTGGTGTTCGTCAATCAGGTGGGAGCCAATACCGATGTGATATACGACGGCTCGTCGGCCGTTTTCAGTGCCGAAGGAAAACCGCTGGCCCTGCTTGCGGGTTTCGAGGAGGATTATCGGGTGGTGGAGCTCGGTGGCGTCCACGAACCCATGGAGGTGCCTTATCAGGATAAGACGCGGAACGTATATCGGGCCATCAAGCTCGGACTGGCCGATTTTTTCCGCAAAAACGGTTATTCCAGGGCTTGCCTCGGACTCTCCGGCGGTATCGATTCCGCCGTTGTCGCGGCGCTTGCGGTCGAAGTGCTCGGGGCGGAAAACGTCCGGGTGCTGCTTATGCCGTCGCAGTTTTCGAGCGACCATTCGGTGGAAGATGCCATGCAGATGGTACGCACGCTCGGTATGCAGTACGACATCGTTCCCATTACGGACATTTACCGCAGTGTGGTCGATAGCATGAATCCGGTATTCGGCGAGGATACCGAGTTCGGGGTAACGGAGGAGAATATCCAGGCCCGTATCCGGGGCGTGCTGCTTATGGCCCTCTCCAACAAATTTGGACATATTTTGCTCAATACTTCGAACAAGAGCGAGTTGGCTCTGGGGTGGGGAACGCTTTACGGCGACCATACCGGGATGCTCAGCGTGATAGGCGACGTGTATAAGAGCGAGGTGTTCGATATCGCCCGCTATATCAACCGTAACGGGGAGGTGATTCCGGAGAACATTCTGCTCAAGGCGCCTTCCGCTGAACTGCGTCCCGAACAGAAGGATACAGACTACCTTCCGCCTTACGACATCACCGATTCGGTCATATACCGCATGATAGAGGAGGGCCAGTCGCGCGAAGAGATAATCAATGCGGGGTTCGATGCCGAAGTGGTGCATAAGATATATGCCATGATACTGCGCAACGAACAGAAAAGAAAACAGTTCTGCCCGACGCTGAGGGTTTCCACCTGTCCTTTTGGGGTACTCAGGGTGATGCCCATAACCAGTAAGTACGGGTTTTGACCGCACAGTCGGACGAGTATGGAAAAGCCGATAGAACATAAGGGCAGGGTGGTACTGGTCGAGGGCGACCGTATCGATGTCGAGATGACCGTCGAGGGTGCCTGCGCTACGTGCAAGGCTGCGAAAGCCTGCGGTATGGGAGAGAGTCGGGACAAGGTGGTGTCGTTGCTTACCGCCTCGGCCGGCCTGTACGAGGTCGGTGATGAAGTGATGGTTTCCATCGAACGGAAGATGGGGATAAAGGCTGCGACATATGCCTACATATTCCCCTTCTTCATCATGGTGGCGGTGTTGCTGGTGATGTTCGAGGCGGGTTTTTCCGAAACGGCTGCGGGGCTTTCGTCGCTCGGAGCGATAGCGGTCTATTATGCGGTGCTCGCCTGTTTCCGCCATCGTATTGAAAGGGATATCAGTTTTTAAATTAAGAAAGATATAAATGGGCATATTGGGATATACAATCCTCACGCTATGCGTGCTGGGTGTACTCTGCGCATTGATATTGTATTTCGTGGCGCAGAAGTTCAAGGTGTATGAGGACCCGCGTATCGACGATGTCGAAAAGATGTTGCCGGGGGCCAACTGCGGCGGCTGCGGTTATGCCGGTTGCCGTACTTTCGCCTCTACTGCGGTCGGTGTGGACGATATGTCCGGATTGTTCTGCCCGGTGGGCGGTGCGGAGACCATGAAGCGTATCGCCGATTTCCTCGGGAAGGCGGCGCCGGAACGGGAACCGATGGTGGCCGTACTGCGCTGCAACGGTTCGCAAGCCAACCGGCCTCGGAACAGTGTCTATGACGGTGCGTCGTCGTGTGCCGTGGAGGCGGCGCTCTATGCCGGTGAAACGGGATGTGCGTTCGGCTGCCTCGGCAAGGGCGACTGCGTGACCGTCTGCAATTTCGATGCGCTGCATATGGACCCGGAAACGGGACTGCCGGTCGTGGACCAGGAGAAATGTGACGGCCTGCGGAGCATGCGTGAAGAAGTGCCCG
>ENA-OQDT01000815-OQDT01000815.1-human-gut-metagenome-genome-assembly--contig:-NODE-815-length-19845-cov-2.904554_pt1 | contig 19845 bp, 17 predicted proteins | sample MGYA00242786_ERZ504617 | MGnify/ENA primary metagenome ERZ504617 (study PRJEB26092, sample SAMD00036337) | human gut metagenome | host: Homo sapiens | study: EMG produced TPA metagenomics assembly of...
CAGCTTTTTGACATGGCTCCTTTATGTTTTTGTAAGACGTATCTGTATATCCTGATTGCTTTGTTTGTCTTTGTAACCGCTGTAACTGTTACGGGTGTAATAAAAGAGTCCTCAAATATGGACAATGGAGCCTGTTTTTAGGGCAAATATTCGTTTCGAAAAATAAGGAAAAGAGGGCTGTTTTGAGCGGTTTTCTGTAAAAAGGGTATATTTGGGCACTTTGGCGATTTTCGTAATAGATTGATTGATAGCAATGTGCTAATTTATATAATGTACACGTAAAAGGGTTTTTTTCAGGGGGTAATCTAGGTATAGATACGGATATAAAATACTGATTTTTAGGAAGATATTAAGCGCATGAGAAATGACTAATGAAAACGTACGTTTTCATTAGTCATTTTATAGGATGATCCCAAGAAGGGACTTATAGAACTGAATTTCATTATATATAGTATTATTAATTAAATTATTAGATTATGAACAAAAAGTTTTCTACTCTTTGGCTACACTCCTTGTAGCCGGTGGAATGTCTTCTGCTTCAGCGGCTGTAACTTCGCCTTCAACGAGTACTCCGATTACGAAGATTGAGACAACAAAAGCTTATCAATTGTATGGAGGGCTTGACCAATTATTGGTTATGACCAAGAATGCTAATGGACAGTACAATGTAGAGTTTCTTCCTGCTAATCAAGTTAATGATTTGGCTTCTTCTTTATGGACGATTAGCTATGTGACTAATCCTGTAGGAGGTCCAGATTTTACTTTGGTTAACAAGGCTACTGGTTGTCCCTTGTCTGTTAATCTGAAAGATTTGACGGTTACTCCTGATGATATTAAAGTAGGTGGTAATATCAGTTCTTGGAAATGGTATCCGGCAGTAACAAAAAGTACTGGTTTTACCTATAATGATAATATGGCATTGAAGTCATATTTCACTACTGACTCAGTTGCTTATCTGACTTATTCTGGAAATACGGTAAAAGCTGCTAAAGCACATGCAAATGATTTGGCTTCAATAGGTGGTCAATTGACACTTGCGCCGTATAGTGCTGCAGCTTACGTTCTTTCTGCTAAAGAATTGAATACTAAGATAGGAACAGATCCTGAAGGTCAATCTTTCAAGCTGTCTGCAACTCCGGAATTAAAGATTGGAACAAACAGTTCTTTAGGTAATATTTTTACTAAAAATACATTGCGTGCTTGGAATCAAGCTGCTGTAACAAACGAAACGAATTTTGACTTGCATAGTGGTTTTTCAAACTGGAATTCAACTTCAGGCTATGTTTGGTTGCAGGTTATTGATGGAAAGGGAGATGATAAACCTTGTGAGGATACCTATATAATGGCTGATACTGCTTATATCGATGGTCTTCATGTTAATAATCAGGATTTTGTGCAATTTACAGATACTACTCGTGCAATAAAATGATATTGCTAATGGAGAAGATTATCTTAAAAGCTTCCAGCCTGGTCGTAACGGAAATTCATCTTTGTTCAAGTTTACTTACTATCCTACGGAAGATAGTTTAGCTATCGATGTATTAGAATATAATAAGAAAGCGGCAACTGCTACTTCTTATTTAGGTAAAACAACGGTTTGGACAGATGTTAAAACATTAGAAAATAGCGTTATTTTAAATCAATTGACCACTGCGAATGAATTGACTCTTGCGGCTGTTCCAACAGGTGTTTCTCGTAACATCAAGTTCACTTTGGGCGAAGGTACAACTAACCGTACATCTAAAGACAATGGTGTTTATGTAATTAAAAACAAGAAAGGTCAATATTTGGCAGTTCCTATTTACAACACGAAGTTATCAGGTTGGAGTGCTGCTGAATGGGTGACTGTTGATGCAGACGCACAAGATGTAATGCGTATGCCGGCTTACCAGTGGGTTGCTGTTAAGAATGATTCCATGACAGTTGACACGAAGAAGATTTCTTCTATGACAATTACAAACCGTGAGTTTGCTGGTACTGCTCAATCTATCCAGTTGCGTCAGAATCCGGGTGCTGAATACTTGTTTACACAAGAAATTATTGTTCCGGGTGACTCTTTGATTGTTGAAGCTGTACCTGCTTCTGTTATTGCCAACAAAGAATTAGGTTACTTGAACTTGGAAGATGCTGAATTGGCTGTTATGACTTATAACTTCAATTATTTGCATTCTTATGCAGATGATAAGTTCATCGGTATGATGGAAGATTCAGTTTTGAATGTGAAAGATGGCAAGTATGCATTCTTTATGAAAGAATCAAAAGAAGCAAACTATGGTTTCACTTCTCCGTATGTTGCCGGTTTAAAACAATTAACCCGTGTTATTTACACTCCGTATGTAAAGACTGCTAACGGTGATCGTTATATTACAATTGATGCTGAAAAACGCTACAGAATGACTTATGATGAAGCGGAAGCACAGAAGTTCTATCTGAAAGAAAACAACTTCTACAAACCGGCATCTAAGGAAGCTGCACAGCCGTACTACGCATTTATTAATGTAACAGAAACAGCTGATTCTACAAAGATGGGTTCTGCAGATCAGGATCTGAACGTAATCTTGAGAGATCAGGTATTGAATGAAACTCGTACTTCTGCATTTGCAGTAGTTCCGAACGATGCTCCTCTGTATCGCCGTTTCAATACAGAACTGGAAGGTGCTGTTGAAGGACAGGAAGATGCGACGAAGATCTTGAAGTTCAAAGAATTCTATCGTGGTGAATACTTGATGGATGAAAATAATAAAAAATTCCAGGATGAAGTTGTTAACTATGTAGGTATTGAACGTGCAGATAAAGCTACAGGTTTATCATTCTATGTGGATACAGTTGTAGTGAAAGGTACAGCAGGTCACGAACAGAAACCGCAGTATTTCGTATATGTTGACAGAGTAGTTGTTGATCCGGTTCCGGGTAAGGAATGTCAGGAAGGTGATAATCATGTTGATGCCAACGGTGATCCGACAGATGCTGCACATTGCGTTCATGCAACTCCTTCTAAAGCAGGTTTCACTGTTGCTAAATACATGGTTAGCTTCGCAGACTCATTAAGCGCAAAAGATGCTGACAAACTGTATAAGTTTGGTGAATACACTCGCGTAGGTTTCGTGAAAGGTTTGCATATCGGCGACAGCCTGTATATCTTGACAAATGGCTTCGAAAATATGGAAGCAAGCAAGTTGGATACTGCTGCTATTCGTGCTAACTACAAGGCTACAAGCAATGAGTTCAATATTATCGATTTGAAAGCAGAACATACAGACGCTCATCATAACTATACTTGGTCATTCCGTTACACAAATCCGGAAGCTGCAGCTGCAGTTGATGAAGATGCTCGTCGTTTCTTGATCGAATCTGATAAGAAAGATGCAGATAATGATATTGCTCCGTCTAAGGCTGCATGGTTGAAGAGCCAGAATGGTTGCTTAGTATTGTCTGATGCTGCTACTTCAACATTCGAAAATGCTAAGACAGGTGGTGACAACGCTCTTATCTTCAATATCGAAGTAGGTTCAGAAAATGATCTGGCAACAGACAACGAAGAAATCGCAACTTCTGAAGTAACAGTTATCGCTGGTGCAGGTCAGGTAACAATCGCTAATGCTGCCGGTAAGAAGGTTGTTGTTTCTAACATCCTTGGCCAGACAGTAGCTAACACAGTTATCACTTCTGACAATGCTGTAATTGCTGCTCCTCAGGGTGTAGTTGTAGTAGCTGTTGAAGGCGAAGAAGCTGTTAAGGCTATCGTTAAGTAATAATAGAAAATTCATCATCAGGTAGGGATACGAGCAATCGTATCTCTGCTCTGAAAAAGAATAAGATTTTATAAATCAAATAATTCTAAATTTTACCGTGCAGCTTTCAAGCTAATTATCCCGTGATGGGTGAACAGGCGGTAATATTAATACTAAAGTAAATAATTAAAAAAAGTTCATCTGCCATTATCCCTGTGAAGAGAAAAGGCAGACACAAAATGAAGCCTCTCCGGTAGCAATATCGGGGAGGCTTTTGTTAAAAAGAGCATTGATTCTGTATGTTTTCAGGGCAACCGCACCAAAAATTGCTATCCAAGACCATCTCTTCTTTTTCTATAAAAATTTGCAAACCAACCATCATACTATCATGGCTGGTTGTTAGCTGTTGTTTCACAATATGTTAAAGCATGATAGTAGTTGTTTTCTACTATCATTCTACCATCATGCATCTATCATGCTTTTTATTTAATAGTTTATTTATATAACCGATAATGAGCTGTTTATATTTATATAGGCCAAAATGACTATCGACAGAAATCGAGATTATTTAACACAAAAAACTGCATCTTTTCGCCGGAATAAGATGCAAAAATCAAGGCATAAAATGTGTCCTCAACATGGCAGATAAACATCCCCACATCCCCGGAAGAGCTTCGCACAGACCCGGATCTGCACCTCTTCCACACCCGGATGTCCGTGGCTCTTACACCTGGGTCTCAAGCAGCTATTCAAGCTGTTTTTTGGCAAAAGAAAAGCTTGTCTTGATGAAAAATGAAGCTATTTTAACCTGTTCTGCATCTATTCCCGGACGGTCTCTGTTTTTATTGTATAATTGACACACAGTATGTTATCGTTTTTCACTATGATGGTTATGATAGATGAATAATAGTTCAAAATGGTAACTATCATGCTGTAACGAGTTGTTTTAAAGCAATATACGGGCGATTATGATAGTATGATGGTTGGTTTTGCAAGAACATTTATATAGTCATCGTCCGTATCGGTGGCGAAAACAGATGGACGCTTTATGAAAAGAGCGTGTTCTATTTTTCTATTCCCAAAGAAAAAAATTGTACTTTTGTGAGCTACATTAATAAAGATTGAACAATGGCTAACGATGAAATGAAACAAATCTGGAAAGTGCCGGAGCCGACCCTTAGGAGGTTGCCGTGGTATCTTGCCTTTTTGAAACTGATGAAAGGAAGAGGGGAAGCTTTCGTATCATCTACTCAGATTGCCAAAGAAATTAATGTGGACCCCAGTCAGGTGGCGAAAGACCTCTCTTTTGTGAATATTTCAGGGAAGACACGTGTCGGCTATGAAATCAGTACGCTGGTGGATGTGTTGGAGGATTTCTTAGGTTTTACGGCGCAGCATAAAGCATTCCTGTTCGGTGTCGGTAGCTTGGGAGCCGCCTTGTTGCAGGATTCCGGTCTGAAACAATACGGATTGGAGATTGTTGGAGGTTTCGATGTCCGCCGGGAATTGGCCGGAACCGAGATTAACGGGATACCGGTCTACCACATGGATGATTTTCCTGCTAAGCAGAAGGAATACGGAGCGACGATCGGAGTGATTACCGTCCCTGTCGACAAGGCGCAGGAAGTGACCGAATTGATTATCGCCGGAGGAATCAAGGGCTTTGTGGAACTTTACCCCGTTCCGTATCCGTGTGCCGGAAGATATCGTGGTGCAAAATACCTCTATGTATGCCCATCTTGCTGTGATGTTCAACCGCTTGAATTCAATCAATCACTGATATATGAAAATAATAGCCGTAGGAATGAATTATGCTGCTCACAATAAAGAGCATGCATCATTCGTTAAAATTATCGGAGCCTACTATCTTTATGAAGTCCGACTCTTCGTTACTGAAATGACGGCAAACCGTTCTTCATTCCTGATTTCTCTTCGGAGATTCATTACGAAACGGAGATCGTCGTGAAGATAGACCGGCTGGGAAAAAACATTGCCGAACGTTTCGCCCATCGTTACTATAACGAGGTGACGGTAGGGATTGACTTTACAGCCCGCGATTTGCAAAACAAGCTGCGTGCGCAAGGTCTGCCTTGGGAAATCAGCAAGGCGTTCGATAATTCGGCTGTTCTTGGGACATTCGTCCCACTGGAGCGTGTGGGAGATGTGAACCGCATTCCTTTCCATCTGGATATTAACGGGAAGACCGTCCAGGAGGGAAATACACAGGATATGCTTTTCCCGGTCGACAAGATCATTGCCTATGTGAGCCGTTTCTTTACGTTGAAGATAGGTGATCTGATCTACACCGGAACCCCGGTAGGCGTGGGGCCGGTCAAGATAGACGACCACTTGCAGGGATATATCGGCGAGCAGAAGCTGCTGGATTTCTTTTGTGAGATAACACGGAAAAAACGTATGAAGAGAATCTTATGTGCCTTGCTGTTTGTATTCGGTCTGCTCACTTCTGCTTGGGCGGATAGTAGCCGATATGCCTCCGAGTCGGTATTGAACTCCGGGAAATGGGTGAAGATACAGGTGGCGGAAGATGGTATTTACAAACTGACGGCTGCCGATCTGAAAAAGATGGGCTTTTCCAATTTGGATAAAGTAGCTGTCTATGGCTACGGAGGATGGCCTTTGGATGAAGATTTCTCTACTACCTATATTGATGATGTCCCTGAGGTAGCCGTATGGAGGAGTGCGGATTATCTGTTGTTTTTATGGGAAAGGGCCGCGCAAAATGGGAAATTCTTTCTTCTGATAAGTCCTTTCATCCACACCAACAACCCCTATTCCAATTACGGATATTATTTCGTGACCGAGAAAGAAACAGCCGGGCGTACGATGGAGAAGGCTGCATCTGCTGCTGGAGCCACTTTGCAAGTGACAACTTTCGATGACTATGTTTTGCACGAAGAAGAGTTGGTATCGGTGAACAGTTCCGGGCGTGAACTGTATGGGGAATCGTTTACTTCTACTTTATCCCGTGATTTCACGATATCGGTTCCGGGTATTACGAACGACGAGGGAAAAGCCACTTTGTCTTTTATCTCCCGTGGCAACGGAACGATTACTATGAATGTCGATGGAAACGCTTTAATATCCGGTTCCGTGTCTGTCCCGTCGGACGAATACGAAGTGGCACGGGAACTGTATCGCGAAAGAGCTTGGACGGCTGATAAAGGTGAGACTGTAAAGGTCAACATCGGATACAGTACGACCGGACATAAGAATGTGCACTTGAACTATTTCCGCCTTCAGATGAAGAGGCAATTGAAAGTATATGACAATTATACATTCTTCCGCAGCCTCTCGGCAAGAGGCAATGCTTCCCGCTTTGTGATTCAGGGAGCCGATGCCAGTACGCTGGTTTTTGATGTGACCGACGGTGTAAATCCGCAACAGATGGAAACGTCTCTGAACGGGACAGAGTTGTCTTTTTCGATTCCTGCTTCCGCTTCCTTGAGGGAGTTTGTCGTAGTAAAACCTTCACAGATAAAAGCTCCCGTGACGGTCGGCGAGGTGGCGAATCAAAATCTGCATGCTTTGCCACAGCAAGATATGATCATTATTGCCCAGCCTAATTTTACTACGCAGGCAGAACGTTTGGCAGAAGCGCATCGGACAAAGGATAACCTGACGGTCCGGGTGGTGACGCCAGAATCAATTTATAACGAGTTTTCCAGCGGTACACCGGATGCAACTGCTTATCGCCGTTTTATGAAGATGTTCTACGACCGGAAGACTTCGGAAGCTGATGCTCCTAAATATTTACTGCTGTTCGGCGATGGCTCGTTCGACAACCGTAAATTGACTTCCGCCTGGAAATCGGTGGATATGAGCAATATGCTGCTGACGTATCAGACGGAAAACTCATTAAGTAGTCAATCGTATGTGATTGATGACTATTTCGGATTTCTGGATGATGCGGATAATAAGAAATCCCTTCAAAATAAAAAACTATGTCTGGGGATCGGACGCTTTCCTATCAGGACTGTGGAGCAGGCGACTCAGATGGTGGATAAGGTAATCTCTTATATGGAAAATAAAAATACAGGTTCGTGGAAAAACAATCTGTGTTTTATGGCTGATGATGGTAGCAATACGGATGGATTTATGACTGAGCATATGGAGTTTGCTGATCAGTTGGCAGGTTATGTCGAAAGTGAACATCCTGAGTTTTTGGTGAATAAACTGTATTATGATGCCTATAAAAAAGACATGACGGCAGGAACTTATCCGGATGTAAGGAGTGGCTTGCAAAAACTTCTAAAAGACGGACTTCTATTGTTTAATTATACCGGACATGGAGGGACAACGGCTTTAAGCGATGAGAAAGTGTTAACACAAACAGATATCAACCAGTTTACTTATACTCATCTGCCGGTATGGGTGACGGCTACCTGCGATTTTACGCGATTCGATGACTTGAATACGTCTGCCGGAGAAGATGTCTTTCTGAATAAAAGCAGTGGGGGCATTGCGCTGTTTACGACTGTTCGTGTCGCTTATTCCAGACCTAATTTCCCGATCAACGACAATGTTATCCGTAATTTGTTTGAAAGAAATAATGGGCGTCGTCGTACGCTGGGAGAAGTGATGCAAGCAACGAAAAACACCTTGTCGTCCGTTTACAAACTTGGTTTCTGCTTGATCGGAGACCCAGCTGTAAAAATAGCTTATCCAGAATTTGGAATGAAAGTGACGACTGTAAACGGGCAATCGGTAGACGGAAATTCAATATCTTTTAAAGCTTTGGAAAAGATCACTGTCGAAGGAGAGGTGTTGGATGCTTCCGGGCAGTTGGTAACTGATTTTACTGGTATAGTCAACCCGACGGTAAAAGACAGCAAGGTGACTGTCACCTGCTTGAAGAACAGCAATAAAGATGACAGTCCGGCTTTCACCTTCACCGACTATCCGAATACGATTTTTATAGGGAATGACTCCGTGCGCAACGGAAAGTTCAGCTTTACTTTTACGGTTCCGAAGGATATTTCCTATTCTAATTTACAGGGGAAAATGAATCTCTATGCCGTCGATACGGAAAGTGGCAATGAGGCACAGGGTAATTTCGACAATTTCATTGTCGGAGGAACTTCCGACACGGCGGAAACCGATACGATCGGTCCGGAAATCCGTGCCCTTTACCTGAATGATACGACATTTGTAGATGGCGGCCAGGTGAACACGACTCCCTATTTTGTCGCTGAGTTATGGGATAAGAGCGGAGTGAATATCACGGGAAGCAGTGTCGGGCATGATATGATGCTGGTAATAGACGAATCGACCGTCCTGAGCTATAACCTGAACAGTTATTACGAACTGTTACCTGGCGAAGATGGGACCGGTATCGTGAAGTTCCCGATCCCGGCGCTTGAGCCGGGTAAACATACGGCGGAGTTCTGGGTGTGGGATATCTTGAATAACTCGACCGTGCGGACATTTACTTTTGAAGTGGTCGAAGGACTGAAACCCTTCCTGTTCGATGTGATCGCAACACCGGGTATCGCCCGTGAGCAAGTGACTTTCCATCTTATGCACAACCGTCCCGAAAGTCGGATGCGAGTGGGCATTATGGTCTACGATCTGGCAGGCCGACAACTTTGGAAACATGAAGAAAGCGGAACGTCCGGTCTGTTCGAAAACTATACGGTTTCCTGGGATCTGACATCCGGTGGTGCCCGTATGCGTCCCGGTGTTTATATCTACCGGGCAGCTATCAGTACCGATAATTCCAAAGACGCGACAAAAGCAAGGAAATTCATCATTTTAGGCGAATAAGAAGGAACGCATAAACTCCATCGTGTTTATCGTTGCAGTCAGGACAAAGAATCCGATAATAACCCAGTCCAGTATCCGGTACATGCGGACCGGCAATCGTGTGTATAGCCAGCCCAGCAGGATCGGGACTGCAAACATCCAATGCCCACCGAACAGGATCGCCTCGTTCATCCCGTAGCGGATGATAAAGTGGATCACGAAATCGATACTCAGGTACATAAGTAGCAGTTGTACATATTTGTTTTTCAGATTGAGCAAAGCCGAGGCCGCGACTAAAAACAACAGAAACATGATTACGGCATTGTTCCAACTGTGCAGGTATTCGCTGGGACGCAATACGACCTCTTTCCCGACTAGCTGTTGTGTGAGAGGCGTGCTTATAATCGTATTGCCCCAGAAATCGACCAGTGCTTGTTTGCCGAATGTCTCGTCGTGGATAAAATACTGTCCGAGTTGCCCGGTCGTTTCGATTGGAGACGGGCCTTCCGGGTTGAACAGTTTCGCTTTGAGGGTGTAAAAGCCCATGACGGCAGCTACGCAAATGACAAATGGCAGCATGACTTTGAATCCTGTCCGTATTTTACGCCAGAACGGTGCTTTATTCAGGAACAGGGCCATTGTCGGTTTGGCTGCGTTGGTGATTGTTATTCCTCCACAAAGGAAAGAGAGAAAGAGGATCGTCCGGCCTTTTATATATCCGGTCAGCATGTATTCCCTGGAAAGCATTAGTAGTGAGAAGACGAGCAGGAAAAAGGAGAACGGATAAGATTCTGTGGTGAATGATAAGACAACGGTCGTGAAAAAGCATCCCGTGAACCCTGTCAGTAACAGTGCCCGCCGAGAAGAAATCCGGACGATCTGCTTCAGGTAACGATAGATCATGACCAGTCCGCCGGTTATCAACAGGTTCATCAGCGTCAGGCAAATAATACCGGAAGTTTTCTCTTTGAACAGGGTTGTCAACAGGATTGTCAACAGTGTTTTCAACAAATGGAAGATGCCGAAAAAGGGATGGCTGATGTCGAATGCTCCTCCGCGCGTGTGGAGATGGAATAGGTTGTCATAGCCCAAGTAACTTCCCGCTCCCCCGTTGGGTACATCGATCAGTTCCGTATGAAAGAGCATCCGGTAACCGATACACCCGTAAAGAAGGAAGAAGAAAAGGAAAAGCCCGGTTTCTATCGGGGTCGTCGGAAATAACGTGTGCTTAGTCTCTCTCCACTCGATCCGGAGAGCGCGAAACAGGATAGACAGGCAGGATGGCATCATACTATATGTTTATTTATTGTTGAATGGTTTATAATGGGGGACATCTGCAAGGGCGAGCAGTTCTTTGTCGCCGGAACTGTCGCCATATACATGCAGCGTCTCGGAGGCGAAATCCGGATATAGCCGGCGGAGCCTGCGTACCTTCTCACCTCCTTTACAGTTGGGCGTGGAAAACCGCCCGGTCAAAGTCTGCTCCCTAACTTCCAGCCCTGTTCCTTCCACGAGCCGGATTCCGACAGTTTGTGCCCAGGGACGTATCCAGTCGGGCACGGACGCGCTGATAATGGCGATCTTGTTTCCTTCTTCCTGATGCCTGCGTATTTCTTCCAAGGCCGCAGGATAGACGAAAGCCGGTATACGGGAGGCATATTCGAGACAAGCCTGTTGGAAATCCTCCGTCTTCATTCCTCGCAGGAAAGAGGTGATCACAAGCTCTTTGGCCCGGTGCGTGGAGAGAATGCCCGTTAAGGCTGCTCCTTTCAGCAGGATAATCCAGGGGAGCCGCAGGAGGAAAGCCTTCCGTCCACAAGCCTGAATTAGAAAATCCGGCAAAGAGTCGCGGGAAATGATGGTTCCGTCGAAGTCGAATATTGCGATTGCCATATCAATAAATAAGTAAAGCGAATACGATAAACCAGCCGGCCACGGTCAACTGCAAAGTACGGTCCTGTAAGAGGATGTCGGTCGGGTTGCAATTGCTCTTCTCCACCAGGATGATTTGCAGATAGCGCATGATGCCTGCCAGTACGAAAGGAACTGTGGCATACAGGTATTCGCTGCTCCTCGACGTCACTTCGGGCGAAAGCGTATATAATATGTAAGTCACGGCTATGATGGAAGAGAGAAACGACAGGATCACGTTCAGGTAGTCGATCGTATATCCGGTAATATTCTTACGTGAAATCTGTCCGGTCTCCATGAAATTGAGCAAATCGTCCCGGCGCTTGGCAAAAGCGAGGAACAGGGAGAGGATGAATGTCATGATAATCAGCCAGTGCGAAAGTTCTATCTCCCCGGCGGCAGCTCCCGCTTCAAGCCGGATGATGAAACCGCAGGCGACAATCATGGCATCTATGATCTGTACCTGTTTGAGGTAAAGCGTATAGGCTAAGTTCAGGAGGATATATCCTCCTGACAACAACCAGATCTGGTTGTTGCTTGTATACATGAAGCTGAAACATAATGCACTCGTCGCATATAGCAGGAACATGAAGACAAGGGCGGCCATCGGAGAAACTTTCCGGGAGGCGATCGGACGGAATCGTTTGACCGGATGCAAGCGGTCTTCACCCGCATCCATCAAGTCGTTGAAAATATATACGCCACTGGTGAGCAAGCAGAAACCTGCAAACAGGATTGCAACATTCCACAGCCTGTCCGTATCTCCTATCTCCTGTGCAAAAAACATGGGAAGGAACAAGATGATGTTTTTTACCCACTGGAAAGGGCGCATCAGAAGAAATAATGCTTTAACTTTGCCTGTCGATTGTATATCTTTCATACTCAAAAGACAAAAGTAGGAATTTTATTTGAGCATACAATAAAGTTCGGATTATTCAGTTTATAATGCAGTAGGAGCGGTTCGTGAATCGTCCCTACTGAATCGGAAAATAAATTTAAGGATAGACATATGATAAGTAAATTCAGAATCGGTGTACTCGTTATAATACTTAACTTCTTCGCTTCGGTTGCGATGATTTGGGGACAGGATAATCCTTCTTTGCTCCAAATGGCGGTTCCTTCGTTGAACATCGCTCCGGATGCACGAGGCGGCGGTATGGGAGACATGGGCGCGGCGACTTTGCCGGACATCAACTCGCAGTATTGGAATGCTGCCAAATATGCTTTTATGGGAAGTAAGGCGGGAGTCAGTTTGTCATATACGCCGTGGTTGCGTAAATTGGTCAATGATGTGGCCTTGGTGAATATGACCGGTTACTACAAATTAGGAAATAGCGATTTACAGGCTATCAGTGCATCTTTGCGTTATTTCTCGTTAGGTGAAGTGAATATATGGGAGAACATCGGGGAGGTCCCTTATGGTTTGAACCCGTATGAGATGGCGTTCGACGTGGCTTATAGTCGCAAGCTGTCCGAGTCTTATTCAATGGCGGTAACCTTGCGTTACATCCGTTCGGATATGGGGACGGACCAGAATGACGAAAGCAATGCGGGCAATGCTTTTTCTGCCGATATTTCCGGTTATCTGGAAAAATATGTGCTGATGGGTAATGCCGAGGCATTGTGGAGCTTTGGTTTCAACCTGTCGAATATAGGGAGTAAGATCTCGTATGACGGGGGTAATACGAACCAGTACCTTCCGGCAAAGCTGACGTTGGGGACCGGTTTGCTTTATCCGATTGACGATTACAACCAGATCGGCGTTTATCTGGACCTGAACAAATACATGGTCCCGTATGCTCCGCAAAAGGAAGAAGGAGAGACTGATGCCGATTACCAGACGCGTGTGGACGACTATAAATCATGGTCGAGCCTTTCCGGTATGTTGAAGTCTTTTACCGATTCACCTAACGGCCTGCTGAAGGAGATCATGGTTTCGGTCGGAGCCGAGTATAGTTATAACCAGCAGTTCTTCGTCCGTGGTGGTTACTTTTACGAGAATGCGAATGTCGGTAACCGTAAATACTTTTCTGTAGGTGCCGGTTTCCGTATGAGCGTGTTCCAGTTGGATGCTGCTTATCTGATTAGTACGGTTCCGCAGAACCCGTTGGACCAGACACTTCGTTTCTCCCTGTCTTTTGATATGGACGGGATCAAGAACTTGTTCAGATGAAAGTTAAAAGTTGAAAGTGATGAAAGTGCGGGTTGGGTTTGGATATGATGTGCATGCATTGGTTCCGGAGCGTGATTTGTGGCTGGGCGGAGTGAAAATAGAGCATACGATGGGCCTGCAAGGGCATAGTGATGCGGATGTCTTGATTCATGCTATTTGTGATGCCCTGTTGGGCGCAGCTAATATGCGTGATATCGGTTATCATTTCCCCGATACGGCAGGTGAATATAAGGACATCGACAGCAAGATCCTGTTGTTCGATACAATGGAATTGCTTCGTGATGCCGGATATACATTGGGTAATATAGATGCGACTGTCGCCGCCGAACGTCCGAAACTGAATCCACATATTCCCGAAATGAAACGGGTGATGGCTGACGTCCTCCAAGTAGATGTAGAAGATATCTCCATCAAGGCGACGACAACCGAGAAGTTAGGCTTTACCGGACGACAGGAGGGAATAGCTGCATATGCAACGGTGCTGATACAGAAATAGTCTACCGCTTCCAGGTCTTTATCTATAATAGTTTTAGAAGTTCCCCTTGGGTGAAAATTTATTTTCATGTAAGGGATAATTTATTTTCTCTTACATGAAACAAGGGTTTCACTTACGGGTAACAAAGTGAAACTAATGTTGTATCTTGTTTATCCCGCCGTTAATTTGTAGATTTGACCCCATAAAGAAAAGATGAAATATGAAGAGTAACGATTGGAAGGACCGTCTGGGGATCATGTATTCTACGAACCCGGATTTTCAATATAATACAGGAGACGAAGAGGAAGAAGAAACGCTTCCGAAAGAGAAGCAGCTGCTGCGCATTGCTTTGGATAAGCGGAACCGGGGCGGCAAGGCCGTGACATTGGTAACCGGTTTCCGGGGAACGACCGGCGATTTGGAAGCACTTGGAAAATTTTTGAAAGTGAAATGCGGTGTCGGTGGCTCGGCCAAAGACGGGGAAATCATCGTACAGGGTGACCTGCGTCCTAAAGTGCTGGAAATATTGCAAAAAGAAGGCTATGTCAAAAGTCGTATAATCTGATCGTATGCTGACAGTCTACAGAGCTTCCGCCGGAGCCGGGAAAACGCACAAGCTGACCGGTGAATATCTGACTTTACTGTTTACGGGACCGGGCGCTTTTCGCCGTATCCTTGCTGTGACCTTTACGAACAAGGCGACAGACGAGATGAAGACACGTATTGTCGACGAACTGTACAACTTGGCTTCCGGAAGGAAATCGGATTATGTGGAATTGCTGAAGTCGGCCTATTCATTGACGGAAATCCAGGTTCGCAAACAGGCGGCCCAAATACTGATCGATATCCTGCACGATTATTCGGCGTTCAACATCAGTACGATCGACCGCTTTTTCCAGCAAACTATGCGTGCCTTTACACGCGAGATTGGTTTACAAGGTGGTTATGGGATCGAAATGGATCAGGAACTGGTGCTCACGACGGCTATCGACAACCTGCTGTCCGACCTCGAAAAGCCTGAAAGCAAGGACTTGTTAGGCTGGCTGCTCCGGTTTGCGGAGGATAAGATAGAGAGCGGAGGGGAGTGGAACTTGCGTAAAGATATTATGGCCCTGAGCCGTGAGGTCTTCAAGGAGAGCTATAAGGCTTTCAGTGAAGCGGTCGGCCGGGATATAGAGGACAAGAAAGCGCTGGAAGATTACAAGAACGAGCTGTACGGCATCATCCGTTCGGTAGAAGCGACCGCTAAAGAATTGGGAGAACGCGGCCTGGCGATCCTGAATAAATATGGGCTTAAAGTTACCGATTTTAAAGGGGGCAGCCGTTCGCCTCTGACGCTTCTCGACCGTCTGGTGCAGGGAGAGATGAAAGAGCCGTCCGCTACTTTTATCGGTTTGGCGGATAATCTGGACGGCTGTTTCACGAAAACGGTTTCGCTCGGTACCCGGCAGATCATCGGATGTGCCTTTGAGGATGGTTTGAACGATTGCATCAAAGGAATTATTTCCCTGTTCGGTAATCTGACTGCCTATAATACCGCCCGTGAAATTGTCCGTTATTATTATACGTTGGGGATCCTGACCGATGTGTCCCGCCAGATAGCCGCTTATCGGGAAGAAAAAAATGTGATGTTGATTGCCGACACGACCGAATTGCTCAGTAAGGTGATCGAAGGCAGCGATGCTCCTTTCATCTATGAAAAAACCGGTACACATGTCGACCATTATATGATAGATGAGTTTCAGGACACCAGCGGAATGCAGTGGAACAATTTCCGTCCGTTGATCGAAGAGAGCCTTGCGCATAGCCGGGACAATTTGATCGTAGGAGATGTGAAACAAAGTATCTACCGTTTCCGTAACTCGGACTGGAAGTTGCTGGACGAACAGGTACAAGCCGACTTTTCCCCCGAAGAAATCCATGAAGAGACGCTGAAGGATAACTGGCGTAGTTGCCGGAATATCGTGGAGTTTAACAATGCCCTTTTTACGACACTTCCGGGTGTCCTGCAGGCTGTCTATAATGAAGCGCTGTCCGTCTCTTCCCTGAGCGAGGAACAACGAGCGGCTTTTTTCACTAAGATCATGTCCGCCTATGATAAAAGTTTCCAACAGGTTCCTCCCCCTTTCATGCAGAAAGACGGGCATGTACGGATTGAATTTCTCTCCGGAGATAATGAGAAAGATTGGAAAGAGGAAGCTCTCGGACGTTTGCCCGGCGTGTTGGAGAAATTGCAGGATAACGGATATGCGCTAAAAGACATTGCTATCCTTGTTCGCACCAATCAGGAAGGGGCACAGGTGGCAGATACTTTACTGGCTTATAAGGAAGAGCATCCTTCCAACCGCTACAACTACGATATTATTTCGGATGAGGCTCTGTTTGTCAGTGGTTCGACGGCAGTCCGTTTCATGGTTTCTTTGTTGCGTTACCTGAAGAACCCCGAAGACCGGACGAACGAGCAGATCGCTTTATATTCCTATCAAGTGTTGAAAGGGAGATTTGGTGTCGAAACTCCGGCTTTTCCACCGGAAGTCGTCTCTGTCCTGCAAATCCTTTCCCGCCAGTCCCTCTATGAAATAACGGAAGGTCTGTTCCGCCTTTTTGCCGACGACTTTCCCGAAAATGAGCAGGTTTTTGTCCAGGCTTTCTTGGATATGGTGTCCGAATATACCCAGAAGGAGAGCGCAGACCTGAACCGTTTCCTGAAATGGTGGGACGAAACGGGCTGCCGGAAAACAATTGCCACACCGGATGGACAGAATGCGATCCGTATCCTCACGGTTCATAAGTCGAAGGGGTTGGGCTTTAAAGTCGTAATCATCCCTTTCGGGGATTGGGAGATCGACCATAAACCGACAAAACCAGTCATCCTCTGGTGCCATCCGGAAGAGAAGCCGTTTGATCGCCTGCATCTGGTTCCCGTGCGCTACGGCCAGTCGTTGGGAAAGACGATTTTTGCAGGCGATTACTTTAAGGAACGCTTGCATGCCTTTATTGATAACCTGAATACTTTATATGTCGCTTTTACTCGTTCGAAAGATGAGTTGATTGTATTCTCTCCGCGCCCGAAAAAGATGAAGGATGCAACTGGTGAAGTGGAAAAGATTTCGACTTTGACCGATGCCTTGTGGGCTGGTCTGCGCACGGATATGCCTGATACACGGGAGGGTGAGAAGCTGATCTCGTTACCTGCCGCTTTCGATACCGAAACGGGCGTTTTCGAGTTGGGCGACTGGTGGCATCCGGTTGCAAAGGAGGAGAATGGGGACATTCAGGAGATCGGGATGGCACGCCTTAGTTCCATCTCTCCGGACGACCGTTTGCAGTTGCGCCTGCATGGCAAAGGCTATTTCTTCGATAATGCCCGCCGGAAACATGGGGCTTTGATGCACGAGGTGTTGAGCTGTATCCGTACCCGGAAGGATATTCCGCAGTCGGTCGAACGATACCATCAGGAAGGGGTGATCGACAAAGAGGAAGCGATAGCACTTGTCGCACGCCTCGAAGAGTTGTTGAACCTGCCGGAAGCCGCTTCCTGGTATGACGGTACGGCACGTGTGTTGAACGAGGTCGACATCCTGTTCGGAAAAGGGCTGTCCAAGCGTCCGGACCGTGTGATGATTACCGGAAACCGTGTGGTCGTGGTCGACTATAAGTTTGGGGAATATGCCGACCAACGCTATCATAGTCAGGTAAGGAACTACCTGAAACTGATCCGGCAAATGGGGTATGACGAGGTTGAAGGTTTCCTTTGGTATGTTGAATTAAACAAAATAGAAGCGGTGAAAGGGTGATATATTTTTGTTATTCGGTAAAAATGAATATTTTTGCAAATTCTTACGATAAATACTCGATTAGATTAAAGAATGAAAGTACATAAAGAAGGAACAGGTCTATTATTAACGCTTTTCACGATATTCTTTGTCGTGGACGTTGCGCTGTATCATACTGTCGGTAGAGGTTGGGTGTTCTATACCACGACTTTCGTCACCACAGTCCTGTTCTTGTTGGTACTTAACTTCTTCCGTAGCCCGTTCCGTCGTTTCCCGTTCGATTCGGAAGGATTGGTGATCGCCCCTGCCGATGGTACGATTGTGGCGATTGAGGAAGTGATGGAGAATGAAATCCTGCACAGGGAATGCTTGCAGATATCCATATTCATGTCCGTTTTCAATGTACATGCCAATTGGTTCCCGGTGAATGGGACTGTCAAGCATGTATCACATCAGAACGGGCGTTTCCGTGCCGCCTACTTGCCGAAGAGCAGCACGGAGAACGAGCGTTCGGCTGTTGTCATTACAACCCGTAACGGGGTGGATGTATTGGCACGCCAGATTGCAGGTGCGTTGGCACGACGTATCGTGACCTATGCCAAAGTCGGTGATAAGTGCCATGTGGACGAACAGATGGGGTTTATCAAGTTTAGTTCGCGTGTAGATGTTTACCTGCCTGTCGGGACGGAAGTCCTGGTCGAAATGGATCAGAAGGTTACCGGTAACCAGACTCCGATAGCCCGTTTGGGAAAATAAGAGAAATAAATGAGCATCAAGAATAGTATACCTAATTTTGTTACCTGCTGCAGCCTGATATCTGGTTGTATCGCTTGCATTATGGCGTTAAGGGGAAACTTGCCGATGGCGACCTTGTGGATTGTCATTGCGGCTGTTTTTGATTTTGGTGACGGTTTTGCCGCCCGTTCCCTGCACGCCTACTCTCCGATGGGGAAAGAATTGGATTCTCTTTCTGATATGGTAAGTTTCGGTGTCGCTCTGGAATGATCGTTTATTGGTTGTTGGAGCAGGCATGTATGACGGCTCCTGTTTTTGGGAGAGGCGGCAGGCTATGTTCCGTATATGGCTCTGGTGATACCGGTCATTTTTCCGGGTTGCGTCTCGCCAAGTTCAATATCGATGAAAGGCAGACGACTTCTTTTATCGGTATGCCTGTCCCGGCCCATGCTCTTTTCTGGGCGTCTATCGGCTATGCGTTCCATTCTGCCGTACCAGTGGACAGCATCGGGTTTATTGCCGGAACGATAGTTGCGGCGATCCTGTTTTCGTCTTTGCTGGTATCTGAAGTTCCGATGTTCTCATTGAAAGTAAAGTCGTTGGCATGGAAAGGCAATGAGTTACGCTATATTTTAGTGGCCGGGGCGGTGGTCTTTGTGACTCTCTTTGGTGTTCTGGGCATTGCCGGAACAGTCATTCTCTATATAACCTTGTCTTTTTTTAACAAAAGAAGGTAAACAAGAGTTCGTATCTTTGTGTTTGTGTAATAAACCAACTAAGTGACGGAATATGTTTAAGTTTTTGTTTGTTATGTTCTTCTTCTTTATCCTGTTAGTTTTTCTAATGGGATTCTCTATCTTGCGTACCTTTAAAATATCCTGTTCGGAAGCGGAAGTAGTGGAAAGAAGGGTGAACAACGCCGTCAAACAAGCGGTTACTCTTCCGACGCGCGCAGTAACAGCTCTGCACGAGAAGAATATGCTTCGCAGGTCTCCCGTAAAAAGATTTTTGCAAAAGATGAGGGGGAGTATGTGGATTATGAGGAAGTGAAATAAGTTGTTCAGCGCTTGCGCTGAAAGAATTTGCGCATTTCTTCGGCGCATTCGTTTTCAAGAACCCCTTTTTTGACTGTCGCTTTTGGATGTAAGGCTTTCGGTGCGTATTGCTGGAAGCCTCTTTTTTCGTCTGTCGCTCCGTAGACGTATCTTGCTTAGTTGCTGACCATCCGATTGCTCCGGCACATCATCACGCAAGGTTTCCACCGTCACGTAAAGGCTGCAT